>ERZ1292632.684-Hain-H43-01um-R2-684-length-37693-cov-7_pt1 | contig 33401 bp, 29 predicted proteins | sample MGYA00564407_ERZ1292632 | MGnify/ENA primary metagenome ERZ1292632 (study PRJEB36523, sample SAMEA6512637) | groundwater metagenome | collected 2019-01-08 | study: AquaDiva: Metagenomics assemblies of 32 groundwater samples | reverse complement strand
CGCCGCGCGCGACGCCGACGCCCCGCCCCCACGCGCCGGCACCGATTATGGCGCCGATGTGCGCGATGACGCCCTGCCCCGCGACGACGCCGATTTTTCCGACATCGCCGCCCGCGACGATGCCATGGCCGACACCTGCGCGCTCGCCGCCCGCGACGAAGCGCAGCGCGCGGGCGGCTATGCCGAGGTCCGCCAGATGGACGCGCCGGTGGCGACGGCCAGCGGCTATAATATCGACGGCCAGGTCGAAACCCGCCCCTCTTACCGCGCCACCGGCGAAACCCGCCGCTTCACCTGCGCGATGTTGGCCGACGGCAGCCTTGCCAACATCTATATGAGCCGCGATCTGGCGAGCCGCTGAACGCCGCATCCGGTTTTGCTGTCCGGGGACAGGAAGCTCGTCTAGCATTACCTCCGAATCAGGGGGTTATGGGGTGTCGGCCTTAATTTTCGCGCCGGAAAACATCGTCTTCGTTTCGGCGCTGCTGCTGATGCTGCTGATCGGCGGGGTGCAGGCGCTGGGCTTTGCCGGCGATACCGATCTCGATATGGATGGCGACCTGCTCGGCTGGCTTGGCTTCGGGCGGATGCCTTTGCTCGCGCTGCTGGCGCTGTTCCTGACCCTCTTCGCCATCATCGGCCTCCTGGGCCAGCAACTCGCCCACGACCTGCTCGGCGCGATGCTCTCGCCCTGGATTGCCGTCCCGGCCGCCGCCATCGCCGCCCTCCCCCTGACCGGCCTCGCCGCGCGCATCGTCGGCCCGCTCCTGCCGCAGGATCATACCACCGCCATCCCGCTTACCCATCTCGTCGGCAGCCAGGCCCGCATCGTCACCGGACGCGCCTCCGCAGGATCGCCGGCCCGTGCGCGGGTGGAGGATCATCATGGTCAGGTCCATTATGTCATGGTCGAGCCAGACAATGACGGCGCCGTGCTGGAGGAGGGCGAGACGATATTGCTCGTCCGTCACGAACATCATCATTTTCGCGCCATATCCTATGGCGACCATTATCTGCCGCACCTTTAGGAGAGTGCCATGAACCTTCCCGCCGTGCAGGAGAGCGTCTCCTTCCTTCCATACGCGATGATCGCCGGCAGCGGCCTGCTGGTCCTGATCGTGCTCGGTATCGTCATCGCTCGGCTCTACAAGCGCGCGTCGAAAGAGATCGGCTTCGTCCGCACGGGCTTTGGCGGCGAGAAGGTGGTGATGAATGGGGGCGCGCTGGTGCTGCCGATCTTCCACGAAACGATGCCGGTCAACATGAACACGGTGCGCCTCGCGGTCGAGCGCAAGAATAGCGACGCGCTCATTACTCTCGACCGGCTGCGGATCGACGTGAAGGCGGAATTCTATGTCCGGGTGAAGCCCGACGCTCAGTCGATCGCCACCGCCGCGCAGACGCTGGGTATGCGCACGATGAACCCCGAAGCGCTGAAAGAGCTGGTCGAAGGCAAGTTCGTCGACGCGCTCCGCTCGGTCGCGGCGGGCATGACGATGAACCAGCTCCACGAACAGCGCAGCGATTTCGTGCAGAAGGTGCAGCAGGTCTCCTCGGTCGATCTCGCGATGAACGGGCTGGAGCTGGAGAGCGTCTCGCTGACCGGCCTCGACCAGACCTCGATCGAACATTTCAACGCCAACAACGCTTTCGACGCCGAGGGTCTGACCAAGCTCACAGAGCAGATCGAACTGCGCAAGAAGAGCCGCAACGACATCGAGCAGGAAACCCGCGTCCAGATCGAGACCAAGAATCTGGAGGCCGATCGCCAGTCGATGCTGATCGCGCGCGACGCCGAATTCGCCCGGCTGGAGCAGCAGCGCGAGGTGGAGATGCGCCGCGCCGCGCAGATGGCCGAGGTTGCGCGCGAACAGTCGCTGCGCCAACAGGAGGCCGAACAGGCCAAGATCGAGGCGAAGAAGCTGGTCGACAGCCAGCAGATCGAGGCCGACCGCGCGGTGCAGCAGGCCCGCATCGAGCAAGAGCAGGCGCTCGAACTCGCCCGGCAGGAACAGCAGATCGCGGTCCAGAACAAGAGCCGCGAGGAAAGCCAGGCCAAAGCGCAGGCGGACGAGGCGCGCGCCAAGGCCGTTGCAGCCGAGGAGCAGGTGCAGACCAGCCGCGCGACCGAGGTGGCCGAACGCGCCAAGCGGATCGAACTGATCGACGCCGCGCGCGAGGCGGAACGCGCAGCGATCCAGGTCCGGGTCGAGGCGGAGGCCGAGAAGCAGGCCGCCGCCGACCGCGCCGAAGCCATGCGCCTCGCCGCCGAGGGTGAGGCCGAAGCCGCCAAGCTGCGCGCCGAGGCCGACCGCGTCCGCTTCGAGGTGGAAGCCGCCGGCCAGCGCGCCGTCAACGAAGCCGCGAACCTCCTTTCATCGGACCAGGTCTCGCTCCAGACCAAGCTGGCTCTGCTCAAGGTGCTGCCCGACCTCGTCCGCGAAGCCGCCAAGCCGATGGAAGCGATCGATTCGATCCGCATCGTGCAGGTCGATGGCCTGACCGGCGGCGACGGCAGTGGGTCGAACGTCGCAGGCAGCGACCAGAATCTCGCCAACGCCGCTGTCTCCGCCGCCCTGCGCTACCGCGCCCAGGCGCCGGTGATCGACGGCCTGATGAAGGAACTGGGCCTCGACGGCTCCAGCCTGGACGCGCTGGTCAAGGGCGCGGTCGCGCCAGCGCCGGATGCGCCAATAGTGGTGGAGAAGCTGTTGCCGGAGACGGGGGAGAGATAAATTCTTCCCCTTGCCTTGCGCATCATCGTCCGTGCGGCGGCAGCGATCACCCGCACCGCGGGATCAGCGCGGCCTGGCCTCGAAGAGCGTCAGGTCGCGCTCCAGTCGCCATTGCCGCTCGGCCTTGGGACTGGCGGCGACGAAGGCTTTGCAGGCCGGTGCTTCAAGTGACGCGCAGGCCGCAACCATCGCGCCGCCCGCACGATCCCGCCACAGGCTCGGCCCTTCAAGAAAGGCATAGTGCAGGCCGTCGCGCACGATCTGCTTGAGGTCGCGATAGCGCAGCCCCTGCTCGGTGACGGCGCGCAGATATTCGTTGGTCATGTCGCTGCGCGACACACCCTCGTCATCGGTGGAGAGCACGACCGGCACGCCCGCCTCGCGATAGAGCGCCAGCGGGTGCGCCGCGCCCTTGACGCCCAGGATCACGGCATTGCTGGTGAGGTTGATCTCCACCGCGATCCGGTCCCGCGCCATGCGCTGGAGCAGCGCGGCGGCATCGGTTTCATAGCTGATGTCGATGCCATGGCCGATGCGGCTGGCCCCGGCCACCGTCACCGCGTCATATATGTGGAAGGCGAGATCGCGCGAAGGGACAAGCCCCAGCGACAGTTCGCCGGCGTGCAGCGACAGCTTCACCCTGGGATAACGCGCCTTCAAGAAGGCGATCATCGCCATGTGCAGCCGATAATCGCGGATCGCGACCGGATCATGCTCGGGCGCGGCGATGTTGACGCCGACGAAGCGCGGGTCGCGGTCGGCCGTGGCGAAGGCGAGCGCGAGTTGCGCGAACACTTGGCGTGGCGGGACGGTGCGCAGGGCGGTGAACAGATAGCGCATCGTCACATCGCAGGCGGGGGTGGGGTTCGGCCCACCGCAGCCGCCGGCCTTCGCCATCTCCGCGTCATAGCCGTCATAATCGGCGGTCACCTGCCGCACGGCGTCGGGCAGGAGCGGGCCGATCCGGGCGTAGAGCGCGTCGAGGTCGGCGGCGTCCGAGCCGCCGACCTTTGCGGCGACCGTGGCGGCGACCCGCGATCCGCTCGACAGTTCGAGATAGGACACATGATCGGCCGCCGCCTGGGCACGCGCGAGCGCGAGCGCTTCGCCGACATGGCGCGAATAGGCGGGGCTGAACCGCTCGAAGGTCGAGAAGAAACGATCATAGCCCGCCACCGCCGGATCGCCCGTCCCGGCCTCGAACCCGCGCGTCGAGAAAGCATCGATCGCGGCCGAGTAGCGCGGATAGTCGCGCTCCAGCCCAGCGGCGGGAATGCGCCCCGGGGCGTCGCATGGCGGATCGACCAGCCTGTAGCTGTCCGTCATCAGGCAAAGCCCGTCGGCCGCCGCCCAGCGCAGATAATCCTCGGCGAAGTTCGCGCCGCCGGCGTGATTGTGAAGGTCGCCGCCCTTGGGCATTGCTTGCAGGAACAGGCGCAGGCGCGGCGGGCTCGCCGCAATGCTGTCCATATAGGCGGCGGTGCGCGCTTCGTCGGTCGAAGGCGCCGTGTCCGCCAGCGCGGGCGTTGCGCCGAGCAGCAGCGCTGCGATCCATCTCGTCAAGCCTGTCATGTCATCCCCCGCAACGAACCCGCGCCGCAAAGCCGCTGTGGCCGCGTCGTTGCGGCGCAGCAATCACGATATTGCGCACGTCCGATTGCCATTATTCGATCGGATCAGGCCATTGTTGCCTAATTTTTACATCGCATCGTCGCGATAACGGCAATGGACGCTGCGCCGCATCCTTCATAGGCCAACCCGGACGAGCAGATTGCGGATATCGTGGCGCTGCCCGTCCTGCTTAGCGAAAGGAAGTTCGACGGGTGCCTAGAGGGCGGAACATGCGGCGATGACCGGCGGATCGTGGCCGAGATATGCGCTCGCGTTCGCCGCATTGGCGCTCGGCGCGTCTGTCGTCACCCATTCGCAAGATGCCCCGACTGCGCCATCCGTCCCGGCGTCGGCCAGCCCGAATGGCCCCCCGGACATTATCGGCGACTATTGCGGGCGGTGCCATAATGACGACGACCGGGTCGCCGGGCTTTCGCTGGACGATCTGCGCACCGCCGACCTTGCATGGGGCAAGCATGCCGAGGAATGGGAGAAGGTGCTGCGCCGGGTGAGCCTGGGCGAAATGCCGCCGCTCAATAAACCGCAGCCCGATCCGGCGCAGCGCGCCGCCTTTGTCTGGTGGCTGGAAAAGTCGCTGGACGATTATGCCGCCGCCCATCCCGATCCCGGCCGCGCGACCATTCGCCGGCTCAACCGCGTCGAATATGCCAACGCCGTGCGGGATTTGCTGGCGCTCAAGATCGATATGTCGCGCGAGCTGCCGCAGGATAATTCGGGCTATGGCTTCGACAATATCGCCGATGTGCTGAGCGTTTCGCCGACGCTGATGGACCGCTATATCGCCGTCGCGGGCAAGGTCGGGCGGATGGCGACGGGGCTTGCCTCCGCGCGGCCGTTCGTCACCAGCTATGAGCTGCCCAAGGACGGTTCGATCATGAATGGCGGCCGTCCCGCCTATAATGAGCAGGCGAGCGACGATCTGCCGCTCGGCTCGCGCGGCGGCGGCGCTTTCACCTATTTTGCCCGGCACGACGGCACCTATGAGATCAGCGGCTGGCTGAACGCCAACACCAATAACGAGACGGACCGGCTGCCCGAGGACAAAGTGAGCGTGCGCGTGCCGATGAAGGCAGGCGCGCATGTCGTGGGCCTCTCCTTCCGTCGCCAGCTTGCGCCGGAAGAGAGCGTGCAGACGTTGCGCAACGATCTCGACAAGGTGCCGATGCCGACCGCCGCGCCGCAGATGTTGCCGATGGATGTCTCCATCGACGGCAGGGTGGTGAAGACAGTGACGGTGCCCTCCTATCGGCTGTCGCCCCGCTACGCTCAGCAGAATTATCCGCGCGATGTGCTCCAGATCGATGTTGCCGGGCCGTTCGCGCCGAAGGGGATAGCGCGCACGCCCAGCCGGGACCGCATCTTCCTCTGCAATCCGAAGGGCGAGGCGGCGCAGACGGCGTGCGCGCGCCGCATCTTCGGCTCGCTCGCCCGGCGCGCCTATCGCCGGCCGGTGGTCGACGCGGACCTCGCGCCGCTGATGCGTCTCTACGCGGCCGAGCGGGCGCGGAGCGATTTCGAGCATGGCGTCGAGGCGGGACTTGAGGCGATCCTGGTGTCGCCGCACTTCCTCTTTCTCGTCGAGGGCGACCCCAAGGGCAGCGCGCCCGGCAGCGTCCACGCGGTTAACGATCATGAACTGGCGTCGCGCCTCTCCTTTTTCCTGTGGAGCAGCATCCCCGACGACACGCTGCTGGACTTGGCCGACAAGGGGCAGTTGCATGACAAGGCGGTGCTCGACGCGCAGGTGACGCGGATGCTCGCCGATGCCAAGGCGCAGGCGCTGACCACCAACTTCGCCGGGCAATGGCTCTATCTGCGCAACCTCAACCAGCAGCGGCCGGACATCAGCGTCTTCCCTCAGTTCGACGCCCGGCTGCGCAGCGCCATGGGGCAGGAAACCGCGATGTTCTTCAGCTATGTGCTGCGCACCAACCGCAGCCTGCTGGACTTCATTTCCGCCAATTACAGCTTCATGAACCAGCGGCTGGCCGATCACTACGGCATCGGCGGCGTCAGCGGGCCGGCGATGCGGCTGGTGAGCCTGCCCGCCGGCTCCAACCGGGGCGGGTTGCTGGGGCAGGCGAGCATCCTGACTGTCACCTCCTACGGCAATCACACGTCGGTGGTGAAGCGCGGCAAGTGGATTCTCGACAATATGCTGGCGGCCGCCCCGCCGCCGCCGCCGCCCGACGTGCCGGCGCTCAAGGAGACGCGCGACGGCCGGCTGCTGACCGCGCGCGAGCAATTGGAGATGCACCGCGCCGACCCGGCCTGCACCGGATGCCATGTGAAGATGGACCCGCTCGGCTTTGCGCTCGAGAATTTCGACGCGATCGGCGGCTATCGCACGATGGACGCGGGACAGGCGATCGACGCTTCCGCCGTGCTGCCCGACGGCACCAAATTCGCCGGCATCGGCGGCCTCAGAGAGGTGCTGCTGGCGCGCAAGGACCAGTTCACCGCCGCCTTCACCGAACGGTTGCTGACCTATGCGCTGGCGCGGGGCCTCACTGGCCGCGACATGCCGATGGTGCGCGGCATTTCCCGCGCGGCGGCGGCGGACGGCTATCGCATCCAGACGATTGTGCGCGGCATCGTGAAGAGCGACGCCTTCCTCCTGCGAAAGACCCCGCCATCATGAGGCTGATCCGCAATCCCCTCGATCGCCGCACGATGCTGTACGGGCTGGGCGCGACGATGGCGCTGCCGTTCCTGGAGGCAATGATGCCGAGCGCCAAGGCGGCGGACGTCGCTGCCCGGCCCAAGCGGCTCCAGATCTTCTATTCGCCCAACGGCATGATGATGAAGGATTTTGTGCCGAAGGAGACGGGCGCGGGCTTCACGCTGCCCTCGACGCTGGAGCCGCTGGCCGCCCACCGGGAGCGGATCGCGGTCGTCACCGGGCTTGGCCATCCGCAGGCCGCCGCGATGGGCGATCGGCCCGCCGGCCATGGCCGGTCCTGCCCCGCTTTCGCGACCGGCGTGCATGTCAAGCAGACCGAAGGCACCGACATACGCTGTGGCGTGTCGATGGATCAGGTCTTCGCCGATCATCTGGGCGACGCGACGCAGATCAGTTCGCTGGAACTGGGCATCGACCAGGCCAGCCTGCTCGGCAGCTGCGACATCGGTTATAGCTGCGCCTATACCAACGGCATCAGCTGGCGCAGCCCGACCGTGCCGCTGCCCGTCACCGCCAATCCGCGCGACGTGTTCGAGCGGCTGTTCGGCGATGGCGAGGCGCTGGACGAAAAGGGCCGGATCGCGCAATTGCGCCGGCAGACCAGCATTCTCGATTTCGTGATGGAGGATACGGCGCGGCTGTCGCGCGACCTGGGCATGGCCGACCGCGCCAAGCTGGACGAATATCTGACTGCGACCCGCGACATCGAGAAGCGCATCCAGCGGGCCATGGCTTCGCCCGTCACCGCGGGCGCGGGCGACATGGTTCAACCGGCCGGCATCCCCGACAGTTTCGACGCGCATGTGCGGTTGATGATCGATCTTCAGGTGCTGGCGATGCAGGCGGACATCACCCGCATCGGCAGCTTCATGATCGGGCGCGAGCTGTCCAACCGCACCTATCCCGAGATCGGCGTGCCAGATAGCCACCATATGCTGAGCCATCACGGCAACAATCCGGACAAGATGGAGAAGCTGGCGAAGATCAACCGTCACCATATGGGCTATTTCGCTTATTATCTCGACCGGATGCAGGCGGTGAAGGATGGCGAGGGCACGCTGCTCGACCGGACCTTGGTGCTGCGCGGATCGGCCTTCGGCGATCCCAACGACCATGACCATATGGACCTGCCGGTGATTATGGCCGGCGGCCTCATCAAGGGCGGGCGGCACATTGCGGCGGAAAGAGGGACGACTATGTCCAATCTGCTGCTGGCGGGGCTCCACCTGCTGGACGTGCCGGCGAAGGCGATTGGGGATAGCGACAAGCCGTTCGGGGCGTTGACGGATGGCTGAGTGTGCAAGCCTCCTTCGTCATTCCCGCAAAAGCGGGAACCTATCTTCCGTCCTGTCGCCCGGACGCAAGGCTCGGAGATGGATCCCCGCCTTCGCGGGGATGACGTTGGTGTTTTGGGGAAGCGTCGCTCAGGCTCAGGGGCCGCTTGTCGATGCCATCAAGGCGAACGATGTTGCCGGTGTTCAGGTCGCATTGGAGGCCGGGGCCGATCCCAATGAACGTCTCGGCTTCGGCGAAACGCCGCTCGCCTGGGCGGTCAGCCGGCAGAACCCCGATCTGGTGCGAGCGCTGCTCGCCAGGGGTGCGAAGCCCGACATAGCAGGCGCCGATGGCGCGACGCCGCTCGCGCTCGCCTGCGAGCTGGGCGACGCCGGAATCGTGACCCAGCTGCTCGATGCCCGTGCCGATGTCCGCACGGCGCGGCCGGACGGCGTCACCCCGCTCGCCATCTGCGCGCGCTTCGGCCCGGCCGAGGCGGTGGTGCGGATGCTGGCGGCCGGCGCGGCGGCGGACAAGCCCGATGCCATGGGGCAGACGCCCCTGATGTGGGCGGCCTCCTCCGGCCGGGTCGAGGCGATCACGCCCCTGATCGGCGCGGGCGCGGATGTGAACCGCGTGTCGAAGGGCGGTTTCACGCCCCTCTTCTTCGCGATCCGCAATGGGTCTGTTCCGGCGTGCGAGGCGTTACTGGCGGCGGGCGCGAAGGCCGGTTATCGCGGGCCGGAGCGGACGAGCGCGCTGCAACTCGCGCTCTACCAGCAGCATTATGCCGCCGCCCTGCTGTTCCTCGCGCGCGGCGGCGACCTTGCCGAGCGGGACCGGGAGGGACGACAGCCGCTGCATGTCGCGGCGGCGGGGGGCGACGTCGCTCTGGTCGCCGCGATGCTGGCGAAGGGCGCTGACGTCAACGGCCTCACCGGCCCCACCACCATCAAATGGGTGACCGAAGCGAATTTCGGCGTCCCGCCGCCACCGGTTCCCCCGACGCCGCCGCTGCTGATGGCGGCGGCGGGTGGCCATGCCGATGTCATGCGGCAGCTCGTCAAGGCCGGGGCCAAGGCGGATTTCATCGCAGAGGATGGGACCAACATCCTGCTGGCGGCGGCCGGCGGCGGCAATGTCGAGGCGCTCGCCTACGCGCTGACGCTCGCGCCCGACGCCAATGTCGCCAACGCTGCTGGCGCGACGCCGTTGCATGTCCTGCTCTATGGCGGACCGCAGCCGACGCTCGAACCCATGCTGCGCCTGCTGGCGGCGCACGGCGCGCGCGCCGACATCGCGACGAAGCGCGGCGCGACGGCGGCGCAGATGGCCGAAAACGGCCTCACGGAAGTGAAGCAGATATTCCTCAAGATATTTCCGCAGCCACCCGCGACGGCGGTCGCCACCGCGCAAAAATAGCCACGTAATCAGATTGGGCAGACAGGCATGAACATTTATAAGACTACCCGCCGCATCGCGCTTCCGCTGGCGGTGCTGACCCTGACGGGCGCGCTTGCGGCCGCGCCCACCGATCCCAAGGCGACGCGGCAGGCGAGCTTCAAGAAGATGGGCGCGGCGATGAAGGTGATGAAGGAACAACTCGCCGGCGGCTCGCCCGCCAAGCCGGCGATGCTGGCGGCGGCGCAGACGGTCGCCGCCACCGCGCGTCAGCAGGGTGCGCTTTTTCCCGCCGGCAGCGGCGCGGGCACCGACGCCTTGCCCACCATCTGGACGCAGAAGGCGACCTTCGACGCGCAGATGGCAAAGCTGGTCGCGGAATCGGGCAAGCTGGTGACGGTCGTCAATGGCGGTAATGTCGACGCCATCGGCGCGCAGTTCAAGGTCGTGGGCGGCACCTGCGCAGGCTGCCACAAGCAGTTCCGCGCGGATAATTGAGGCGCGCGCGATGAAGCCGCCCGTGCAGCCTATATGGGACTTCCCAACCCGCCTCTTCCACTGGCTGCTCGTCGGGCTGATCGCCTTTTCATGGTGGAGCGGCGAAAATCACGAGATGGAATGGCATCGCTGGTCGGGCTATGCGATTCTCTTCCTGCTTGTCTTCCGTCTTTATTGGGGAATCGTCGGCGGACGGACGGCGCGGTTCGCGCATTTCGTGCGCGGCCCCGGCGCGGCCTTCGCCTATCTGCGCGGGGTTGGATCGGGTGATGTCGGCCATAACCCGCTGGGCGGCTGGAGCGTCGTCGCCATGTTGGCGATATTGATCGCGATGGTGACAGCCGGCCTGTTCGCGGTCGATGTAGACGGCCTCGAATCCGGGCCGCTCGCCGATTATGTCAGCTTCGACGCGGGGCGATGGGCGTCCGACATGCACAGCCTGGTCTTCAACCTGCTGCTGGGGCTGATCGTGCTGCATGTCGCGGCGATCCTCTTCTATGGGATGGCGCGCCGCCGCAACCTGGTCGGACCGATGATTACCGGCGGCACCAAGTTGACGGACGGAGCGACTGCCGTGCCGCTGGGCGCCTCCCTCTGGAGGGCGCTGATCGGGCTGCTGATCGCGGGCGTGGTGACTTATTTCGTGTCGAAAGGTCTGCGCTTCTGATCGGAAGGCCTATTCAGCCGGGGCCGGGAGAGGCTGCTCAGCGCGATCCGGCACCAGCAGGTTGAGCAGCACGGCGATCAGCGCCGCCGGCAGCACGCCCGACGTCAGCACGATCCGCAGCGTATCGGGCAGGTGGGACACCGCGTCGGGCTCCAGTTCCAGCCCGATGCCCACCGACAGCGCGACGCCGAAGATGAGCATGTTGCGCTGAGTCCAGGCAACGCCCGACAGGATCGACAGCGCGGCCGAGGCAACCATGCCGAACATCACTATCACCCCGCCGCCCAGCACCTCGATCGGGATGGTGGTGACCAGCGCGCCGACCTTGGGCGCGAGGCCGCAGGCGATCAGGAACAGCGCGCCGATCGTCACGATATGGCGGCTCATGATGCCGGTGATGGCGATCAGGCCGACATTCTGGCTGAAGGACGTGTTGGGCATAGCCCCGAACATACCGGCGATCGCAGTGCCCATGCCGTCGGCGCAGGTCGCCCCGATCAGTTCCCGATCGCTCGCCGGCCGGCCCGCGCCATGTTCGCAGATCGCCGTCACCGCGCCGATCGATTCGATCGCCGAGATGAAGCCCATCAGCACGAAGCCCAGTATCGCCGATGCGGACAGGGCGAAGCCGAAATGGAAGGGCGAGGGCAACATGAACCAGGGCGCTGGCCCCACCGGCGCGAGCGACACCCGCCCCAGCAGCGCCGCCGCCGCATAGCCGGCCGCCAGTCCCAGCAGCACCGATGCCGTCGACCAGATGCCCCGGCCGAAGAAGCTGAGGCCTAGCGTGGTGAATACGACGATGCCCGCGAGCATCCAGCTAATCCCCGCGCCATAAGCAGGCGTGCCCTGCACGGCAACGCCGCCCGCGGCATATTGCACCCCGACCCGCATCAGCGACAGGCCGATCATCAGGACGACAAGGCCCGTGACCATCGGCGGCAGGGCGAAGCGGATGCGGCCGATGAAGACGCTGACCCCCATATGGAACAGCCCGCCGCAGATCGCGGCGGTGGTCAGCTGCGCCATGGCGGCGACGCCCTGCCCCGCCACGATCGGGATCATCACCGGCAGGAAGGCGAAGCTGGTCCCCTGCACCAGCGGCAGCCGCGCGCCGGCCGGGCCGACGCCGATCGTCTGGATGAGGGTGGCGACCCCGGCGAACAGCATCGCCATCTGGATCATGTAGATAAGCGCGCTGGAATCGCGCGATCCGAAGCCGAAGCCCGCCGCGCCTGCGACGATAATGGCGGGCGTAAGGTTGCTGACGAACATCGCCAGCACATGCTGGATGCCAAGCGGCAGCGCGACGGCGAGGCCGGGAAAATGATCGGGATCGCGCGCCTGTTCGGGCGTCATCACCCCGGCGCGGATTGGTGGGGCGGGCGACGGCGGCGCGTGCATCAGGCGGCTTCCATCAGGCGGGCGAGCGAACGGTCGGCGGCGCGCAGGATGTCGTGGCGGCTGGCCTGTGCCAGATCGCCGTCGCGCACGACCGCGCGTCCTTCGACAAAGACGTCGCGCGCGCCGGAGGGCGGGGCGAGCAGCAGCGCCGCCACCTTGTCCCACGCGCCGGCGGATGGGATGTCGGCCATGTCCCACAGCACGATGTCGGCACGCTTGCTCGGTTCCAGCGATCCGCAATCGGGCCGACCCAAAATCTGCGCCCCGCCCCGCGTCGCCAGGAACAGCGCATCGCGCGGATCGAAGGCCGTTGGGCCGCCGACCGCGCGCTGGAGCAACATCGCCTGCCGCGCTTCCAAGAGCAGGTGACCGCTGTCGCTCGACGCGGAGCCGTCCACGCCGATGCCGACCGGCACGCCCTGCGCCACCATGGCGCGCAGCGGCGCGATGCCCGATCCGAGCCGGCAGTTGGAGCAGGGGCAATGGGCGACGCCCGTCTTCGTCCGCGCGAGCAGGTCGATCTCCTGCGCGTCGAGCTGGACGCAATGGGCGTGCCAGACATCGGGGCCGGTCCAGCCCAGTTCCTCCGCATATTGGCCCGGCCGGCAGCCGAAACGCTCCAGGCTGAAGGCGACATCGTCGGCATCTTCGGCCAGATGGGTGTGCAGCATCACGCGCTTGTCGCGCGCGAGCAGGGCGGCGTCGCGCATCAGTTCGCGGCTGACCGAAAAGGGCGAGCAGGGGGCGACGCCGACCCGCACCATCGCGCCGTCCGTGGCGTCATGGAAGCGGTCGATCACGCGGATGCAGTCGTTGAGGATCGCGTCCTCGCGCTCGACCAGGCTGTCGGGCGGCAGGCCGCCCGCGCTTTCTCCCACGCTCATCGAGCCGCGCGTCGGGTGGAAGCGGATGCCGATGCCCTGTGCGGCGGCGATCGTGTCGTCCAGTGTCACGCCATTGGGGAACAGGTAGAGATGATCGCTGCTCATCGTGCAGCCCGATAGAGCCAGTTCCGCCAGGCCAAGCTGGGTGGCCGCGAACACATCGTCGGGCGTGTATCGTGCCCAGATCGGATAGAGGCGCTTGAGCCAATCGAACAGCGACGCATTGATCGCGCCGGGCAGCGCGCGCGTCAGCGACTGGTAGAGATGGTGATGGGTGTTGACGAGGCCGGGGGTGACGACGCAGCCGGTCGCGTCGATCACGTCGTAGGTCTCGCGCACCAGCATGGCCAGTTCCGCCGTCGTCCCGACCGCTTCGATGACCCCGTCGCGGAAGGCCAGCGCCCCATCCGCAATCTCGCGCCGCCGGTCATCCATGGTGACGATCACGTCGGCATTGCGGATGACCGTCAGGGTCACTCGGGCGGCGCCTTTTCGTAGCGATCCCAATGGCCGATCAGTTCATCGACCACCTTCGACCCCACGATATAGAGGCTTTCGAGCGACGCCTTCATGCCCGCATAACCTTCATTCTCGCGCAGCAGATAGTCGGCGGCGGCGACGCCCGGCGGCGGCATGGAGAAATTGCTGCCCGACCGCAGCACGAGGACGCGGTCCCTGTCCACCCTGTCGATCTTGTCGAGATAGGTGATTGCCTGAAGCGTGCCCGTCTCTTCCATGGCGGAGGTCACGAATTCGCCCTTGCCGCTGGTCGAATAGCGCACCCAGTCATTCGCCCAGTCGTTCAGCAGCTTGCCATGCCAGAAGGTCATGGCGGACAGCTGATCGCCCATCAGCACGAAGGGGGGCTTTTGCGCATTGGGATAGCCGGCGTAGCGGGCGCGCTCCTTGGCGATGCCCGGATCGTCGGGCAGCTTCACGTCCTTGGTGAGCTTGTAGGCCCAGTCGGTCAGCGTGGGGCTGAGCGCGAAGACCCGGCCTTCGGTGATCGGCGGGCTCTTGTCGTCCGGCCCCTGCTTGTCGAGGGGGAAGAAGCCCGATGTCCAGCCCTTGGGAATTTCGCGCGCGTCGATCTCATGCGCCAGATCGCCATCGACGCTGTAGCGCGCCCAGGCGGCCGATCCGATCGAAGCGTCCTGCGGATCGATGCCCGCGATCCCGGCGACCAGCCAATAGGTTTTGGACAGATCGAAGCGCGGGTCGAGGCCGAGCGCCATCACTGCGGTTCCAGACCGCGCCGTGCCCACGCCCGTCACCATCGCCAGGATCTGACTGTCGGGATTATAGTAGAGGTCGTGATAGCCCTGCGGGAAGGGGATACGGGTATCGAGCTTGCGCCGTTCCTTCCAGAGCTGGAACTCGCCGCGGGCGTCGCCCGTGTCCGCGCCGATCTCGAACATGGTGACGATGACGACTCGGACGGGGAGCGGCTTCGAGCAGGGCGCGCCGGGGGCGCAATCGGTGGGTTGCGCTTGTGCGCCGACCGGAACAGACAACAGGGCGAGGGCAAGCAGCAGGGCGCGCATCGGTCGGAACATGGGAAGCTTTCACAACGGCGTCTTTCCGCGAAGGCGGGAACCCATCTCCGGCCCTGTCGTCATACGGTGCAGGCTGGAGATGGATCCCCGCCTTCGCGGGGATGACGAAAGGGTTGTGGGGAGAAGTGCTGACTTAGCCAGTCTCCTCCCCCTTGTTCATCAGAACTTATACACCGCCGACGCCTGGAAGCTGCGCGGACGTTCGGGCAGGACGATGGTGCTGCCGAACAATTCGGTGAAGTTGGCGCGGAAATATTTCTCGTTGGTCGCATTCTTGACGACCAGGCGGAAGAGGAACGGCCCGGTCTCGAACGACGCGCCGAGATCGACGGTCGTGTAGGCCGGCAGCTTCACCGCCTGGCTCTGGCCCGAATAGACCGAGTCGACGTGGACGGCGCTGGCAGACAAAGCAAGGCCAAAGTCGAACGCATAGGTCGCCGTCGCCGAGAACATATTTTCAGGGATGCCCGCGCGCTTGGAATCGCTCCTGCTGTTGATCGGCACCAGGCCAATCGGCTGGCCACCCAGATAGAGATAGGGATTGTTGACATTGGTCAGATCCTCGATGCCGAAGAAGCTGAACAGCGTGCCGTTTTCAAGCGCGGTCAGGTTATAGACGTTCGTGTGGGTATAGGCGCCGGTGATGAGCAGGTGCCGATCCACCGACCAGCGGAATTCCGCTTCCAGACCCTTCGTTTCGACCGCCTGATTGACCGTGATGGACTGCACGTTGAAGTCGTTGCGCTTCTGCTTATAAACCGAGACCGCGGCATAGAGGGTGTTGTCCAGCCAGCTCCCCTTGATGCCGGCCTCATAGAGTTTAGAGGCGGAGATGAATGTGTTGGTGGCGGCGAGGTCGGGGTAGATCTCCGCGCCCTGGCCCGCGATCACGACCGACTGTTTGGCGATCGTCGCATAGGGGATGAGACCGAAGGGCAACTTATAGGAGGCGCTACCCGAATAGGACCAGGCGCCCTTGCTGCCGCTGCCATTGTTGATCGCGGGGATAGCGGCCGGCTCCATCTTCGACGTGAGATTGGTGGCCTTGACATCAAAATGATCGTAACGCGCGCCCAAAGTGACGTCGAGCCCGAAGGCGAAATCGAGATTGGCCAGACCCGCAAAAGCAATGTCCGAATAATGGCCGACCACGTTGCTAGTGTAATTGCAGTCGCACTCGGTCGACAGCAGGCGGTCAGACAGAGCATTGTAGCCGACGGTCAAATCGACGCGGTGGAAATATTCATAGTTGAAGTCGTCGCCATGCGCGAACTTGGTGTAGCGCACCGACGGCGATAGCTGGAAGGCGAATTTGCCCGCCTCATTCTCGAAGGTCTTGGACGCGACGATCTTGTCCTCGATCACCCAGCTGTCATGGAATTGCGAAAAGCCATAGGCGTTCTCGTTCAGATTCTCATAGCTGTCGTAGAACCACTGGTTCTTGAGCTCGAAGCCGCTGTCGGCGGTGTAGATCACGTCGAAATAGAGCGCGGTGCCCCGGTTGTTGAGCTTGTCGTCCTTGCCCGTCAGCGTATTGCGGCGGCTGAGCTTGGCCGTGCCGGTGTTGGTCAATGCTAGTGAAGGATACGCCGCTGTGAAACAGGCGTCGGTGAATCCAGTAGCAAATGGGCTGAAATTGTTTGGGTCGTCCGGGTCGACGATCGGACAGCCAAAGTTGCCGAAGATCGAGAAGCCGCCGGGGATGACGGCGTTGATCTCGCCCTGCGACATTTGACCGTCGCCATTGGTGTCCACCGGCTGCGCCTGTCCCGTCAGATAGGTGCCGTTGTCGACCAGATCCTGGGTCAGGCGGTTCCAGCCGCCATTCTGCTGGCCCTTGTAATTCTGATACTGGCCGCCCCATTCGATCCGCACATGGTCGGACAGGTCGGTGTCGAACGAGGCCTGCACGATATATTGCTTGGTCCCCATGTTGCGGTAATAGCTGCCGTCATCCTCATATTGGCCGAACAAGCTGTAGCCGAACTCCTGTTCGCCGATCTTCAGAGGGCCGGAAATCTCGCCCTTGAGAATATTCATGTCCCAGCTGCCGCGCGTGTAGCTGAGTTCGCCCGACGCCTTGTCGCGCAGCTTGCCGTCAGAGACGCGCGCGGACTTGGGCACGAAGTTCATGTAGCCGCCTGTCTTGGACGGGCCGTAGATGGGCGATGCAGGGCCGCGCACGATGTCGATGCGGTCGGACGCCGCGATCGGGGTCGGATAGTTGCCCGGATTGTCGAGCCGGCGCATGCCCCGGAAATAGACTTCGCCCGGCGTGCCGCGAATGTCGAGCGCGCCGCCGACGCCGAAGAAGCTGTTGGTGAAGGTGCCAGGCGCCTGCGCGACCAGATCATAGATGTCGGTGATGCCGAACCGCTCGATCTGCTCCTTCGAGATGGTCGAGGCGGAGCGCGGCGTTTCCACGATCGTCTTGTCGAAGCCGAAGATGGAGCCGACATTCTTGATCGGCAGCGCGTCCAGTGCGCCGGTGACGACGATCTCGTCGGTCTGCTCCTCGGCGGGCGCGGGGCTCTGGGCGAAGGCCGGCGCCGTCAGCGCGGTGCAGCAAAGCAGACCAGCGGCGATGAGATGGAAGGGCGCGCTCCGTGCGGGCCTTGGCGATGCGACAGTCGGTTCGACAGCCGGCGAATGCGTCTCGGTCATTATTATAATACCCCCCTTTGGCCCGTCGGGCGCCGCCTTCTCGCGGTGCGCCCCGGCGCTTGTCCCTGATCTCCTCTCCCGAATTTCAAACGGCCGCGCATGGTTGGATGCTGCGGGACAATGCGTTGACCGCTCTGCGCCGGCGACGGCAACAATGCTGTTTCACAGCGCAGAACATGCCACGAGAGAATTAGGGGGTTGACGGGATGCGAGCAAATGCCATGAACTCCACGCTGCGTTGCAAAAAATAGGTGGGGCGTGCCGGCTCTTTCGCGCTTTCTTCGCTATTTTCTCGCGGTGGGGCGGCTGGGCTCGATCCGGCGCGCCGCCGACGAACTGAACGTCTCGGCCTCGGCGATCGATCGACAGATATTGAATGTCGAAGCGACCTTGGGGATGCCGCTGTTCGAGCGGCTGCCGACTGGCCTGCGCCTGACTGCGGCGGGCGAGATCATGATGGCCGCGGGCGGCAAATGGCAGAAGAATCTGGCTGACGTCATCGCGCAGATCGAGGATTTGCGCGGCCTTAAGCGCGGTCATGTCGAGATCGCGGTCATCGATGCTCTGGCAAAGGGCTATATCCCGGCGGTTATCCAGTCGGTCCAGGGTAAATATCCCGGCATCAGCGTGGGCGCCCGGGTGCTGGAAAACGACCTTGCGCGACAAGCAACGGCACGAGGGGAGGTGGATTTCGGCATCTTCTTCGACCCGCAAAGCTATCGCGATCTGGCGGTGCGGGCTTTCGTCGACGTGGTGCTCGGCTTCGTGACTCCCAGCGGCCATCCCTTCGGCGCGAAACGCGAAGCGCGTTTTTCGGCGTGCAGCGGATCGAAGCTGATCGTGCCCGCCAAGCCGCTCGCCGTCTATGAGCAGATTTCCGTGCTGGAAGGCACGACCGGCGTGGTGATGGAAAAGGCGGTATCGTCCGACAATATCCAGATGATTACCTCGCTGGTGCTGCAAGGCGTCGGCATCGGCATCTTGACGTCGCTGGACGTCATCACCGAAGTGCGGCGCGGCCTCTTGTCCTTCACCCGCATTTCCGATCCGATTTTGCGACCGATGACGCTGGGCCTGTGCACAGCGTCGGCGCGAACCCCCTCTTATGCCGCTGCGATGATGTTGCAGGAGATCGAGAATGGCTTCAGCCAGCTCAGCTATCCGCTGTCGATCGAGGGACCGACCGGCCCCTAAACTTTTACGACGTCCCAATTGCCCAAAGCCTGCCGAACCGATAGCGGCGAATTTCCAGAGTTAACGGATTCGCGTCATGAGCATAGAGGCCGCCCCTGAACTTCATTACATCACCGACGAGGCGTTTCTGGCCGATGTCCGAAGCGTCGCGCGGCAGATAGGCGAGAGCGACTGGAAGCCCGACTTCGTGATCGGTATCGGGCGCGGCGGCCTTGTCCCTGCGGTCTATATCTCGCACCACGCCGACCTGCCGATGCTGTCGATCGACCATAGTTCCAAAGTGCCGGGCTTCGCCGACGAATTGCTGGCGAAGGTCGCCGCCAAGAGCGCGGCGGGCGTGAAGCTGCTCTTCATCGACGACATCAACGACAGCGGCGGCACCATCGCCTATGTCCGCCGGCTGCTGGCGGACAATGATTGCGAAGGCGCGAACCTGCGCTTCGCCGTCCTCATCAACAACAGCCGGTCGCGTGCGACCGTCGACTACTGGGCGCAGATGATCGACCGGGAGGAAGACAAGCGCTGGTTCGTCTTCCCCTGGGAAGCGGTCGGCACGCGCGACACGATCATCGAGGAAGCGCTGTCCGTCCCCGAGCGCCTTAGCTGAGGGAGAGAGAATTGCGTATCTGCGTCTATCTTGGCTCGTCGCCGGGCCGCTCGCCCGTCTATGCTCAGGCGGCCGAGCGGGTGGGCGCGTTGCTTGCCGAACGCGGGATCGGCCTTGTCTATGGCGGCGGCACCGTTGGGCTGATGGGGATTATCGCAGACGCCGTCTGCGCCGCCGGCGGCGAAGTGATCGGCGTCATCCCCGAAGCGCTGCGTGCGCGCGAGCATGACCATCAGGGGATCACCGAATTGCATGTCGTCAAGACCATGCACGAGCGCAAGGCGATGATGGCGAAATTCGCCGATGGGTTCATTTGCCTGCCCGGCGGCATCGGCACGCTGGAGGAGATTTTCGAGGCCTGGTGCTGGTCGCAGCTTGGCTATCATGAAAAGCCCTGCGGCCTGCTCAACGTCAACGGCTTCTACACGCCGATGGCGCGGTTCATCGATCAGGTGGTGGAGGAAGGCTTCCTCCAGCCGCGCCATCGCGCGATGCTGCTGGTGGACGACGATCCGGGCGTGTTGCTCGATCGGATGGCGCACTATCTGCCGCCAAAGACGGAGCATTGGCTGGGCGCGGACGACGTCTGACGCGAGTCAGTCGGCCCCGCGCCGTTCGCCCATCAGCCGCACCATCAGCGCCTCCAGCCTCTTGGGATCGATCGCCCGGACCACCTCGGCCGGCTGCTCGCCAAGGTCGGGCCGATAGTCGCGATACCAGGAGAGCGTGTCGCCGTATCCGGCCCCGAATTGCTTGTTGTAATCAATGAACAGCGTTTCGCGCCGCGTGATGATGCCGGGGTCGAGCCAGACGCCGGCGGCGATCTCGTCCCACAAGGGAAAGCCCGGCTCCATCGCCCCGATATAGTTAGCGAGGGCGGGCGGCGCGGCCTTTGCCATGCGGTCGAGCAGCGCCTTCGTGCGCTGCGTGTCGGTCGAGGGGTCGACCGGAACGATGGTGATCTTCCGCCAAGGGCTGCGCGACACGATGCTGGCGGCTTCGGGGTCGAAGCGGATGTTGAATTCGCGGCGGGGCGTGTTGACGAACTCGCGGGCGAACTGCGCCGCGGACACGGTGTCGAGCGTTTGCCGCGGATTGAGGCTGCCGCCCATATAGACCAGTTCCTTTGCCAGTCCTGCGAAGGCCGGGTCCAGCCGCTGCGCCAGCGCGAGATTGGTGAGCGGCCCGCAGGCGATGATCGTGACCTCACCCGGATAGCGGCGGACCATGCGGATCAGGAAATTGGCGGCGATCTCATCGGCGGGCTTGGTGGTCGGGTCGCCTTCAGGCAGATTCACCGGGTCGTCGGGGCCGAAATAGGGCGGCGTGCTCTGCTGGGTCGGCTCGACCCATTGCTTCATCCATGCGCCCTTCCAGGTGAGCTTGCCGTAGAGCGCTTCCCAGCGCTCCGTCTGCTTTTCGTTATTGAGCAGCGGGTAGGTCGCGCCCTGGACGACCGGCACGTCGGTCCGGCCGGCAATCTCCAGCCCGCGCAACGCCATGGCGGTCGCGCGGTTGGCCCAGACGTTGCCCGACACGGTGGTGATGCCTAGCACGTCGACATCGGCCGCCTGGAGCAGCATCAGGTGCATGAGGGCAAAGCCTTCGTCGTCGATGATGACCTTGCGCCGATCGTCCTGCGCCCGCGCCGCGTTGACCGACAGCAGGAGGAAAAGAAGGGTAGCAAGCAGCCTCATGACTGTGCCGCCGCATAGGCGTCGATCCGTGCAAGATGCGCCGATATCGCATCGGGCGGCAGGAAGGAGCCGGTGAAGCTGTTGCGAGCCAAGGTGACGAGTTGCGCCCGCGTTAGTCCGCGCGCCGCCGCGACGGCGCGGTAGTTATCGGCGACATAGCCGCCGAAATAGGCGGGATCGTCCGAATTGATCGTGGCGTGGAGGCCAAGCTCCAGCATCCGGTCGATCGGATGGTCCTCAAGTCGATCGATGACGCAGAGCTTGAGGTTGGAGAGCGGGCAGACGGTCAGGGTCATGCCCTCGCGCGCCAGCCGATCGGTCAGCGCCGCATCCTCCAGCGAGCGGTTGCCATGGTCGATGCGATCGACCTGAAGACGATCGAGCGCTTGGATGACATAGGCGGGCGGCCCTTCCTCGCCGGCATGGGCGACCAGCTTCAGCCCCTTGGCCCGCGCGGCGGCGAAGACGCGGGCGAATTTCTCGGGCGGGTGGCCGACCTCCGACGAGTCCAGACCCACCGCCGCGATCCGGTCCAGCCAGGGTTCCGCCTGCGCCAGCGTCTCGAAGGCTTCCGCCTCGCTCAGATGGCGCAGGAAGCAGAGGATGAGGCGGCTGGTAAGGCCATGGTCCGCTTCCGCCTGCGCGCAGGCGGACAGCAGCCCCTCGATCACCGTCTCGAACGCGATGCCGCGGGCTGTGTGGGTCTGCGGGTCGAACATGATTTCGGCGTGAAGAACGCCGTCCGCCGCCGCCCGGTCGAAATAGGCGGTCGCGAGATCGTGGAAGTCCTGCCGCGTCCGCAGCACATCCGCCCCGGCATAATAGATGTCGAGGAAATCCTGGAGGTTGGAGAAGGCGTAGGCGGCGCGGACATCCTCGACCGAGGCATAGGGGATGGCGACGCCGTTGCGCCTGGCGAGCGCGAACATCAATTCGGGCTCCAGGCTGCCTTCGATATGCAGGTGCAGTTCCGCCTTGGGCAGGCCGGCGATGAAAGCGTCGATATCGGTCACGGGGTGCCTCCGCTCGTCCTGTCCCAGGCGCATTCGCCCATGATGTAGGTCCGCGCAATCGCGCGATCGTCGCCCAATATCTGTAGTGCGAACAATCGCTCCATCAACGATGCGCCGGCCGTCCGGCGGGCGAGCAAGGGCGTCGAGCTGCTGTCCAGCACCACGAAATCGGCTTCCTGGCCCGGCAGGAGGCTGCCGACCCGGTCGTCTATATGCAGCAGCGCCGCGCTGCCCGCCGTCGCGAGATAGAGCGCGCGAAACGGATCGAGTGCGGCGCCGCGCGCCAGCGCCGCCTGATAAGCGAGGCCCGCGGTGAACAGCATCGAGAAGGAGGTGCCCGCGCCGATGTCGGTGCCGAGCCCCAGGCGGACGCCATGCGCGTCCGCCTGACCGAAATCGAAGAAGCCCGATCCCAGGAACAGGTTGGAACTGGCGCAGATGGCGATCCCCGCGCCCGCTTCCGCCATGCGCGCGCAGGATCGGTCGCACATATGAACGCCATGGGCAAAGACGGATCGCGCGCCCACCAGCCCGAACCGGTCATAGGCGTCGATATAATGATAGGCGTCGGGAAAGCGATCGATCACCGCCGCGCATTCGCGCAGATTTTCCGCAAGATGCGTATGCAGCAGCACGTCCGGGTGCGCGGCCAGCAGATCGCCCGCGAGCCGCAGTTGCGCGTCGCTGGAGGTCAGTGCGAAGCGGGGCGTCACCGCATAGGACAAGCGCCCCCGTCCGCGCCAGCGCCGGATGAGCGCCTCGCTGTCATCGCGCGCGGTTTCAACCGTGTCGCGCAGACCGTCCGGCCCCAAGTCCATCAGCACCTTGCCCGACGCGATCCGCATGTTCCGGGCAAGCGCCGCGTCGAACAGCGCATCGACCGAATGGGCATGAACCGTCGGAAAGACCAGTGCGCTGGTCGTGCCGTTGCGGAGCAGTTCGTCCAGGAACAGGTCCGCCACTTCGCCTGCATGAGCGCGATCTGCAAAGGCTTGTTCGGCCGGGAAGATATGCCGTTCCAGCCAGTCGAGCAATTGCTCGCCATGGGCGGCGATGCGGTCCATCTGCGGATAATGGACATGGGCGTCGATGAAGCCCGGCACGATCAGGCCGGGCAGGCGTTCCACGGGGATGCCCTGATACTGGTCGGCGAAATCCGCGTAAGCGCCCCGCGCCACGATGACGCCGTCCTCGATCACCAGCAGCCCGTCAGGCTCGTGCCGCACGGCTTCCGAGTGATGGCGGGGATCGTGTGGGACCGACAGGATTTCGCCGCGATAGGCTTTGCGCGTCATGGCTGCCTCATCTGAAGCAGTTGGGCCAGCGTGGCGATGGCGATGACGTCCGGTTCCTTGCCCGCGATGTCCGCGATACCGATCGGGCATGTCAGCCGCGCGCGCGTTTCGGCGTCTATGCCGTCCCGCTCCAGCCGGGCATGGAAGCGCGCCCGCTTGGTCTCCGATCCGATCAGCCCGATGAAGGCCACCGGACGCCCGCCGAGCGCCGCCTTTGTCAGCGTGTAATCAAGGGCGTGATCGTGGGTCAGGATCAGGATCGCGGCGTCCTCCGGCGCTTCGGTGACGCATTGCTCGATCGCCCCCTCGGGCACGACGGTAACGCCCTCGACCGTCTCGAACACTGGCCGCGTGTCGAACCAGGCGAGGCGGAAGGGGAGGCCCGCGCTATGACGCGCGATGGCCTGGCCGACATGCCCCGCGCCGAACAGATAGAGCGGGCGGCGGCGCTGCCCGAATATCTCCACCACGCTGCTCCCCGCGCGCGGCCGGTCGCCCCGCGCCGACAGCGGGGACGCCGGCACGGCATGGGTGCAGTGCCGGTCGATCCGGTCGGCCGTGAAGGTCGAGACTAGCGCCCTCTCCTCCCCGGCGTCAGCGATCCAGCCCAGCCCGGCCGGATCGACATGCTCGATCAGCAGCCGCACCCGCCCGCCGCAGCATTGGCCGAGCAGCGGCCCCAGAGGATAGTCCTGCACGCGCCAGCTGCCCGGCGGCAGGGCAAGGATCGCCCGCGCCTGCTCCACCGCCCGATATTCGAGCTGCCCGCCGCCGATGGTGCCCAGCAGCGCGTCGGCCGTTACCAGCATTCGGGTGCCAGCGCCGCGCGGCGCGGACCCTTCGCTGGCAAGGACGCTGACCAGCGCGCTGGGGTGCTTGCGGGCGACATCATCCAGCCAGCCGAGCCATTCGATCATGGCGCGCGATGATCCCGCACGGCCAGCAAAATCCGCTCGGGCGTTGCCGGTGCGCTGAGCGCCGGCAGGGCACGCTTGTCCAGCGCGACCGACGCGATCGCGCGGGTGAGAGCCGAGAAGACCGAGATCGCCAGCATGAAGGGCGGCTCCCCGACGGCTTTCGACCGGTTGATGGTCGGCTGCACATTCTCCCCGTCCCACAGCGAGATGCTCATCCGCAGCGGCCGATCCGATGCGGTCGGGATTTTGTAGGTTGCGGGCGAATGGGTGAGCAGCCGGCCCTTGTCGTCGAAGACCAGCTCCTCGGTCGTCAGCCAGCCCTGCCCCTGGAGGAAGCCGCCCTCGATCTGGCCGAGATCGATGAGCGGATTGAGCGATTTGCCGACGTCATGGAGAATGTCCACGGCCAGCACCTTATGCTCACCGGTGAGCGTGTCGATCGCAACCTCGCTGACCGCCGCGCCATAAGCAAAATAATAGAAGGGCCGCCCTTTGTGCGCGGCGCGATCATAGGCGATGTCGGGCGTCGCATAGTAGCCGGTCGAGGCGAGCGAGACGCGGCCGATATGCGCCTTGCGGCAAAGCTGGCCGAAGGACAGGCTTTCCCGGCCGGCGATAACGCCATTCGGAGTGAAATGCACCTCCTCGGCCAGGCAACCGAAAGTTCGCGCCGCAAAGTCGATCAGCCGCGCGCGGATGGTCATCGCGGCATTGTAGGCGGCCATGCCGTTCAGGTCCGCGCCGGACGACGCCGCCGTCGCCGAGGTGTTGGGCACCTTGTCGGTGCGGGTCGCGGTGATCCGCACCTGATCGATCGGCACGGCGAACACGTCCGCCACGACCTGCGCGACCTTGATGTACAGCCCCTGCCCCATCTCGGTGCCGCCATGATTGATCTGGATGCTGCCGTCGGCATAGACCAGCACCAGCGCGCCGGCCTGGTTGAGATGAGTCGTCGTGAAGCTGATCCCGAACTTGACCGGTGTCAGCGCAATCCCTTTCTTGATGATCGGGCTGGCCGCGTTGAAGGCGGCGATCTCGGCGCTGCGCGCGTCATAGCGCGAGTCGGCGCGCAGCCGGGCGATGATCTGCGGCGCGATATTGTCGGCGATGGTCATGCCGTAGGGCGCGACATCGCGGCCGGGTCCGTAGAGATTGGCGGTTCGCACATCGAGCGGATCAAGGCCCAGATGCGCAGCGACATCGTCCATGATCCGCTCGATCGCGATCATGCCCTGCGGCCCGCCGAAGCCGCGAAAGGCGGTGTCGGACACGGTATTGGTCTTCAGCCGCTCGGACAGGATCTTGATGGCGGGCAGATAGTAGCAATTGTCGGCATGGAACATCGCGCGATCGTTGATCGCGGGCGACAGGTCCACCGTCGCGCCGCAGCGCGACGCCAGGCGCAGCTTGAGCGCCAGCACATGGCCCTGCGCGTCGAAGCCCACATCATAGCCGATGCGGAAGGCATGGCGCTTCCCCGTCATCGCCATGTCATCGTCTCGGTCGCAGCGGAACTTGGCCGGGCGGCCGGTGCGATGCGCGACCAGCGCGGCGGCGGCGGCGAACAGGGCGGCCTGCGTCTCCTTGCCGCCGAACGCGCCGCCCATGCGCCGCACTTCCACCGTCACGTCGGCCGAACTGCGGTGGAGCATATGGGCGACCAGATGCTGCACTTCGCTCGGATGCTGGGTGGAGGAGAGGATGTGCATCTGCCCGTCCTCGCCCGGCGTGGCGACGGCAACCTGCCCCTCCAGGTAGAAATGATCCTGCCCGCCGATATCGAACCCGCCGGTGAGGCCGAGCGGCGCGGCCGCCAGAGCGGCGTCGGCGTCGCCCCGCGCCATGCGCTGCGTGGGCTCGATCAGCGATCCGGCCGCCTGCGCCGCCTCGATCGTGAGCAGCGCGGGCAGCGGTTCATAGTCGATCCGGCCGAGCCGAGCGGCTTTGCGCGCGGCCAGCTGGCTGGTGGCGGCGACCAGAAAGACCGCCTGCCCGACATGCAGCACTTCGCCGTCCGCCAGCAGCCGGTCGTCGCCCGCGACCGGGCTGACATCATTAGCGCCGGGAATATCGGCGGCAGTGAAGACGGCGACCACGCCGGGCGCGGCGCGGACGGCGTCGAGGTCCATGGCGACGATGCGCGCATGGGCCTGGCTGCTCTGGCCGAAGGCGAGGTGGAGCATGTCGGCGGGTTCGGGGACATCGTCGGCGTAGCGCGCCGCGCCGCTGACATGGAGCCGTGCGCTATCGTGCGGGTGCGAGGGCTTGGCCAGCACCGGCCAGTCGGGATCGCGCTCAGCCATGAGCGGCCAGCCCGTCCAGCACCGACACGGTGTCGCCCTGCGCGCCATGCCACAGGCGCAGCAGCAGGTTGGCGGCGGCCTCCAGGCGATAGTCGGACGAGCCCCGAACGTCGCTGAGCGGCGCAAAGTCGGCGCGCAGGGCGTCGGCCGCATTTTCGAAGGTCGCGCGCGTGAAGGGCTGCCCCGTAAGCGCGGCTTCGCACTCGCTCGCCCGGCGCGGCGTGCCCGCCATGCCGCCGAAGGCGACACGCGCGCTCGTGATCCTTTCACCCTCGATCGACAGGTTGAATGCGCCGCAGACCGCCGAAATATCGCTATCGAACCGGCGCGAGAGCTTGGAGATATGGATGACGGCGTGCTTTGCCGGTCGAGGTATCCAGACGCTCTCGACAAATTCGCCTGGGCGGCGATCCTGCTTGCCGTAATCGAGGAAATAGGCCTCCAGCGGCATCGTGCGGGCGCCTTCGATGCTGCGTAAGGTGAGTTCCGCGCCCATCGCGATGAGCGCCGGCGGTCCGTCGCCGATCGGCGACCCGTTGGCGATATTGCCGCCGACCGTGCCGGCATTGCGCACCTGAAGCCCGCCGATCCGGCGCACCAGTTCGCCAAGGTCGGGGTGCAGCCGCGCCATGGCCGCGTGCGCGTCGGCATAGCGCACGCCCGCGCCGAGCCGCAGGCCCTCCGCCTCTTCCTCGATCCCGCGCAGTTCGGCGATATCGCCCAGGAAGATGAGCGTGTCGAGCGTGCGCATCCCCTTCGTCACCCAGAGGCCGACATCGGTCGCGCCCGCCACCATCCGCGCGTCGGGATACTCGGCGAGAAGCGCGACTAAAGCCTCCATGGTCCGGGGCGCGAACCACCGCCGGCCCTGATACTCGCCAGAGACGGTGTCGGGCGAAGATAAATCCTTGAGGGTATGCGCAACCGCCGCATCATCCTGCGTCACCGCTGCGGTAGTCTCCCCCGCCGCCAGGATCGGCCCATAGCCGGTGCAGCGGCAGAGATTGCCCGCGATCACGTCAGCAACCGGCAGGTCATGGCCCACCGCGCCGATGCATCGGCCATGGAGCGACATGACGAACCCCGGCGTGCAGAAGCCGCATTGCGAACTGCCATTGGCGGCCATGCAGGCTTGCAGCGGGGTGAGCGCGCCGTCCGCGCCCGCCAGACTTTCGACGGTCATCAGCGCCCGGCCGTCCAGCATCGGCAGGAAGGTGATGCAGCTATTGACCGCGCGCCATTGCACACCGTCTCCATTAAGTTCGCCCACCAGCACGGTGCAGGCGCCACAGTCGCCCTCCGCGCAGCCCTCCTTGGTGCCGGTGCAACCCATGCGATAGCGCAGATGGTCGAGCAGCGTGGCAGTCGGATCGACATCCGCGATCTCCACGACATCGCCGTCGAGCAGGAAGCGCACGCCCATCTCAGCTCCCCCGGTAGGTGGAGTAGGCAAAGGGCGAAACGAGCAGCGGCACATGATAATGGCCATCCGCATCGGCGATGCCAAAGTCGATCGTCACGACGTCGAGGAAGGGCGGATCGGGCAGATCGACCCCGCGCGCGCGGAAATAATCGGCCACGGCGAAGCGCAGCGCATAGCGGCCGGGGGCGAGCGCCGGCAGGCCGGGGCAGCGGCCGTCGGCGTCGGTCACGCCGCTGAACAGCGATGCGCCGTCCCCACCGAGCAAATGCAACGCCATACCCGCCGCCGGGTAGCCATGGGCGGTGTCGAGGACATGGGTGGACAGGCTGCTCATGCCGCCGCCTCCCGGCGCGGCCACTCGCCGACGAATTCGGCCTCGTCATAGGCGAGGAGGTCGGCGATCAACGCGTCCCGGTCGTCGAGGAACAGCTGATCGGTTACGCCACGCACTAGGCGCGGCAAGGCGGTCTGGAGACCCGACAGCGCCGAGGCGGACAGGCCGAGGCTGATGAGCGCGGAGTAATTAAACGCGAACAGGCCGTGCAGCAGGGCTTCGCCTTCCGGCGTGCGGGGCAGCAGCTCGAAGCAGGGGCCGAGATAGGGATGCGCGTCGATCAGGGCGTTGGTGGCGCCCGCCGGGGCGAAGCGATCGGCCCAGCGGGCGATATGCGGCGACAGGGCGGCAAGCTCCGGGCGCAGGCCGGGGTCGCTGACAAGGCCGGTCGACAGCAGCACGAAATCGAAATCATGCGTGGCGGTCGGCGTCGTCACCCGCACCTTTCCATCCACATGCGCGACTGCCGTCCAGGGCGACCCCAGATGCAGGTCGAAGCCGGGCCAGCGCGCCGCGCGCTCGAACGTGTCGTTGGTCGGCGGCTGGTTGTGGCCGAGAAAGCTCGCCATCACCGCATATTTTTCGGCGTCCGACAGCACCGGATAGCGGCCGGTGAAGCCGACCCGCTCCATGAAGCGGATGGGGTTGATTCGCGGCAGTATCTTGCGGCGGATGAAGACATGCGCTTGCGCGACGCCAAGACTGAGCGCGGCGTTGGCGTTATCGAACGCCGACGCGCCGCCGCCCAATATGCCGACGCGCTTGCCGGCCAACGCGGCATAATCCACCGGCTCGCTGGTATGGGCATAGAGATGCCGAGGCAGCGCGTCCTTGACCATGGCCGGCATATGCCATTCGCCCCCGCCCTGAATGCCGGTCGCCAGGACGACCTTGCGCGCGAGAAGCGCGGGCTGCCCTTCGATATGCAGCCTGTGGAGCCCGTCGCCAATCGGCTCGATCGCGGTCAGGCGCGTATCGTTGCGCACCGGCAGGCGCAGCACCCGCCGATACCAGCGCAGATAGTCCATCCAGTCGCCGCGCGCGATCTTGTCCACCGCCTCCCACCCCGCCGGGCCATGCTGTGCTTCCCACCAGGCGCGGTAGGTCAGGGCGGGGATGCCGAAGTCGATCGGATTAAGTTCCTTGGGCGTGCGCAGCGTAATCATCCGCGCATAGGTGCCCCATGGGCCTTCATAGCCGGCCGGGCTTTCGTCGATGATGAGGATGTTGGACACGCGCTCGCGCAGCAGGCCGAAGGCGGCGGCGAGTCCGCTCTGCCCGCCGCCGACGATGACGGCGTCATGGACATGCCCTTGCGGATGGCTGCGCGGCCGCGTCCAGTCCGCGCCGCCGAAGCCGATGAGCGAAAGCTGGCGGGCAAGCTCCGCTTCGAGCGCGGGGAGGCCAGCAACGGTCATGCGAGATGCCCTCCACAAATTCCGTCATTCCCGCGCAGGCGGGGATCCATCTCCGAACCTTGCGGCAGAAGATAGGGCGGGAGATGGGTTCCCGCTTCCGCGGGAATGACGAAAGAAGAGGACATCATATCTGCGCCTCCCTCTCCTTGAGCCTGAGCCTCACGATCTCGCCGATCTGCGCCAGCGCGTTCGCGATTTCGGTGTCGCGGTCGTGCGACAGGCGCGCCTCCATCGCTGCCAAAATCCCGGCCTTGTCGGTCAGCCGCACGCAGATGATGAAGGGGAAGCCGAAGCGGTCGCGATAGGCGGCATTGAGGTCGTGGAAGCGCGCGAACTCCTCCGGCGTCAGCCGGTCCAGCCCGGCGGACGCCTGCTCGGCGGCCGACGCATCGGTCAGGGTCCGGTCGATCGCGGCCTTGCCCGCCAGTTCGGGATGTGCGCGGATCAGCGCCAACTGCTCGTCGGGCGTCGCCGCATACAGCACCGCCATCAGATCGGCATGGCGGTCGCCGGACGAAGGCCGCGCATCGGCGCGCGCCTCGATCCAGGGGCTATGTTCGAACAGGGCCGTCAATGCGTGTTTCCTTCGAGGGATACATGGGCGGAGACGACTTTCCAGCCATCGGGGAACTTGACCCAGCTCTGCGTCTGACGGCCGCGCCGGTCGCTATTCTCGCGGAAGAATTCGGCGTCGGCGGTCGCAAAGCTGTCACCATAGACGGTGATGGCGACCTTCCCCAACCGGCGCTGCGGCGATCCGCCGCGGCCCTTGCGGAACTCGCGTATCTCCTCGATGCCGTACAGCACCTCGCCGACGCCATAGCGGTTGGTGGTCGGCGCGTCGTGGAACAGTGCGTCCATCGCCGGGATGTCGTCCTCCATCAGCGCGCGCTCATATTCCATGAAGGCGGCGGTGACTTGCGCCAGCAGGACCGGATCATCAATCTTCATGCGGGGTGGACCTCCATCCAGTGGCGGGCGATGTCGATGCGGCGCGCGATCCAGGCGTCGCCGGCGGCGGTGACATGATCGAGGAAACGAGCAAGGGCGCGGGCGCGGCCGGGGCGTCCGGCGATCCGGCCGTGCAGGCCGACCGACATCATGCGGCCGCCTTCCTCGCGCAACTGATCGAACGTGTCGCGCAGATAACGGAAGAACTGCTCGCCTTCGGTAAAGCCGTTGTAGGCCACGATCTTCATGTCGTTGGCGTCGAGCGTGTAGGGGACGATCAACTGGCCCTCGGCATAATAGGGCAGGTCGTCGGCATAGCTGTCCGCGTCGTAGAGAAAGCCGCCTTCCTCGCGCACAAGCCGCGCAGTGTTGGGCGAGGTGCGCCCCTGATACCAGCCGAGCGGGCGCGCGCCGGTGAGTTCTTCGTGGAGCGCCACCGCCTGCGCGATATGGTCGCGCTCCACCTCTTCGGGCACATATTGATAGTCGATCCAGCGCAGCCCATGGCTCGCTATTTCCCAGCCAGCCTGGATCATCGCCTTGACCGCTTGCGGGTTCATCGCCATCGCGCTCGCCACGCCGAAGACGGTCACCGGCAGCCCCCGTTCGGTGAACAGCCGGTGCAGCCGCCAGAAGCCGGCGCGGCTGCCATATTCGTAGAGGCTTTCCATCGCCATGGCGCGGTCCGGGTGGCTCGCCGCGCCGACCATTTCGGACAGGAAGGCTTCCGACCGGGCGTCGCCGTTCAGGACTGAATTTTCTGCCCCTTCCTCATAATTGATGACGAACTGCACCGCGACCCGCGCGCCGCCGGGCCAGCGGGGATCGGGCGGCGTAGCGCCATAGCCGATGAGGTCGCGACTCATCCTTCCCACGCCTCCATCGCCGCGTCCACCGCCGCGCCCGTCGGCAGGCCATATCCCTCGCGCCGCAGGCAGGTCTCCAGCGCGCCGAGCGTAATCAGCACCTTGTGCCGGGCGGCATTGTAGCCCATCGCGCCGATCCGCCAGATCTTGCCGGTAAGCGGGCCGAAGGCGGTGCCGATCTCGATCTCGAACGCCTCGCGCATCATCGTGCGGATGCGCTCGCCGTCCACGCCTTCAGGGATATACACCCCGGTCACATTGGTCATGCGATGGGCGTCGTCTCCGAAGACGGTCAGCCCCATGGCGCGCAGCCCCGCCGTCACCGCGCGACCGGCGCGCGCATGGCGGTCGTAGCGCGCCTCCAACCCTTCCCCCAGCATGATCCGCGCGCATTCCCGCGCGGCGTACAGCATCGACGTCGCCTCGGTATGGTGGTTGAGGCGTTTTTCGCTCCAATAATCCATAATCATGGCGAGATCGAAATAGTTGGAGCCGATGCGCGGCCCCGCGCCGTCCGTCATGCCGGCCGCCCTTATGCCAGCTTCGACATGGCGACGGGCGAAGATATGGTCGGCGGCAGCGTCCGAGATGGTGATCGGTGCCGATCCCGAGGGGCCGCCGAGGCATTTCTGAAGCCCGCCGGTGACGATATCCGCGCCCCAGCGGTCGCTCGTCATTTCCATGCCGCCGATCGTTGCGGTCGCATCGACATAAAGCAGCGCGCCGGCCGCGTGGGCAAGGTCGCCCAGGCCATCGAGCGGCTGCGCCATCGTCGTCGAAGTGTCGCCATGCACGGTGGCGACGATTTTCGGTCCGGTTCGCGCTATGGCGGCGGCGACGGCTTCAAGCGGGACGGTTTCGCCCCAAGGAACATCAACCGTTTCGACGATAGCGCCGATCCGCCCCAATATCTCTTGGAGCAGCAAGCCAAAGCGGCCGAAATTGACCACCAGCACGGTGTCGCCCGGTATGACGAGACTGACCAGCGACGCCTCTATGGCTGCGCGCGCGGTGCCATCGATCAGCATGGTCCAACGATTGCCCGTGCCGAAGATCGGGCGGTAGAGCGCCATGACCTGGTTCATATAGCCGGTCATTTCGGGATCGAACTGGCCCAAGAGGTCCGCCGACATGGCGCGCAGCACGCGCGGATGCGCGTTGACGGGGCCAGGCCCCATCAGCAGGCGCTGGGGCGGGTCGATCTCGCCGAAGAAGGTCGGGTCAAGCGGCAAAGGAATCTCCCAGTCGATCGATGAAGCCCAGCATCACCTGTAGCGCAATCTCCGCGTCGGCGGGATCGACATGCTCGGCGGGGTTGTGGCTGACGCCGTCCCTGCACCGGATGAACAGCATCGCGGTCGGGCAGAGCGCGGCCATCACCGTCGCGTCATGGCCCGCGCCGGAGACGAGGCGAAAGGGCGGCTGGCCGGCACCAGCGATCGCCGCGTCCATCATGGCCATGAGATCGGGCGCGCAGGGGCTGGCGGGCAGATCGTGGATGCGCTGCAGGTCGAAATCGAGACTGCGGGCGTCGGCGATACCCTGAATGGCCTCGATAATGTCCTCGGCCGCCTTGTCGCGCCGTGCCGGATCGCCCGAGCGGATATCGAGGGTGAAGCGCACCTCGCCCGGAATGACATTGGCCGCGCCGGGCAGCGCCTCGATCCGGCCGACCGTGGCGACGAGATCGGAAGCGTCCCCGTGCGCGATCCGCTCAATCGCCAGCAGCATCTCCGCCGCGCCTGCCAGCGCGTCACGGCGGAGCGGCATGGTGGTGGTGCCGGCATGATTGGCCTGCCCGGTCACGATCGCCTGATACCGCAACTGCGCCGCAATGCCAGTGACGGTTCCGACGGCGAGACCCTCGGCTTCTAGGACCGGGCCTTGCTCGATATGTGCTTCAAGATAAGCGAGGGCGGACGGGTGCCTTGCTGAGAGATATTCGTCACCCCGGACTTGTTCCGGGGTCCCGCTGTCTTTT
>ERZ1292632.823-Hain-H43-01um-R2-823-length-33433-cov-22_pt1 | contig 33433 bp, 46 predicted proteins | sample MGYA00564407_ERZ1292632 | MGnify/ENA primary metagenome ERZ1292632 (study PRJEB36523, sample SAMEA6512637) | groundwater metagenome | collected 2019-01-08 | study: AquaDiva: Metagenomics assemblies of 32 groundwater samples | reverse complement strand
GCGTCTGTCATTCGTGCGGTTACGAAGAACGGGAACTGCCCCTGGACGCCGAGGCAGCGACGGAGGGCGGACGATGATGGACGAGCGGGGACCAATCAGAATGCGCGAAGAAATCCGTTGGACCTGTGGATTGCAACACTCTGACGGCAAAATGCGTCATTGGGGCAAAGCCGAAATTCAGGGGTACGGGTTTGTCAATGGCACCTACGCTCCGCGGTTTGGCCCCGCCCCACGATGTGAGGAACATGAAGAATGGGCGCGTGTGGAGGTGTGGTTAGTCCAGGAACCTGAGGCGGATGGCGGGCGATGATGGACGAGGCGCGTTGGATAGCAATACGACCCGAAGCGACAGATGAAGAAATAGACGCTGCCATTGATGCTGCCGTCAGCGGTGGGGAGGTAAAGAAAATGAATCCCCAGTGTTGCTTCGTAGGGTGTGAAGCGGACGCCGAGTTTACGGTCACTGATACCAAAGAAACGCGGCCTGATGCCGCCGAGAGCCTGGAGCGGCTGCGGGAAGGTGGAGGCGGTAGCGGAGGCGGCGAAGTGCTACTCTAGGTTGTGGTGGCTGATGGCGAAGTCCCGGAAGCCTCAGAACAAGACGAAACAGAAGCGGCGCGCCCCACGGTCAGCCTGGAAGAAGGGACAGTCAGGGAATCCTGGTGGCCGGCCCAAGGAAGCGAAAGCCTTCAAGGAATTCTGTCGCGATCTGATGGAGCGTGAAGGCGTAGGAGAGATTCCCAAGTTGACTCATGCTGTCGATGAGCGGGTGCGACTGGCTGCCTGGCGGTTTATTGCCGAGTACGCCTTCGGCAAACCCTTGCAGCCGGTGGGCGGGGACGACTCCGCACCGCCGTTGCGGATTCGGATCGAAGAATGACCCCCGACGTTGCCGAGCGCGTCTGGGTTTCCGAGCCCGATCAGGCTATTCTCCTTCGGCACGATGAGATTGACGAGATCCTCTTTGGCGGCCGGAAAGGGTCCGGCAAGACCGATGGCCTCCTGATCTTCCAGATCCGTCGCCGGGTCAAGTATCCTGGGAGCAAAGGCCTCTTCCTCCGCCGCAATCTCGCGGACCTGAAAAAAGAAGGGGGCGCGATTCCGCGCAGCCGAGAATTGCTCGCGGGCACGGGCGCCGTGTACCGTGAGGCAGAACATAAGTGGCGCTTCCCGGGTGGGGGCGTGATTGAGTTCGGCTACCTGCGGACCGATGACGACGTGTATAACTACGCCGGCTCCTCCTACGACGACATCTGCATCACCCAGACCGAGCAACTAACCCGGTGGCAAGTCAAGATTCTCACTTCCGCTCTTCGCACGACACGAACCGACCTCAAGCCTGTCCTGCGGATGGATGCGAACCCGGGCGGCCGAGGGCACGCGGGCCTGAAGCTAACGTACATCGACCCCGTTCCACCGGGGACTGTGTGGATTGATCCGAAGACGGGCCGGACGCGGATGTACATCGCCGCCAGGGCGCAGACGAAGCACTTGAACCCCGAGTACCGGCAGTGGCTGGAGGAGCTGCCGGAGCCCTATCGGTCGGCGTGGCTGGACGGGAGGTGGGATGTCTTCGCCGGGCAGGTGTTTGCCAGATGGGACCCTGCCATGCACACCTGCGCGCCCTTTCCGATTCCTGGCGTCTGGCCGAAGTGGATGGGGTACGACTGGGGCATGGCGTCCCCGTCCTGGTTTGGGTGGTTCGCCCGGGCCCCCTGGGGGACGATTTACCTCTACCGGGAACTGTACTTCGCGCGGCACGATCCCGAGAAGGAAACCTACGTCGGCACGGGGTTGACGATTGACGAGCAGATCCGTCGGGCGAAGGCTGAGATGGTGGAGGGTGAAGTGGCCGCACCGTGTTACGCAGGCACAGACCTGTGGGAGCGGTCGGCGCAGTCGGGCGAGACGAACGCGGCGGTGGCTGCCCGCGGGGGAATCCCGATGCAGCAGGCCATGACGGATCGGGTCCAGGGCTGGCAGCGGATTCACCGGGCGTTGCAGCTCCGGCAGGTGGACAAAGGTGGGCGCGTGGAATCTGAACCCGAGTTGGTGATCTTCACGACCTGTCGGCACATCATCCGGACGCTGCCGGAGCTAGTGGCGAATCCGGACAAGCCCGAGGATGTGGACGACGGCCAGGAAGACCATCCCTGTTTTGTGGCCGGCACGCTGGTGGAAACGGGGCGTGGTCGTGTGCCGATTCAATCCGTCCGACCCGGGGATGACGTTTTGACCCGACACGGCTACCGGGCGGTGCTGGCCAGTGGGTCTACGAGGTGCGCCATGCCAGTCGTTCGGGTGCGTTTCTCGAATGGGAGTCTGCTGGTGGGCACCCCCGACCATCCCGTATTCACCACCCGTGGGCGCGTTCGTCTTGACGGACTCCGTTACGGTGATAGAATGATACCGTGCGGAGTGAGGTTGTCGTCTTCAATGGTATCCGGTTCAGACGCTATCCCGATTCTCCGCGGCGGAGTGATCGTGTCTATTACACGCCAGGCGGGAGTCACCGCCAGCGGGGCGTTGGGCGCCTCCATGAGGAAATCTGGAAAGCAGCGCACGGTGCTATCCCATCGGGGTATCAGGTCCACCATCGAGACGGGGACCCACTCAACAACGCCACCGAGAACCTGGAAACTCTCCCGCACAAAACCCATCGGCCAGACCATCCTCAGCATGGCAATCTGGCAACGGCACGCGTGGCTGCTGCGGAATGGCATGGATCACCGGCGGGACGGAAATGGCACGCAGAACACAGCAAGCGACTATGGGGAAAACGTCAACCAATACCGCGAATCTGTGAGTCTTGCGGTGGTGCCTACGCAACGCGCGCGACTTGGCGGACGCGTTTTTGCTCGAACGCGTGTAAATCAGCCTCTCGGCGAGCGGATGGACGAGACAATGAAGTCCGTCGCTGTACAATCTGTGGGCAGATGTTCTCAGTCAACCGCTACGCCGATACCGAAACGTGCTCACGAAGGTGTGGTGCACGTCTCCGTGCCCGCCGCACCAGCAGGTAAAGCCACCGTCTACAATTTGACCGTCGAAGGCGTGCACGAGTATTTCGCGAACGGCATCCTTGTGGCAAACTGCGACGGCCTGCGCTACGGCCTGAGCCGGATTCCGGCGGGGCGGGTGACAGCGGAAGTCATTCTGGGAGAGCGGCGGGTGTCGGCGGATGTGCAGTGGTGAATGACTTCTTCGTCCCGGCCTTCTGGGTGGCACTTGGGGTCATCGCCGCCGTCGGCCTCAGCCTGATCGTCGTCGGAGCCTTATCCTGGCTGCAGGCCAGCCGGGATCGGTGGGCGGTCTATGTGCTGTCGACGATGAAGGTACTGCGGAGGAGGGCCTTGGGGCGATGATTGAAATGAGATCCGAGAAGGGACAGGAAGACCGCGCCACCAGCGAGAAGTGGCTGGACCAGAAGGAGCAGACGGGATGAGCCTCTTCGACGACATTCGCGCCGAAGCCCAGCGGGCCTTCCAGGCCAAGAATCCGCCAGCGCAGAAGGCCATCCTGCCCTACTACGGGGAAATCGCCTTAGCCGACGCCCGGCGCCTGTTCCCGAGCGGCTTCACGGCCTACAACCCCTCCGATCTCGTCTCCGTCCGCGGGATGGGGATCTTCGACAAGATGCGGAAGGACGACCAGATCAAGGCGGCGCTCACCTTCAAGAAACACGCCGTCCTCAGTAGTGGCTGGAACCTGGAACCGCCCGAGGGGTTTACCGAAGACTGGGACGTCTTGAAGTTTGTCGACCACGCACTGGAAAACCTGGACCATGGCGAGCCCGAGGGGACGCTGGAGGACGACCTGCTCCAGATTTTGACAGCGCTGGACTACGGCTTCAGCGTGTCGGAGCGCGTGCATGCGCCCATCGAGCGCGGTCCCTTCAGCGGGAAGATCGGGTACCGCGCCTTGAAGACCCGCAAGCCGCATGACTTCGACTTCGTGACCGATGAATTCGGCAACCTGCGTCCCGACGGCATCCTCCAGCGCGGCAACAAGACGGAGCGGCTGGACCGACGGAAGTTTGTCCTCTTCGTCTACCAGATGGAGTTCTCGAACTGGTACGGGCGCTCTGATTTGGAAGCCGCGTTCCGCGACTGGGTGGCGAAGGACAACGGGTACAAGTGGCTGATGATGCTGATGGAGAAGTTCGGCGTCCCGCCGTTCTTCGCCCTCTACAACCCCGCCACGATGAGCCAGTACGTCGACAAGATGAAGGACGTGATCCAAAACCTCCAAGCCTCGACTGGGGGCGCCATCCCTCGGCCGTCTCGTGACGACCTGGAACTGTGGGCGCCCGAGCTGGCACGCCAAGCGGGGAGTGTGTTCATGCCCGCGATCGAGCAATTCAACCAGGGCATCGCCCGGGCGATCCTCATGCCCGGGCACCTGGGGCTGTCTGCCGATGTCTCCGAAGGCTCGTTTGCCCGGGCCAAGGTCAACTTCGACGTCTTCCTGCTGGTCGTGGAGAAGCTGCGGCGCGATCTGGAGCAGCGAGTGATGATGAACCAGGTCATCAAGCCCCTGGTGGATCTGAACTACACGACCGAGGTGTACCCGAAGTGGCGCTTCCTTCCGCTCTCCGACGAGGGGAAGACGGAACTCTTCGGCAAGTGGCTGGAGGCCGTCTCGGCAGGCGTGGTGCAGCCGCAGCCCGCGGACGAGGCCCACATTCGGGCGTTGACAGGCTTCCCCGAGCGGGAGGCACCGGATCTGGGGTTCTCGCGGGGTCGAGGGGCCCGGCGCGACTATGTTCAGGTCCGCCCTCCCAATCGGTTCGAGCGGAAGGTGGACTTTGCCCGGATCGAGCGCGACCTGGACGGGGTGGAAGCGGAAGCGCACCAGATGCTGCGGGAGATGTTGACGGCGACCCGGGACATCCTCACCGGGTTCGTGGAGCGCCGACTTCCCGAAGCGTCGGCGTCCCTGGTCAACGAAGTACAACTGCGGAACTGGGGCGACGTGCAGGGGGCCTTCCGGGAGTTCCTGCGGGCAGCGTATGACGTCGGCGACGAGGCCATCCGGCGTGAGCTGCCGAAGACGTTTCAGCAATCCCCCCTCTTCGCGCCCACCGAAGCGTTGCGGTGGCTGGCACAGAAGGCGTTGACCATTTCCGGCGTTCTCAAGGAGCGATTGTTGGGGCAAGCCAAGGATATCATCCTCAACGCACTCAAGTTCGGGGAGAAGCCGCGGGAAACGGTAGCGAAACTCCAGGCGCTCTTCGAGCCCTATGTTGGCGACGAGACGATGCTCCGGGAGGGGGAACCGATTGACCCCTACCGACTGGAGACGGTTTTGAGGACGGTCGCCACCGACGCCTTCAACCAGGGGCGCCTGGTGGCGGTGCGCCAACCGGATGTCGCCCGCTTCGTCCGGGGGATGCAGTATTCGGCCGTCATCGACAGCCGGACCACGCCCGTGTGCCGGTTCCTGGACCGGAAGATCTTCCCGATGGGCGAACCCGAACTGGACAGACTAGCGCCAGCTAATCATTTTGGTTGCCGGTCAATTCTGGTTCCCGTCACATTGGACATGGAAGTGGACGAGGAGTTGCTGATCACGCCCGCGCAGATCGGGCAGGCGAAGGAACTGGCTGGTCAGGGGTTCGTCTAGCAGGGATTCCCCTATATAGAACCGAATAAAGGAACCTGTCCTGGTTAGGTAGGGCGGGTCAAGGCTGCCTGGGCGTGGCAAGGTGCCCATCGGCGTGGTCTGCTTTGGCGTGGTCGCGTAGTGCATGGTGTGGCCGTCCTGACGCGGAGGGGTTAGGTATGGCGTGGCCCGTCATGGCACGGCTTGGTGGTGTCAGGCACGGCAGTCGAGGTTGGGTATGGAATGGCGTATTGAGGCGAGGCCTGGAGCGGCGAGGTTGGGTCGGTCAAGGCGCGCGGCAGTCAAGTCGTGGTGAGGCCAGGTCCGGTCGCGTGGGGTCAGGTCACGCGAGGTGAGTTCGGGCGCGGTAAGGTGTGACATTGCGGCGTGGTGCGGCAGTTGGGGCTTGGTGAGTCGAGGCCCTGGTTGGGTGGTGTTAGGTACGGCACGGTGAGTCAGGCCAACTCAGGAGGTGAGAGCGGTGGCGACGAGGACGCTGGGCAAGGCACAGATTGTCGGGGACGGAAAGAAATCCGCAAAGCTCGTCATGAAGACGATAGAAGTTCCCGCTCTGGACAAACGCACAATGCACGTGACAGTGATCGGCGAGACACCGCTGATCACCCACCAGTGGTCGGTCAAAGCGCGGCAGCAGATCAAGGACAAGCAAGCCAAGGCGGCGACGAAGCCCCGCGAGGCGAAAGACCCGCAGGCGGAGTTTGAAAGCAGCATTTACCGTTTGCCGGATGGTCGATCCGCTATCAAGGCATCCTCCTTCAAATTGGCGGCTGTTAGTGCGGCGTCCTTGACAGGACTGAGGACCCGCGCGGCCCTGGGCGGGTTCTTTGTGATCGGCGACCTGTTGCCCATCGAGGGCAGCAAACCACAGATGCGTGAGGACATGGTCCGCGTCGGCAAGTTCCCCGCCGTGACAACGGATATCCGGTATCGAGCGGAGTTCTGGCCCTGGAAAGTCAAACTGACGATTACCTACAACGCCGGGCTCCTCTCTCCGGCACAGATCGTGAATCTCTTGAACCACGCCGGGTTCTCCATTGGGGTCGGGGAGTGGCGGCCAGAGAAGCGCGGGACCTTCGGCATGTTCCACGTCGGGACGGCGGAGGAATCCTGATGGCCGTCGCCACGCAAGAAATCCATCGAGGGCTTGCCGTCGTGATGAAGACTGCACGGCGGTTGAACGGAGACCAACTGCGGAAGCATTGGCCGAAGTTCAGGGCATTGTTGGACCCTCCAGAAGTCGACCACTTGGCCGTGTTGGGATTGATTGCGAAACTCAACGATGCCCGTCACTCCATTAGGCAGGGCGCCGGCCGAGTGACAAACTACGACATTGTGATCGTGCCCAACGGCAAACCCGCAGAGACGTTGGTGGTCTTCGCTGAGGTGTTACACGAAGGAGCCGACGGAGAACTGAAGGCGGTGGCGTACTTCACGAAGGAGGACTGTGCCTGTGCGGCTAAGTCCATGCGCCGTGAGGCGAACGGGTTGCGGGCAAAGGCCGACTGGATGGAGGAGACTCGATCAGTCCTCGTTCGATACCGTAAATCGATGATCAAAGACCTCGCGATCAAGGTGCAGACCGAACTGGCCAAGAAGTGGCAGAGAGTTTCCGAATGAAGTGAGGAGGCTTGCAGGAGTTCTAGCCCTAGCGTAGAATAGGCGGCAAGGAGCCGGGGCTGACCCTAGATATGGGGTTGGGGCTGGATCTGGCTCACCCAACAGAACTGCATAGTCCTTCCCGAGTTGGAAGGCGGAGTTCGGGCGTCGGGCGCGGAGCCGGACGGCGACTCCGCTTTTTGCGTTTCTTGGAGGTCTGACGCTGGTCACCGCGATCAAGTCCTACGTCATCCGCAAGCAGGGCGAGCAGTGGTGCGTCCTCTCGAGTGACGAGTCAGAAACCCTCGGCTGTCACGACACGGAGGAGAAGGCCAAAGCCCAGCTCGCCGCGATTGAAGCCGCTAAGGCCCGGCGCCAGTCCGCAGATCCTCAGCTCTTCGAGATCAAGGGCGTCGAGGTCTTCGCCACTGGCGAGCACAACGGGGATAAGTACAGCGCGAAGGATTTGGAGGACATGGCCGAGGCCGCAGCCAAGGCCGGCTACCACATCCCTCTGAAGCAAGGCCATACGCCAGACGAGGGGGCGCCGGCACTGGGATGGGTCGAGAACGTCCGGCGGGTGGGGAGCAAGCTTGTCGCGGACTTCGTGGACATGACCACGGAGGTCTACGAGCAGATCAAATCCCGACGGGTGGGTCAAGTCTCGCCGGAGATCTGGTGGAACATGAAGAACGCCGCCGGGACGTTCCGCCGAGCGCTGAAGGCAGTCGCCTTGCTGGGCGCGGAAGTCCCTTCGGTTCCGAACCTGAAACCCGCTTGGGAGAACCTCGGTGAGATCGACTTCGACATCCTGAAAGCCTACACGGTGTCTCTCGGAGGCCGCTCAGTGGAAAAACCGCAGGCGCTCGTCCTGACCGTCGAGCAAATGGACGACATCTGCGAGTCCTGCGCCGACAAGATGCGGGCGCTGAACTTCAAGGCGTTGAAGATCCCCCGGAATCCTGACGGGACCTACCAGATCGAGAACATTCCCCCGCAGATGCTCCAAGGGTTGTGCGACAAATACGGCGCGGCGGAGGGCTTCCGGACACGGTGTATGGCCGATATCAGCGCCGAGATCACCGACCCGGGCGCGTTCTGCAATGCCTTGAAGGCGCACTGCACAGGTCTCTCCCAGAAGGGGGAAACACAGATGGCCCTGACGATGCTCTACGGCATCAACCAGAACGACGCGGGGAAGTTCTGCGCCAATCTGGACGGCGAGATGCTGGGGTGTTTTGACACGGAAGAGGAAGCTCGGGCGAAACTCAAGGACGCGGAAACCAAGACGGCCGCCAAAAGGGCAACCCAGGAGGACCCGGAGCTCAAGCAACTGCGCCAGGACCTCGGGAAACTCCAGGAGGAGCGGCGGCAGGAACGGATCACAGCGAAGGTCGCGACCCTGAAGATCCCGGCGTGGCGCGACCATGCCCGGATCGTGCTGGACGCGCTCACGGCTGACGGGCCAGTGAAGAAGTACGCCATCGGCAAAACCGAGAAGACGGCGGCCGAAGTCTACGACGCGTGGCTGGCCGACATCAACGTGAAGGCCGAGAAGCTGTTCGGCGAGGCGGCCATCGTCCCGAAGATCGATCGGGAGGCCGGGGAGAAGCCGGAGACGCGTGAGCAGGCGGGCGCCGAAGTCACGCTGCGCCTGGAGAAGTACGCACTGGAGCACAAGATCGAGCTGAACACCACGGCGGGCTACGCCCAGGCCCTGGAAGCCGTGTTGCAAGCCGATCCTGAACTAGCGAAATTGTACGCCGCATAGGAGGGACGTTCATGGCGGAATACGGACCACTAGAAACCTACCCCGGCGTCACCGCCGCCGCCGACCTGTCCGGGAAGGTCTACCATCTGGTGCGCTTCAGCGCCGCCCGGACGGTCAACCAGGCGAGCGAGGCCGTCAACTCTGGCCTCGCTGGGGTGCTGCAGAACAAGCCGGACGCGTCCGGCCAGCCCGCAACGGTCGCCTATCTCGGCGTCAGCAAGGTCGTGGCGGGCGGGACGATCACGGCGAACGACTGGCTCACGACTGACAGCTCGGGCCGGGCGATCACCGCAGCCTCCGGTGACATGATCTGCGGACGGGCGCTGGTGGCTGGTGCCGCCGCTGCAACCATCACCGCGTTTCTGCAGCCGCCCACGCGGCTGTCAGGCGCGGTGTAGGAGGAGACGACGATGCCAGCAACCCGAGACGTGTACTTCGATGTTCCCCTGTCCGAGTTCATGGTCCGCGCCTTTGCAGGTGTGGCGGACTACGTCGGTCCCAGACTCTTCCCGCCCGTGGAAGTGAGCCAGCCGAGCGGGAAATACTACACCCTCGACAAGGACTCGTGGCTGCTGATCCCCAACGACATCCGGGCCGAGAAGACGAGCCCCAACCGGATCGACTTTAAGGTGTCCAGCGATGCCTACACGACAATCGGTCGCGGGCTCGCGCACGAGATCCCCAAGGAGACACTTGCTGCTGCAGACCGGGTGCTGCGGGTGCGGGAGAACGGCGTGAAGGTCGTCGTCGAGGGCTTGGCCCGGGCGCTGGAAGACCGGATCGCCCTGAAGGTCACCTCCATCACGAACATCGGCTCCGGCGTCTCGCTTACCGGCGGGGACAAGTGGAGCGATTACGTCAACTCCGACCCCAAGGCCCAGGTGAATACCGCCCACGCCTTCGGGGAGAACAACACGGGATTACACTACAACACCTCCGTGATCGACAAGGACAGCTACCGGATTCTCCGGAACCATCCGCTGGTTCGGGACTACACGAAGTTCGTGCAGGCGGGGCCAGTGCCGGACGCGGCCCTCAAGGAGTTTCTGGAGGTCGACAACCTCTGGATCGCCAACGGCATGAAGAACATGGCCGCCGAGGGGGCGACAGCGTCCATCGTCAACATCTGGGGCAACAGTGTGCTCTTCTGCCGCGTGGCGCCGGGGGTGCAGGAACTGGAGGCCGTGACGCTGGGCCTCGCAATCCAGTGGAAGCCCGAGGGGTTCCCGGCACCGATGCAGGTTCGGCGATACGACCACTGGGACCCGGGCGTGGCGACGGAGATCCTGGATGTCCTCTACTGGCAGGACGAGAAGATCGTCGCCAAGCAGTTGGGTTATCTGGTCGGCTCGACGCTCTAACGTGACCGAGACGGGGGGCCGTGAATCGGGGGCCACCGCCCTCATGGCCCCCTGATCGGAGGGATCTGATGCAGCGCGTCTTCACAAAGGATGTCGGAGCGCACTTCAAGGCCGGGGAGATCCGGGACTACCCGCACGATGTCTGGGTGGGGATCGCCCAGTCAGCCCACAAAGGGCTTGATGAAATCAGCGTGACCGTGGAGGGGCAGGCGAAGGCGGCGGCCGAACGGGACGGGAAGCGCAAGTAACACCTCCGGCCTGGCGCCGGACGAACGCCGGCGGCGGGATGGGACACGGGATGCGGGTCCCGCCGTCAGGACTGGAGGATGACGATGGCAGGCATCGCGGAACAGATTTTCCGCGCGGGACTGCGCGGGCCGTTTACCACGAAGGCGCTGAGTGCGGTGAACCAGTGGGCCGGCCGGACGGCGGTGCTGTCCGGCATCTCCACGGCTACGGTCTCGACGACGGCGGTGCGTTCGGATGCGATTGTGCGGGTCGCCTGGACGAGTGACGTCGCCAGCAACGTCGCCCAGGTGGTGAAAGTCCAGTCCCTCACGCAGGGGGCGTATTTCGGCTTTACCGTGACGCCCGCGCCCGTGGGGACGGACTTCACGATCCTGTGGGAACTGGTAAGGACCACCTAGCCGATGGCGACGCGCCTTCAGGTCTCCTACGCGACCATCCCCCTGAGCGGTACGGTGTCCGGGAACTTTGCGGTTGTCGGGACCGTCCGCGCGGGCGTCTGGGTGCCCGTCGTGACCTCGGCGGCGATGTACATCCAAGGGGCGTTCGACACGACGAGCGCGAACTTCGTGCGCATCCAGAACGCCGTGGGCTCGGGGGACTATACCCTGGCGACGGGCCCCGGGTCGAAGGCGTTTACGCTCCAAGACCCCGTCATCCCATTCCCGTACCTGCGGTTTGAATCTGGCGTGGCGCAGGCGGCGGTACGATCCTTAGCCATCGTGGCCAAGTTCTAAGAGAAAGGTCCAGAGATGACGAAACCGCCAGAGACGTTCACCGTCCAGGATCTGCCCCTGGTCCTTTTTGGCCAAGCCAAGATCGAACTGTTCCGCGGCCACCGCGGCTACTACCCGGAGCTGCCCGACGAGGTCTTCACGGTGAAGAACCTCGTCCCGAACGTCGGACGGACGTACATCGCCAAGCGCATGGCCGGTGGGGACGCCGTGGCCTCGGTCATGGCGTACATGGCCTTGGGGAGCGGCACGACGGCACCGGCGCTGACGGACGGGTCCACCCCGGGGTTGTACGGGGAGATCAAGCGGAAGGCCACGGCGGTCTACTCGGCGATCACGAACAACGTCGTTACGATGGTCGCCACCTTCGGCGGGGCCGCGGAAACGATTCAGTCGATCGCGATCACCGAGGCGGGCGGGTTCAACCATGCCAGCTCCGGGCAGGGCACGGCCGCCTTCCGGGTGACGTGGGCCGGGAACACGCTCGCGGATTCGGATCTGCTGAAGATTACACATGAATCCAATATCGGCAGTTCGACGATTTGAATGAGAATCTACGGGCTCGTCGATCCTCGCACGAACGAACTGCGCTACGTCGGACACACTAGACGTGCGTTGCGTCAAAGATTTTCATCGCACCTAGCATCACGGGAGCGGACGCATAAGCAACGATGGGTGAATTCACTCATCAAGTGTGGCCTCCGTCCTGAGATTTTTGAGATCGACGATGTTCCTGATGTCGTCGCACCGGGTGGGCAGGCCCTGATCACCGTTGACGCGGTCGATCCGGAAGGCGGGCCGTTGACGTATGAGGCGGAGGCGAGCGAGGGGACGCTGGCCCCTGGTCCTGCGTCGAACCAGTTTCTGTTTACTGCGCCGACTTCGTAAGGCACGACAGTCGGCCCCGTGGGGGGCTGATGGAGACAATCAGTGGCCGAGCTGATCGTCAGGGTGCGCGACGATGCGGGGTTGCTTGCCATGTCTCGGCTGACGATCCCGATTGAGGGGTCTCCGCACGTGGAAGGGTTGCCCATCGCGCCGCAAATCTGCGGCGGATGGCTAGGGGTAGCCGCCCGGCCCAGCGGGATCGGCCTGCAGGCTGGGGAGGGGATCTGTTATGGCACGCGGTCCGTGGCTGAGGGAAAGGCGCCTGCGGATCGCGGCCTCGTGCCGCTACTGCGGGAAGGCGATCTACACACATCTCCGCCGCGAGACTCGCACGCGGCGGGTGCCCTCACACAAAGGTGCCTGCTGGGTGTGCTCGTTCGGAAAGCCGATGCCCGCGCGCCCGGCCCTGAAGTGGCGGCGGAGGTTCGAGGAGCTCCATCAGCGCCTTCGCTGCGATCTGTGCGGCCGGGAGTTCTGGCGGTTGAACAGCGAGGTGCGGAAGCAACGACGCCGGGGCGTGACGGCCAAGTACTGTCAGCTCCGATGCTCGACCGCGATGTGGCACTGGGCCCGCAAGGAGTACGAACGCAAGGCGTTCGTCCTGAAGTCGGCGCAGCGAGAAGCGAATCGAGTCAGCAGAAAGGGAGGAGTTCCGAATGGCGCAAACTGACGAGCAGGGAAAAGCCAGTCTGACCCTGGCGCTCGGGAAGTACATGGTCGAGGTCACGAAGGCCGGGTACGCTACCGGGGCGCAGCCAGTGGAGGGCAATACCGCGGGGCAGGTGGTGGAGCTGCCCTTTCCGCTTGTCGCGCTCGCCTTCACCCTCAACGCTACCGTGGTGGATTCTGTTTCTGGCGCTCCTATTGCTGGCGCTGATGTTGTCGCGACTCCAGTAGGATGAGTGGACACTTTCACTCTGACCGCGACGGTGACAGGCCAGGGGGGCATGCCTCTCCCTGGGGCTGAGGTTCGTCCGTTCTCTGGAGGGGTAGCGGTGTGGAAGATCAGCGTGCGGCTTCTGAGCGGGGCGGTCGAGATCCACGACGCGGTGGCACCTCCGGGGTTCTACCCTGAAGGAATCATGACGTTGCCGGGGGTGAACAACCTCTGGGTGACCTACGCGATCCACGCCATCGTGCGCGTCGACTACTGGCTGGTAGCAACGTAATGCCCATCGTCTTTCCGGCCTCCGGGTTTGGCCGCATCTACCAGCAGACCGCGAAGGCGGGTGTGACGGTTACGGCGAGCGCCACCGCTCATACGATGGGGGCCTGGGTCACGCTGATCGATCCGCTCTCCTATGATCTCTTTGGATTGTGGATTGCTGCAGCAGGTGTTGCGGGAGCGGCGACGGACACACGGATGCTAGGAAACATTGGTGTCGCGCCAACGGGTGGCGGGGGTGAGCAAGTAGTCATCCCATACTTAGACTTGGGCGCTGCAGATAACCGGGCCGGAACATTGGGGAAAACATGGTTCTTTCCCCTTTACATCCCGGCAGGCAAGGCGATTCGCGCCCAGTGCCAGGCCGTTATTGTTAGTGATACGACAGGTGTTGTCGTCGGGGGATTTGAGCTGCCATCGCATGGGTTCGCCGAAGATGCTCCGCAGGAGTGGGCTCAGTATGGGGCGCAATCCGCATCAAGTCGGGGAACGGCGGTCACATCCGGGTCCGCAGCCTATGGCACGGCTGTCGACGTGACAGCAGGTGCCGGAACGACGCGGGCTCACCGGTGGTTTCACGTTGGGATTGATTGGGGCACAAATACCGACGTTTCGGCGGGCCGGTATCGCGTGCGGCTGAGCCGGGATTCGGCCGGAGACGATATTGTTGGCATCTGGGACTTCGCGACGGACGGGACCGAATTGGTTGTGGGTCCATTTCCCTCTTTTCCCTCCTGCGTACCACTCGCCTCTGGTTCGCTGCTGTACGTTGCTGTGGATGGCGCGGCCGCTGAGGCGATGAGTGTAATCGTCTATGCATCCTAGGAGCAGACGATGGCCATCACGGTAGTCCTTGGCAGCGCGACCATCGGCGTCACCGAGTTCTGGCTGGCCAGCGCCTCCACGACGAAAGTAGACCAGACTGACGACGCCATCCACCAGGACTGGATTGACTTCGGGGCGATGCTGGCGGGCGATGTCTACGAGTGGCGCGTGGTCGAGAAGGTCAATGCCGGGACGCAGCGGACGGTGATTGTGGGGCGCGTGGTCGGCGTGCAGGGGAGTCCGGTGATCCTGACGGGCTTTATCCTCGCGGAGGGTTGGGAAATCGGGGTGAAGAAGATCAGCGGGACGGACCGCAGCATCGCGTGGTCGCTGCGGAAGGTAACGTAATGGCCTGGGTCTGGCAGCCGGTCAAGCCGGCGGTGGCGGGGGGGCAACTCTTCGAGCAGACGTTCACGGATCGATTGTTCATCCCGGACACGGACCAGAAGACCAGTGAGGTCTTCCCGGTAGACCGGCTCCTCCTGCGGGATGTGGTCACGCGCATCAGCGAGCAGGTGGTAGGAGATGCGCTGCTGCTGAACGACCAGCGCGTGTCTGTGCTGGAGCGGTATCTCCGCGACAATCTCCTGCTGACCGATACGGCCCTCCGGGGCACCGAGCGCGTGTTCAGTGACCGGCTCTTCCTGCAGGACGCCGCCGTCCGCGCGATTGAGAAGGTCGTCACCGACCGTCTGCTGGTGAACGACCAGACGTTCACGCAAGCGCTCCGGCAGGTCGTGTTCGGGGATCAACTTCTCCTGCTGGATAGTCGCGTATCCCTGCTGGACAAGATCCTGGTGGACGGGGTCTTCTTGGCCGATGCCGTGGTGAAGGCGACGGACCGACTCTTCGCCGACGGGGTCTTTCTGAAGGATACGGTCACCGCAGAACTCGCCGCGCTCGTCATTGAACTGCTGATGACCGACAACCTCCTGCTAGTGGATCGCATGCTGCGGGCGGAAGAGAAGATCGTCCGGGATAGCGTCTTCCTACAGGATGTGAGCTTCCGCGAGACGCTGCGGTCGTTCCTCGATGCCGTACTCCTTCGGGACACGCGGACTTCCCTGCTGGAGATATCGGCGGCGGACAAGCTCCTCCTCTCCGATGCGGCCACCCGCCTGCAGGAAATGCTGGTCCGGGACGGGCTCCTGCTGGACGAGACGGTGACGCGGCAACTCATTGAGGCCGTCGTCCAGGCGCTCGTCTACGCCCGCCTCCGCTCCCTTGATCCGCTCGGGGTGTCGCTCTCCGTGCGGGACTTCTTGGGCGTGCGTCTCGATACGGCGGATCTGCTGGGGGTCGCACTCTCGTTCCGGGATTGGCTCGGTGTCAGAACCGCGGATACCGACTGGCTGGGGATTCAGACGAGCATCGTGAAGGGGCTGCACTAATGGCGTACGAGACCTTTGAGCCGGGTGACACTCGTCAATTCACGTGGACCTCCAGCGTCGCGCCGGACGCGGCACCGGTCTTCAAACTCTGGCGGGCGGAGGCCATCCGGAGCTACACGATCGTCAACTGCATCACCGCGGAAACGTCGGACACGATGCACTACTACGTGATGCAAACGATGCCCGCGACTGAAGGGGAGTATCGCGGCGAGTGGTTCGCGCAGAAGACCGCCGCGAGTTCGGTGCGGAACAAGATCGACCGCTTTGGGTTCCTGGTCTTTGAAAGCAAGATGCACGCATGAGGTGAGGCTTGAATCCTGACAGGTATGACCTGGCGTTGCTCGTCGCGGGGATGCCCTTCCAGGGCGACACGCTAGAAACGAAGTCTCTGGGCGGGTCCGAGACCGCAGGGCTGTGCATGGCCCGCGAACTGGCGAAGATCGGTCACCATGTCACCGTCTTCGCCAACTGCGAGAAGCCGGGAGAGTACGATGGGGTGACGTACCGGCCCATCATGGCGAACGGACAGAACCAGTGGTCCGCGTTCTCGATGATGAACCCGCACGACATCGCCATCGCCCAGCGCCTGCCGGAGGTGTTCGCGCCCCGGCTGAACGCGCGGTTGAACCTGCTGTGGTGCCACGACCTCGCCCTCCGGCGGGATCGCGACAAGATGGGCGGGGTGGCCTGGAACATCGACAAGATCATGGTCCTCTCGCAGTTTATGAAGGCGCAGTACCAGGAAGTGCATGGACTCCCGGACCAGGTCTTCTGGGTCACGCGGAACGGGATTGAGTTGGATCGCATCCGCCGGGTGCGGGAGCAGCTGGCGCATGAGGGCTGGCCGGAGCCGGAGCGCGGCGACATGGCCACCGCTCCCTGGAGCCACCAGCGCGATCGGAAGAAACTCATGTACACGGCCCGGCCGGAACGGGGGCTCGATGCCTTGCTGGACGTGATCTTCCCCGCCCTCCTGCAACGGGAGCCTGACGTGCGGCTCTACCTGGCCGGGTACGACAACACCGTCGCGGAGATGCTGCCATTCTACCAGGAGATCAACGCGAAGATCAGCCGGTTCGGGGACAAGGTCGTGTGGCTGGGGCATCTGCGGAAGGACGAACTCTACGCCCACTATCTGACGGCGGGGCTGTACGTGTACCCCACCCCCTCGCCGATCAACCCGGATTTCGAGGAAATCAGTTCTATCAGCGCGATGGAGGCGCAAGCCTGCGGGCTCCCCGTTGTGAGTACGAAGAAGGGCGCGCTCCCGGAAACGCTGGCTGCGCGCGCGGGCATCCTCATCGACGGCGACCCCTGGGATCGTGAAGCGAAGCGGTGGAGCGAGCGGTACGCCCAGGAGTTTGTTGACGCCTGCCTCCGGCTGCTGACCGACGAGGACGAATGGCAGAAGTGCTCCGAGGCCGGCATCCTGCGGGCGCAGAGCTTGGACTGGGCAGATGTCGCGGTGGAGTGGACGGAGGAGTTCGGGAAACTCTTGGCGGAGCGGAACAGCTCCCCGGCCCGGTTGGTGCGGCACTTCATCCGCCGGAGCGACATCATCGCGGCGAAGGCGTTGACAGGGCAATTCCTTGACGGACAGTCGTTCGGTGATGGTCCGCCAGTGGTCGATCCGCAAGTACGGGAAATGCTTGAACTGCATGAGAAGTTGAAGCAGGATTGGGGGTTTGCCGACCACCCAGACGGGATGCGGGAACAGGCTGAGACGAATGGGGTTGAGCAGCAGGCGATTCACGCCGCGTCGGGGGATCCTAGTGCCACCGCCATTCTGGAGGCCGACCGGGCCAGCAGACAGGAGACGCTGGAGGGTGGGGATCGGTTCCGTGAGCAGTACGAGCGGATTGGGAAGACCCACACGGACGTGTTCGAGCAGGCCGCCCAGGAACCCCGGTTCCTGAACGTCCTGCTCCCGTGGCTGCAGCAGCATCCCGAGGCAGAGCGGATTCTGGACTTCGGCTGCGCGCACGGGGCCTATGCGGTGAACGCCGCGAATGCCGTCGGTCGGCGCTGGGTAGGGGTGGACATCGACAAGCACAGCATCGACTGGGCGAACCGGTTCCGGACGGAGCGGGCCCAGGACGCCGGCGCGTTAGCCTTTCGCGTGGGTGACGAGGCTGTGGATCTCTCGGACCAGGAGCCGTTCGACTTGCTCTGGATCGGGGAGACGCTGGAGCACCTGCCGGAACCCTGGCGGATTGAGCAGCTCGAACGGTGGCTGAAGCCTGGCGGCAAGGTCTTGATGACCGTCCCGTTCGGCCCGTGGGAGTACATGAGCTATGACGAGTACCCGTGGCGGGCGCACCTGTGGGAGTACGACCGGCATGACCTCCGGGATCTCTTCGGGAAGAAGGCGGGCCTGCGGATTCTCGCCATGCCGATGGGGTTTGCGAAGTACATGAACGAGCCGATTGGCTGGCATGTCATCGAGTACACGGTGCAGCCGAACCGTCCCTGTGGGCGGATTGATCTGGCGCGGAAACTGCGAATCCAGCGGCCGCGGCAGACCGTGTCCGCAAACATCATGGCCGGGGCCGGGGCGGAGCAGACCTTCGACTGGTGCCTCCGCTCCCTGAAGCATGTGGCCGATGAGGTTGTGGTTGTCGACACGGGAATGACCGAGGAAGGGCGAGCCATCGCCCAGCGGTACAAGGCCACCATCGTGCCTGGTCCTGATCCGAAGGTGGAAGGGTTCGAGGCCCCCCGGAATGTTGGGCTGGGCTACTGCCGGATGGACTGGGTGCTCTGGATCGACACGGACGAGAAGTTGGAACTCGCCGAGCACCTGCACAAGTACCTGCGGGACAACCTGTTCAACGGCTATGGCATCCGGCAGCACCACTTCGCCGTCGATGTGTTGGTGAAGCCCGACCTGCCCATCCGGGTGTTCCGCCGGAAGCCCTACCAGGGCAAGACGATGCGCTGGTACGGCATGATCCACGAGCACCCGGAGCTGGGGCTGAACGAGGGGCCGGGGCCGACGATCACCCTGGGGGATGTCCACATTCCGCACCTCGGCTACTTCACCGAAGCCGGGAGACGGGAGCGGTTCTCGCGGAACTACCCGATGCTGCAGAAGGACATGGAGAAGTATCCCACACGGCTGCTGCAGCAGCACTTCCGGATGCGGGACAACATGCTCCTGGTGATGTACGAGGCGCAGCAGACCGGGCAGATTTCCGCCGAAGGGCGGAAGCGGTGCGAGGAGACGATTGCGCTGTGGCGGGAACACTTCCGCGCCAAGGGCGGCTATATCGGTGTCGATTCTCTGCAATACTACTCGCAGGCATGCCAGGCGTTGGGACTTGGCGCGGATGTCATCGTGACCGGGGTGTCGGATGGGCCGGGGATGCAGCCGGTGTTCACGGTGGTCGCGGGCCGGAACGGCGCGATGCCGCCCGTCGTGCCCGTGACGTACCGGTTCGCCACTGCGGAGGATTTGGAAGAGGAACTGAAGTGGCGCGCCAAGGCGGCGCTGGCCCCATACACGGGGAGGTGGTATTGAGGTGCCGTCGCTGGCCGCATTGACAGTGGAATGGCGCAAGGAACGAGAACAATTGTTGGCGCTGTTGCATGAGGCTGTGAACTTTACGCAACAGGCGGAATCGGATCTTGATCACAACCTTGCGGAGTCGGCACTTCGGCATTCGTTAGTGGCGGTGAGCCTGCTTATTGAAACCTTGAGCAGAATGACCGGATCATGGACAGTGGAGACCGATGCTAAGCCGGAGGTCCTGGGAGACTAACCGATGCCGATGACGCTTGTCCTGAGTTATACGACCACCGACATTCTGCTGACGGTCATGCCCGACATCGGGAGCCGGACGGCGCTCACTTCGGCGCAGATCATGAACTTCGCGGGTGAAGCGCAGGCCGAGGTCAACGGCGCAATCGTGAAGCACTACGCCTTGCCGCTGACGGTAGAGGTCCCTGCCCTGCAGGCCGTGACGAACCGGATCGCTATCTACAACATCCTGGCCCTCCGGGTCTTCACGGCGGAACGCCTGAACGCCTCCGCTTGGCCAGCCGAGTACGAGAAGGCGAAAGAATGGCTGGCCCGGATTTCCACGGGAGAGATTCCCTTGGTGGATGCCAGTGGCACGGTGGTCGCCCCGCGGACCGATGTCGCGGAAGTCTGGTGTCTTGATCCGAACACGCGTGTGCTGACCGTTGACCTGCGCTGGATCCCAGTGGCGAGTTGCCACATTGGGGACGAACTACTGGCTTTTGATGAACATCCCGCTGGGGGGAAACAACATCGAAAAATGCGCACCGCGCACGTTACGGCGACCGATCGGGTCGTCGCCCCAGCGTTTCTGATTGAGATGGAGGATGGAAGAAGAATCGTAGCTTCTGGGGCGCATCAATGGCTCGGCCAAGGGCCAAACGACCATAACCACAACTGGTCCTGGAGGACGACGCAACACCTGAAATCGGGCATGCGGATTCGCGATATCGGGACGCCTTGGATGCGCGACGAGTCCTTCGGCGGTCATGCCAGGGTCGCTCGTGTGCGATCGCTTGGGAATCATGAACTGGTCGCGATTGAAACATCAACGCACACCCTTTTTGCCGAAGGACTGTTCAGCCATAACTCCACGACGATGGCCTACAACCCGACGCACACGGAGTTGGACTTCCCCTACCACGTCACCGATTCGGACAAGTTGGAGAGCGAGGCAGACAAGCGGGACTTTGGCGGTGTGGGGGATCGGTATTTGAAATGAACCAAACTCAATCACGGGTAGAAGTGAAATGACCGTCGCCGTAGAGGTTCAGGTGGACACCCGGCAGGTTGCCGCATTGGTGCAGCGGTTCGGCAAAGACGCGGCTATTCCGGGAATCCTCGATGCCATCGGTCTTCGTATACTCAATTTTATCGATGAAAACTTCCGCGCGGGCGGAGCGGAGAACCCGTGGAAGGCGCTGTCGCCGAACACCATCGCCTCACGGCGGAAGGGGAAGGGTGCGGGGAGTGCCCAGCCCTTGCGGGACACCGGCCGACTGGCGCAGTCTTTTGTCGCCCGGAACGACATTGGGGCGGCGTCGGTGTGGGTGGGGACGGAGACGGAGTACGCCGAGTACCACCACTTTGGGACCGGACCCTACAAGATCACGACCAATCCGCCAGACCGGCGGGCACGGATGCGCGGTGTGAAGCGGACGAGCATTGGTGGGGAAGAGGTGAGTTTCTTCGCCCGGGGGAAGGCCGCGGCTCGGCGAGCCGCGCCGAAGCGTCGACCGGGAGCGTTGCGGTTTATGACTCCGGCGGGACCGGTCTACCGCCGGGAGGTGAAGCATCCGGGGATTCCCTCTCGTCCCCTGCTGCCCAGCCTGGCGCTGGCAGACCGGCTGGCAAAAGCCGTGGTGGATAAGATCGTCGAGGAAGCGGTGGCGGGCTGATGGCGTGGGTCAACTACACGGAGATTGCCCAGGAGATCAAGGCCATCTTGGAGGCTGACCCTACATTGGGGGGAGATCCCGTCCGTCCCGTCAAGGTGGACATCGAGCCAGAGCACGTCAAGGTGTCGGCGGAGACGCCGTGGGTGGAGATCCGACTTGTCCGGCGGGATGCCCCGGACGGGATGCAGCCGCTAGCCGGGGGGAAAGTCTTGCGGCAACTCCTGCGGCTGCAGATCGCCTGCTGGGAGTTCTCGTTCGACGGCTTGGAGCAGGCGGGGGCGTTGCGGGACCGGTTGTTGGGCCGAGTCGAGACGGCCTTGCAGAAGAACCACACGCTGAACGATCTGGTGATCACGGCCTGGATCACGGGCGGGGAGTTCGAGACGGCGCCCGGGCTAGAGGCGTTCCTGGCAAAAGGGACGATCGATCTGATTGCAGATGTGAAATCGACAACGGAATAGGAGGAGCACAATGGGGTACGGAACACTCGGGCATCTCAATCTCGGCAAGGAAACAACATGGGCGGCGTCGGTGAATCCGGATTACTCCATCGAGCTGATGAACGAAACGCTGACGCTTGCGCGGGATCGGTTCGAGGTCAAGAACATCATCGGCCGCCTGACGGAGCCGGATGATGTCCCGGGGTTGCGGCGCATTGAAGGAGACATGACGACATGGGGTCACCCCGAGACCATCGGGCACTTTCTCAACGCTGCTCTCGGGCAAGGTTCGAAGACGATCACCGTGGTGCTGTCGGGCTCCCTCTGGACGCTCGCCTGGATGCCCTCGCCCTCGGATGCGAGTTCGCAGAACCCCTTGGTTTCGTATACGGCGGAGGTCTTCCGGGACGTGACCTCTAGTGATCGCTACCAGGGCGGCGTACTCAACCGGCTTGTGTTGGCGGGACAGCCGAACCAGGATCTTCGGGTGACGGCCGGGTGGATCTTCAAGGCCACCAGCTCCATTGCGAAAGCCGTCCCGTCCTTTCCGACTTCACCCGCTTTTCCGTTCACGTGGGATACATTCTCTCTGTCCGTGGGGGGTGCTGCGATGGATCTGGTCGAGGCGCTGACCGTCACCTACGACAACCAACTGGAAGGTGTCCCCGCACTGAACAACAGCGACGAGATCGCTCGCATCCGTCGGCGGGGTCCGGTGCTGGTCCGGGTGGCGGGAACCATAGAATTCCTCAACCGGACGGAGTACACCAACTTCGTCAACCAGACTGAGCAGCGGTTTGTCTACAGCCTCTTCCGGGCAAACTCCTTCCAGATTGTGGTGGACCTGCCGCGGGTGGTCTATACCGCGTTCCCTCTGGGGCAGGCGGGGCGGGAGCGGAACCTGGTCTCCTTCGAGGGGAAGGCTCTGCACCACACGGGATCGGGGTCCCCGATCAAGGTGAGCTTGACGACAGTTCGCTCGAACTACTGATGGAGGTGCTGGTGTGGTAGTGGAACGCAAACCGAAACTTGATCCCATCGTGAAGGTCAACGGGAAGACCGTGGACCTGCGCCCGGTGCTGCCGATGACGATGGGCGATCAGAAGACCCTCCACAAGACGGGGTTGAATCTGCGGAAGTCCGCCGACTGGGAGCCTGCGGAGCAGGCGAATTTCGTCCTGTACTTCCTGCGCAAGGCCGAGGCGGGGATCACCGAGGACGACGTAGACACCCTGACGGTCGGCCAGGTGATGCAGGTGCTGGCGATGATCAACGCCACGTCGGAGGAGGACACCAAGCCCTACGTGGGTTTTTTAGAGCGACCCACGTCCTCGCCCGTGCCTACGGGTGGACCCGAGACGACGTTGAGCGGCTGACGGCGGAGGAGATCGAGATCTTCCTGCAGTTCCTGGCAGAGGACCGGGCGCGTGACGAGGCCGCGATGAGGATGCGTTGATGGCTGACGTTTCCACGACCTTCCGTCTCGTCGGACACGCCGAGACGATGCGGGCATTTCAGCAGGTCGCCCAAGGGACTCAGCAGATTGATGAGGCGACGAAGCGGGCGACGGAGACGACGCGGCAGCAGGGCCAGGCCCTCATGGGCACGCGCCAGTCCGTGTCCGCGCTCTCCTCTGCCGTGGCGAATGCCTCCAGCCTGACGCGGACCTTCGGGTTGGAACAAACGGTCGTCGGGCGGGCTCTGGAGGGGATGACGACGGCCCTGTACGCGAGCACTGCCGCCCTGCAGAGTCTGCGGGCCGGTTTGCTCGCAGCGCGCGTCGCAGGGATTGCGCTGATCGGGACTGTCGGAGTTCTTGCCGTGGCTCTCCTCGGCCTGGCTGCTGCGACTGAGCGCCTTTCGAAGTGGTTGGATCAGCACATGGGCGGCTTGCGGCAACTCAGTGCTGGCTATCGGGCGTGGGGCCGCGTGGTCGAAGAGCAAGCGAAGAAAGCCGTGACTGGACTGCTCGAGGTTCGGGCGGCGCAGGAAACGCAGATGGCCCTCCTGCCTCAACTGACGCACGCGCAGCGGGAACACGCAGCGTCATTTGCGGATATTGCCACGGGGGCTGTCAAAGCGAAGGCCGGGATCGAGGCACTGGAAGCGCAGTGGGCCCGAGAAGCCGCAGCGGCGAAACGCGCAGCAGAAGCCGCTTCGCAGCATGCTGCGGCATTGAGGAAACTTGCCGAGGCCGCTCTCGCTGCACGGTTTGCCCTGGAAACCGAAGCGATCCTCCAGTTCGTCCTCTTTGAACGGGGAGAAGCCGAGAAAACGGCGGAGTTCCGCAAGCAGAAATTCCTTGAGGAAGCCGAGGCGCACGCCCGCGCGCTCGACCTCGAGTTGGACGCCATTGTCCAGTTCAACCTCTGGCAGCGGGGCGAGTGGGAGAAGGCCGCTGAAGCGCGGAAGCGGATTTTTGAAGAGGTGGCTGCGGACCAGGCCCGACTCGCCCAGGAGACAGCGGAGCTGATTGGTCTTGCCAACCAGCAAGCGATTCAGGCGATTGACGAGGCCGAAGCGCAGGCCCTGGCGGCCGGACAGGAATTGTTGAACCAGCAAAAGACGCTCTTTGAGCAACTCAAACAACAGGCCGAGTCGTTTGCCGAGAATTTCATCAGCACGATTTCGAGTGCCCTTGTCGATGTCTTGAGCGGGGTCAAGGAATTTGGGCAAGGGATGACCGATCTGTTCCAAGCCCTGAAGCGGATGATCCTGCAGACGATTATCGAGGAGGCGTTGAGGCCGTTGCAGACGGCGCTGTCGAATTTCTTCCGCGGCCTCTTCGGCCAAAGCCAGGGCCTTCTCGGGACGCTCTTGGGGGTCTTGCCGTTCCTCCTCCTTCAGCGCGGCGGGGAGTTCATTGCGACGCGACCGACCCCGTTGATGGTCGGGGAGACGGGTGCCGAGCACGTTAGCGTCCGCCCGCTGGCCGCCGGGGCCGGTGGCATGGGGCAGATCACCCTCAACTTCTACGGCGCGACGATTTTCGACGAGATGTCGCTGCAGCAATTTGTCCGGCGACAGTTGGTGCCGGTCATCAGTCGTGAACTCTCGCGGGTTGTCGGCTAGGGTCCCCGCTGCAGGATGAGGAGGATGCTGTTGCTCCCCCCTACAACGCTCACCAGTCGCCACCCTTGTGCGGCTTGGGTGTTCAGGGCCTTTTCGATGCTCGGCACCAGATCGGCGCGGGTACCTCCCATCAGATCCACCGCGACGACTTGGTACGCTGGCCCTTGGCTGGAAGCCTGCCCGACCGTGAGCCCAACGAGAACTGCAAGAAGTAGTGCGATCAGCCAGATTCGCATAGGTCTGCACCTCCTGTGGTCTCTAGCTTTTGCTGTGCTCGGGCAGGGCGTCAATCCAGAACTGGTGCTCGTCGGTCAGGTGAGCGATGTCTGATCCGGCGTACACGGTGGAAATCCTGAAACCGGCGCTCTCGTTCACTGGGAGCACTTCGGCCCAAGGGAGCCTGGGAACGGATTGGCCCCAGACCGCGTGGACGATTGAACATTGGTTCATTTGGCCCGGGTCGAATACGTCACCATCCATGCATCTTTGGGCACTTGGTGGTGAGCATAACCTTACGACTTACGTGAGTTCTGGGTTCCGCAAGATGACGTTTAAGGCCACCATTGGCGCGAGCCTGCGCGAGTTTGTGGTTACGCAATCCCTGGACCCAGATGCGTGGTCTCATTACGCCGTAACCTACAATGGGTCGCAGGTTATTGCCTACCTGGACGGATCCGCACAGTTCACCCAGCCAGCGAGCGGGACAGTTGCCAATGGTGCCGAGCAGTTGTCATTCGCGTGGACGATTTCGGCCGCGTCGGCGGATTACTTCCCGGGGGGGCTAAATGAAGTTCGTCTCTGGAAAACCGCTCGCACGCAGCAACAGTTGCAGGACAACATGTATCGTACCCTCATCGGCACGGAGACCGGGCTGATCGGCTACTGGAAGATCGATGAGAACAGCGGGACGACGATATACGATGCCACGCCCTCTGCCTGGCACATGACGGCCGCGGGACCGCCCGATTCTGGCGGGTGGGTGTTGGGCTTGAGCTGGACGACGCGGCCGATCGACATCAGCAGCGACGTCCTGCAGTTCGCCATCAACCGGAGGATCGGTCGAGCCCCGGAAGGGCTGCAGGCGGGGCGAGCCGATATCGTCTTGGATAACGACATTGCAACCTACAGTCCGGAGAACCTGAATGGACCCTACGCGAGAACTCTCCGTCCGAACCAGGGCATCCGCCTCCGCGCGGCGGGGACGCGGAATCTCCTCCCGTATGCTGTGGCGGACGCGAGCGATGTGACCAGCTTTGTCACGGGGGGTGTGCCTCCCACGAAGGCCCTCACAACGTCACAAGTGCTGTTTGGGTCGACGGCCTTGATTTCGTCTCGGACCACGGCGGTCGGTTGCAACTCCTGGATTGGGGTGGAAGTCCCCGTGCAGTCCGGCGCGTACCGCTTCAGCACTTTTGTACGCGGACCCAACGGGGAAGGCGTGATCCTGGCGACGGCTGTGGTGGGGAGTGTAAGCGAAGACGGTTCGCTCTGGGCCCTGAATGGGGCCTGGGCGCGTCTCTCGACCGAGCGCACATTTGACAACAGCATGGTTGCCCAGTTCTTCGTCCGGATGAATTCCGCCAGCACAGCCTACTACATGGACGGCTGGCAGGTGGAGACGACACCGGATCTGAGCCAGTGGGCCCCGGGGACGGGGATCACCTACGATCTGTTCCGTGGCTTCATCGATCGGTTCACGCCTGAACCGGCTCTGGCGAGGCGGAGCATTCACATCCAGGCGACCGACCGCTTGAAGGATTTGATGACCCGGCGGGTTGATCTGCCCATCCGGGTCAATATCAATGCCACCAGTTTTGTCACGGAGATCTTGAGTGCAAGCGGCGTGACGGCCTCAGACCGCGTCGTCGATGCCACACAAGACGTGATCCCCTTCGCCTGGGTGAGTGAACCGACGGCAGCGGTCTTGGACGACGTCATGCGGTTTGGCGACTATCATATGTTCGTTGGCCCGGACGGACGGGTGACCATGCGGAATCGTTACTGGGGACCGGGGGACGTCGTCGGGACGGCGGTCGGAAGTTTTCGCGATGACTTCTGGGGGTTCCGCTATAGCCTCGACGATGCGACTGTGGTCAATGCCGCACGGGTACAGGGCACGCCGCGACGTGTCTGGCCCGGCGCAGTCGTTGTCGCCAAAGTCACAGAGGCGATTACGCTTCCCGCGAGCAGTGCCGTTGGTTTCAGCCTCGACTATGTAGATCCCGAAACGAACGAGGTGCGGACCCCCGCGGTAAGTGTGACGACCGTACGGAGTACAGATTACACCGCCACTGTTTACAGCGAGGTGCGGACGTGGACGGTGGTCGGGTCAGACTTCATCGACTACCCACAGGGTGGCGGCAAGACCGTGCCGATCTATGGCTGGGTCACGTGGCAAGTGGTCGAGGATCTGACCAGTACGCTCAGCGCCTGGATGACGCCTTTTGGGGTTTCGGCGGTTTCGACCGTATTCAATGGGTCGGATAAACTAGCACTCTTGACGCGGTTTCAGTTGCGGGGGTTCCCTGTGCAGCGGCAATCCGAGATTTTGGTTCGATCCGATCAGGCGTCATCGCAACGGCTCTACGGGGTGCATGAGCGCCGAGTCGAAAGTGATTTCATCGGGACCCAGGCCTATGCGCAAGCCTACGCGGAGTTTCTGACGTATGAAGGCCGAGACCCGCGGGCGCAGATCGAGTTCGGGCTGAAGAACCAGTTCCCCGAGGTCTTCGCCCGGGATCTCGGGGACATTGTCTACCTCTTGGAATCGAACACGGGCGTCGCCTCGCGGCACGCCATTATCTCGGTGGATCACGAGGTCGTAGTGGCCCGCGGGTTAGAGCATTCGGTGCGGTATGGCGTGGAGTTCTGGCGGGATCGAGGGTACCTGGTGCTGGATGATGCGACACGCGGGGTCCTGGACTCACGGAGGCTGGGGTTTTGACGGTGACTGATCTGGAGAAAGAAAAACTCCTCGCGTTGCGGCGGCGGCGGGACCACGCCGCGTTCCAGATCGGGGTCGCCACCCACGAGTGGCGGCAGCACGTCCGGCAGGCGGAGCGGATCATCGAGGAGAGTCAGCAGCGGGAGCGGGCCCTGGGGGAGGAAATCCTGCGGGCGCACGGATGCGATCCCGCGAAGGAAGACTTCCGGATCGGGGATGACGGGCAGATTCTCCGGCTGGTGGGGCACCCCGACGGGGCGCGGTACGAAGAGGTGGTGGGGTCATGAGCTATGTCTTCCAGACGTTTTCCGTTGCGCAGGTTCTGACGGCAGCGCAAATGAATCAGGTCGAGGTCTCGATCCGCGACCACATCCATGGCGCCAGTGCGGTCGTCAAGGTGCCGCACGCGGGGCTGGAAGGGCCGTACACCGTCTGGCATCTGGTGCCCAACGCCGTGTCCTCGGGGACTGCTCTCAATGGCCTCCTGCGCTCGCAGGATAGCCTCCTGACCGTCCCGACGGGTCTGAGTCTCAAGATCGTGCGCCTGGAGGCGTTTGTGCGTTCCCCCAGCACCGTCGGGACGTATTCGGCGCTCATTCGGGTGTTCAACTCCACCGATACCGTCTATACGACAGTGGCCTGCATGGCGTTGACAGAGAGCCAGTTCAATGCGGTGGTCGTCTCGGCGACTGCTGCGTCGCCGGTGTACAGTTTGGGCGCGGCGAAGAAGTGGTCCCTCGGCTTCCTGGCAGATAAAGCCCCGGCGGCCTTTGCGGCAGATCTGCAGGGGATCATCGTCACCTATACCTATGAGTGAACGCGAAGAACTCGCTTGGGCGGGCCTCGCGGCGCTGGAGGTGCAGGTAACGTAATGCCCGACGATTGGACCCCCATCATCCGGCTTGTCTCCGACGGGGGAATGATCGGCCTCCTGGTGGCCATCCTGATCGGTGGCGTGCGCCAGTGGTGGGTCTTCGGGTGGACCTACCGTGACAAAGCGCGGGAATCCGAGGAGTGGAAAGTCTTGGCCCTGCAAGGCGTGACGACCGCAGAAGCGAACGCCCTCCTCGCGGAGACGATCGTGCGGCGGAGAATCCGGAGATCGTCGTGAGCTGGACGCGCGTGTGGTCTTGGCTTCGTGAGCCAGTGAGGTTCCGACGTCCGAATACGACCGAGAATCCCGCTTCTATCCATGTGCGGGAGGAACTTCGTCACCGCCTGGAGATCGTGAACGAACGGATGCGCCTCCTGCGTGAAACTCTGGGGGATCGATATGAGAGTCATACTTGAGTTTGCGATCCTCTTCTCGCCGGTTGTAACGGCCGTACTGGCGCTGGGTGCGGCCATCTTATTTTACCGGACGCCGAACGGCATGATGCGGGGGTTTCTCGCCTTCTTCCTGCTGCAGGCGGTCGCCTATACCTGGTTGGGGGTAACGGAGATCGGTCTGCGTGCGGGGGCGTCGTGGTTAGAGGCGCGTGAGGTCCGGGCCGTGGTCTTTCGGCTGCTGAGCCTTCTGAGTTACGGGCAGCTCCTCTGGCGATTGCGGCGATGACGGTTGAGGGCGACCAGGTGGGGCTGGACGAGGCGCGGGCGATGAACACCGAGACATGGAATAACCGGACCCGCCTACGCAAACTGTGGGAGCAGGCGCTGACCTGGCCAGGCCTGATGATGATTGTCTCCTTTGGGATCACCGGCTACGTCGCGCTGACCCGGGGGGACGTGCCCACGGGGCTGCTCCTGTGGAGCACCGGATTCGCCGCGAACTTCACCGCCCGCTGGCTCTGGTCGCCGAACAATCCGAAGGCCGGAGCCGCCTGATGGATGTGATCGACCTCATCGGCCAGTTGCCGGTCCATGCGAGTCTGACCTATCCCACGCGGTCGCAGGCGCAGATCGGCCAACTGGTACTCCACCACACCGCCGGGTCGATGGTGGACGGTAATGGTAACAGCATCCCGGATGCCGAGGAGCAGACTCCGGTGTCCATCGCCCGCTACCATATCAAGCCTCGGCCGCAGGCCCCGCGGGGCTGGCCTGGCATCGCCTACCATGCCGTCATCGACCGGTTCGGGACCATCTTCAAGTGCTGGCCGACTATCACCGTGACGTACTGCGTGAAGGGGGAGAACCGCATCTCCTACTGCGTCTGCCTCATCGGGAACCGGGATGAGGCGGCGGCGCCCAGCGCGCAGTGGCAGGCCGCCGTGGAGTTCTTCGCGGCGCTGCGGGATGGGTATGGGGTTCATACGATCCTCGGCCACCGGGAGGCGTTGCCTGGGCACACGGCTTGTCCGGGTCGTTTCACGGATATGCACCTCTTCCGCGCAGCGGTCGAGGCGCTGTGAACATCTACGCACGGGATCTCGCAGGTGAACTTTCTGGTCATGGGAACGGGCCACCGAAGCGATGTGGATCGAGATCGGCGCGGCCGCGAGGTCGCAATCCTGAAGGGAGGGACAATCAATGTGGTGGGCGATCCTGTGGGGAATGGTCGTCAGCCTAGCCCTGCGCCTCTGGCGGCAATACGTCGTCTGGGGGAAGACGCAGTCGCAGGCGGCGGTGCTGATCCTGAACGCCGTGGGCGTCTTCTTCGTCCTACGCGCGTTGAACCTCAACGCGCTCTTCGCCTTCATCGTCGCGGTCGGCGCGAGCTTCGCCCTCTACGAGCTGGCGCTCAAGCGCGTCTTCGGCAAGGGGGCGGCGCAGCCGCCGGCGGGTTGAGCGTGGCTCCACGGTACGTCGTCAACCTATTCAGCGGGGTCGTCCACGACAGCCGCCGCCTGACCGAGCGCTGCAACACGGACCAGATCGCCCTCCGCCGGGACTACGCCCGGTGGGAGCGGCGGATCTTCCGCCTGCAGGGGTGGCGGCCCTGCCTCCACTGCCGCCGCTGAAAGCGGTCTGACATGTCGAAGTTCTTCCCGCCCTGGCTCGCCTGGAGGACGCTCTACGGGCTCCTCGCCCTGCTCCTGGCGCTGCTCCTGCTGGTCGGGGCGGGCGTCTGGATCGGGCGGCGGTACCCGCGCCTCGTTGTGCAAGCGGTCCCGGAGATCGTGTATAGCTTCCCCGAGGGCTTCGTCTACACAGAGAAGGTGAAAGTCCCAGGACCTATCCGCACGGTGCTGCGGGAAATCATCCGCGAGCGCGACCGATTCATCTTCATTACCCGCCCGCCCGCGCTATCGCCTACCGAGACACAGGCGGCCGAGGCGGCGGCGATCCGGCGCTTCCTCCTCCGGATGGAGATCCCCGCCGGGACGCTGATCCCCTGCAAGACGCCTGTTATGGCGCAGGGCGGTGTCACCTGCGGGCACAGCCTGGCGTTCACGGCGGAGATCCTGGAACCCGCCGCCGGCGTCTTCGTCCCGGTCGTCCTGGAGGGCGAGCTCGCCAGACCGGTCGAGCTGCGCGTCGAGGCGAAGCCGGAGGCGACGCTCGCCGTGGGGCCGCGGCTGCCGTACAACCTCGGGCTCGTCGGGTCGGTCGAGCTCCCCGGGATCGCCGCGTCCTGGATCGGGGCGGAGTATACGAACTGGCTCCGACAGGCCGGGGGGCCGATCTACCGGGTGCAGGCCGGATGGGGTTTGGAGGGCTGGCGGGGAGGCCTCTCTATGATTTGGCCTCTATTTTGACCAGGTCTTCCATCGCACGATACTTGAAATGTTTCGTTGTGTAACTCCAAAGTGAGCGGCAAGGCGCATCTGGGTGGTTTGCCCAGAAGCATAAAGCGACCGAATTTCCTCCACGTCTTTTTGTGTCAGTTTTGCCATGCTTGAATTCTCGCCCCGTACAAGGCTAGGGTTACGTTGATGCGAAAGGCGACCCTTGCTACCTGCATCGCGCATATTGTCAGACTGACTACCAACAAATAGGTGATCCGGGTTGACACAAGAAGGGTTATCACATGAATGCAACACACAGAGGTCCGACTTTAGTGGTCTGTGAAGGGCTTGCCAAATCACCCTCGAAACATGCCCTCGCCAACCCCGAATTCTGACGATGCCATAACCTCTTGGGTCTTTGACACCAGTCCATTCCCAGCAACCACCTTCGGAAATGAAGATAGGAATTGGCCTAGCCTTACCCTTTGGCATCTATGCGGTCCTTTCTAGGATAGCCCCTGAGACCCCCGCCAGAATCGCGCGTCGCTGCATGGTTTGCCACTAGGCGGGTTTCGGCGGCCCGGTCCTATGGTTCTCTCCTTCCCTGGCCCCCGCACCGCCTTCTGGGGCCTCGTAGCGCAGTCTTACGGTTAGACAGGAGCCGCCGCCAGAGGCGCTCGAACGCCTCGGGGGGGTCGGGTTCCCCGAGCGCGACCTCGGCCACGCCGAGCGCGAGGACGGCGACGGCGTCCCGGATCTCCGGGCGCTCCCCGATCCGGGCGGCAAGCTCGTCGACGCACGCGACAATCAGCCGTTCCAGGTCGGGGGAAAGACTAGGCATTCTCGTCTACCGCGACGCATTGATAGGGGCCGACGAAGAGTTCCGGCCAGCCGGCCTGCCGCCAGACCTCGTCGTTCAACCAGGCCACGATCTCGACGCAGTCCTCCTCGGTCTCGAAGGGGCGTACGACATCCGCCGGGAAGATCGGCCGACCGTTGAGGGCTAGGAACCACCAGAGGCAGACGATCAGGGCACTCCTCACGCTTCGATCTCCTCCGTCATCGCCCGCCCCCCCCGAGTCACCACGTCATCCGCACGCCGAGGGACCAGCCGGGGAAGTTCCAGTCGTCGCCCGGGCGGGCACTAAAGAAGTGTTGCCTCTCACGCCTCCCGAACCGTACCTGCATTCCCGGCAGCGGGTCGTATCGGAGACCGAATGCCAGCCCCAGACCCACGGGAGAAACCCGACCATGCAGCGAGTTGAACGGCGCCAGGAACACGTCCGTCTCAAGGCGCAGGTGTCTGGCGAGGAGAAGCGACCTGACGAGCCCCAGCCGCGGCCCGGTCAGGGTGCTGTGGTCCACGGAGATCGAACTCCACCCGAGATAGTATCCGGACGGCCACACGTAGTCCGCGCTCCACAGGCTCATGGGTTGCGAGAGGACTCCCGCATCACGGTACCGTCCCGTCCCATACTCCAGGCGGAGGGGACCGCTCCGCGCTTCAATCATCTGGACCTGCGGGCCGGTCGCGTGCCACCACCAGGAGTACGACACGCTGACCTGGGCGAACACCAGGAGGAGGACGGTCAAGGTGGACATGCGCATCTCCTTCGCGTTCGGCGGTCGGGCCAGCGTTCCGAGAGAAAGCGCCGTTGCCAACGGGCCAAGCCTTCCCGCGCCCGAACGAGCTGGGTATCTAATCTTTCCGTGGAGTTGGGGCGATCCCGGAGGGCGTGCTCTGTCATGGCTGCGTCCTTCCGTCCGGATAGACGATGACTGTTTCTGCGAGGGGTCCGACGATCCGGTACATCTGCCGGTGGGCTGTGGCCCGATCCCGCGCTCGCTGGATGGCCCGCTCCTTCTCCGCGAACGTGGCGATCCGCTCGGGGTGCCAGTACTGCTCGACGCGCCAGGGCCGCTTCTTCATCGCGTCTGCCTCTTGAGTCCCGCCTCCCTCCGGCTACCCTACCCTACCATAGTCTGTAAAACCTGTCAATCCCTCTGCGCTAGGTTGACAATCCTGCCCATCATGGTATGCTAGGGTCATGGTAACCACCACCGAAGAGCGCGAGCCGATGAACGTCAGGGATTTTCCCGTCCGGCTGAGGATGGAGTTGAAACTCCGAGCCATACGGGAAGGGCGCAAGATGGGCGACCTCTTGGCCGAAGCCGTGGAGCAGTATCTGAAAGGTGGCAAGGGACAAGAGGCGGCGCGGCCGCACGAATGCACGGATCTCGGCGCTCCGGCGGGATGATGTGATGCGCGACCTGCATCCGATGACTGCGGCCCGCGCGGACGCGGTCCTCTACTGGACGAACCCGTGCCCAGGCTGCGGTCTACTCATG
>ERZ1292632.822-Hain-H43-01um-R2-822-length-33439-cov-11_pt1 | contig 33439 bp, 56 predicted proteins | sample MGYA00564407_ERZ1292632 | MGnify/ENA primary metagenome ERZ1292632 (study PRJEB36523, sample SAMEA6512637) | groundwater metagenome | collected 2019-01-08 | study: AquaDiva: Metagenomics assemblies of 32 groundwater samples | reverse complement strand
TCGTGTTGCCGGTGTCCACGCCCCAGATGTACGTGTTGTCCTGCGCGGCCTTCGTTGCGGACCCGGTGATCGTGCTCTTGTCGTTCGCCATGATGACGTTGCTGCTGCGGCTCCCGACCGTGCTGTACTTCTGCGTGACCATCGCCTGCACGTTGAGCCACTCTACGGTGCAGACCTGGCTGCCCTTTTCGATGGACACGACGCGCCCGATAGGCCACCGCGTAAGGGTGTCGTTGTTCGCCGTGCTGTTCACGCAGTAGTTCGAGGACGTTCCGGCTCGGATGAGGTGGCCGACCCGGATGGTGTCCTGATGCGTGGTCTCGATGTTGGCGGCGGTGCGCAACAGGTTCATGTCTCCGCCGCCGATAGTCGGTAGGGCCATCTACTTCACCTTCCTTCTCAGACCTGCGTCTGACGTACGCGGTATCCGCCGCGCACGTCCTCCGCCGGCTCGGGTTGCTCCTTGCCCTTCGTACCCGGCTCGGCTCCGGCGTCCGCGGGCGGCAGTTCGACAGGATCGCTCTGCCGTCGGGACGGGAGGGTCGCTTCGTACTTCTCCTCCCAGTCCTTCGCCAGCTTGTGCAGCGTCTCGGCATCCGACTTGGCGAAGTCCTCCGTCGCGGACTCCAGGGTCTCCAGGTCGGACTGCTTACCGAGTTGCTCAGCGAGCCAGCGCAGCCGCTCGACGACCGGCGCCTTGTACGACTCGACCTCCGTCTTCGCCCGCTCCAGATCGGCTTCGACCTTGGCATGGGCCTCTTTCAGGCCGTCCAGCTCGACGCCTTTCGCGTCGCGCTCGGTCTCGGCATCCTTGATCTTCGTCTCGTATTCGGCGATCTTAGTCTCGTCCACTTGATCGCCTCCTCTCGGGTTATCTGCGCCTTCACCGCCAGGAGCCGCCGGCGCGGGGGCGAACTCCTCGAAGTAGGTTGCCTGGTATGCGGAGAGGTCCTCGGCGGCCAGCGCCTCAACGGCGCGACTTGCTTCGGGGAACTCCTCGTCGAACTGCCGGTAATGCGCCGCGATGTGCCGCTCCCCGGCCTCCATCTGGTCGCCCATCATGTCCGGGTTCTGGCGCATCCGCTGAAGACAGGCGGCGACGCCCCGGAAGTAAGTGGTCAGCGCGCCGCCCTTCAGCTTGCCGTGCGGCCCCTTGTACGATGACTTGGTCTCCGGCCACTCCGAGCCTTGCTTGTCCACGTAGATGCAGACCTTGCCGAGACCCGCCCAGCCGGACTTCTCGATGATCGCGTCGGCATCACTCGCCCAGTCCCATGACCACGCGGCCTCGCGGTCGCGCGGCAGGTCTTCGACCGGCGGGACCATCTTGCTCGCCTCCGGTTCGCCCAACGCGGGAACCTGTTTCGCCGTCGGCAAACTGTACGTGGGCGAACCCCTCACCGCCGCCGTCTTCAGGCCGTGGATGTCGGAGGGCGGGAAGTAGCCCTTGACTACGTTTGCATCGTACTGGCAGCCGAGCCACACGAACGAACCCTCTAACGCCTCCACCTTCCCGGTGCCGTAGTTCACCGAGCACATGACCTGCCCGTCGTCGCGCTGGAGTTCCTCCGGGTGCCCGCCGCGCTTCACTTGGTCCTCGGGATACCACTCCCCCGCGATGTGTGGGCAGGTCTCGTAGCTGAGGTAGTCTCCGCCGCACAGGTCGCACTGCACGCTTTCGTAGTTGAACCCGATGGACTTGTCCCGCCAAACGCCGCCCTCGATGTTGGCGATGGCCGGACCCGCGCCCTCGCGGACCATGAAGAAGGCGGGCATGAGGTGCGTCACGTCACCGATCTTGTCGGTGTCAGCGCGGTAGTAGCGCCCGAGCGGGGCCGTGCGGTAGTCGTGCCCTTCGAGCACGGACTTGCCGACGATGGAGGCCTTGAGTTGGCGGAGGTTGCCGACCGTGAACCGCTCGAAGGCCCGGTCGATCAGCGTGTTGCAGAGGTGCTCGCGGCGCACATAGTAGTCGTCCTCGGATAGGTCGCCGACCGCGAAGGCCTTGATGAGCCTCAGGTCCTTGGAGTCCGGCGTCGGCCCGAAGGCCTCCTCGAACGGGACCTCTACCTGCTTGACCGCCGTGAGGACGCGGGCCGCGCCGCCGCCCATGTACTTCAGGGCGCCGCGGTTCGACTCCAGCCAATCCTCGCAGGCGCGCGGCGACGGCCACTTCGTCTGCTCGAACAGCATCAGACGGACCTTCAGGAACCCGGCCTGTGCGGAGTGCGACTCGGCGAGGGGCGCGAAGAAGGCCTGCAGCCCGAGGTCGTCGTTGATCGGCTGGAGACGGACGCCGTTGGCGAAGTCGTCGGCCTGCGGGTAGTTTGGGTTCCGCAGGGCGTAGTAGCCTTCGGGGATCGCGATGCCGTCAAGCTCCACTCATGGAACCCTCGGGCTCCTTTGCCTTGGCGAACACCGCCTGCAGCACGTCGTGCAAGTCCCGTGCCGCATAGGTCACAACAAGCGTTTCGTCCCCGCCCGAGGAGAAGCGCCCGATGCACGGCAACGGCGCGAACTCGTTCTGCTTCCAGAGGGGTTCCGTGTTGTCGAAGATCACGCGAACGCACCCCTCGGATACCCGTCGCTCCGCCTTCACCACATGCCACGCCGGAGGGATGATCCTCTGCAGGGCCTCCTCCGGTTGCACCGAGCAGACCGTCGAAAGCCCGGCCCACGCGGGCAGGCTGAAGTCGGCATAGCACTTGTTCTCGTTGTAGGTCGGCATAGAACCTCGGTCACTCGGCCTTGTGCGCCTCGTGCTTCTGGAAGCACCGTTCGCACTGCAGACCGATTGTCCCGTTCGGCTTCGGGTACGGATGGCCCATCGGAATCAGGCCTCTCGGCGTCTCGCGGCCTTCCTCGATCGGTTGGCCACAGACGCAGCAGGTCGCGCGGAACTTCCACCCGGGTACCGCAGCGGGCTGAATGGGCGGCTCGGATTGTGCTTCGTCGGTCAGCGTCGCCACGGCTTCGGGTTCGTAGCTCATTTCGTCGCCACCTTCCCGTTCGGCCAGCTACCCGTCCGTCCCCTGTTCGCCAACGCCCGTGCCTTCTCCTGCTTCTGCTCTTGCTCGCTTCGAGGCGGGCACGGCGAGGTCGGGGACTGGCGCTGCGACTGGGGCAGACTGAAGTTCACGGAGCTTCGCGGCCTTGTCGTCATCGAGTCTACCTACCCTCGCGTCGGAGTAGTCTTGCAGGCACATCGGGAAGCAGCCCCCGAAACGACGGTCGGGGTCCGCCGGTTGATCGCAAAGGCAACAGGTGGGCATGTGGCTCACCTCACGGCGCAACAGTAGCACGAACGCGCGGGAAGTGTCAAGAGGTCAACCGCCGAACGGGTTGCCCGGTCCCGGCGTCTCCGCCGCGAGGAGGGTCGCCTCAAGCAGCGCCGCCTGGCAGAGTTCGCAGGCCGAGGGGGAGACCGAGAGGAGGACGAGGCCGGTCTCCATATCGACGGTTGTACTACACGCACAGTTCGGATGGAGTGGTGGATACTCGATTCCCTCAATCTCCTTGAAGCCCTCGCCCCGTAGTTCCTCCCGTATCCCCGCCTCCTGGGCGAAGGCAACCTCCGTCCGCGTCAACCGCGTGAACTCCCACCTCTCATACTGGTCGAACCGCTCGCTCAATGCCCGCGCCGTGGTCAGGGGGTTCTCACCGCTGGAGACGGCCTCCTCGATGATCGACCGGATGGAGCCGCCCGGCACGTCTGCCCCTTCGAGCATCAACCCGAGGCGCGAACGCCCGCCATCGCTCAGGCGGTCGAAGGCATTGTCGCCGAAGGCGCGGATGAACCGCTCGTTCACCTGCGAGGTTGCGGCCTCCTCCGCCCCAGTGAGCAGCGTCGCCCGGTCGATCCCGATGCGGGTGCCGAGTCGCCACTCCTCCGGCAACGCCGCCTCGCTGAAGTACCAGTCGCTCGCCGCCGCGCGGATGTCGTCCTTGCCTTGCATCCCCACGAGGTAGTCACGGACGGCGCGGTCCCACTGCGTTTGCGTGTAGTGATCCCACTCCAAGGCCTTGCGGCGGCGCAGGGCCTTCGCATCTTCGAGCCGGAGGAGGCGGAAGACCTTGCGGCGGAGTTCGCGCAGGGGGACGAGCAAGGCCCGATAAGCCGACCGTTCCTGCCGGGCAACCTCCTCGAAGCGCGAGGGGCGCATACCGGGGAGCGAGTGCGGGAGGTCCTCGCCGATATCGCTAAGGTCGATCCGGTCTTCGGTTGCCCCGCCGATAGTGGGTTCCGGCACCTGTTGCTACCTCGTTAGCCAAGGCCCCTGTAGGCCTCGTGGTTGAGAAGTTTTCGCATTTATGGGTAAGGGGGCCGGGGCTACTTTACAGGCCCGTAGAATCGATTGTAGCGGCTTCTACGGATACGCCGCGAACGCCGCCTCTTTCCCTTCCCGCACGCGGGCTGCCATCGCCGCACCGGGCGCCGGAGGCACGGCAGGCTCGCCGCGCGGCACCGGGAACCGCCCCTCGGCCTCTACGCCGACTGCCTCCGCGTAGCCCATCTGGTCAATTACGCCTTGCCGCCAGTTCTCCAGGGCCACCTGCTGCTCGAAGCGCGATGCCTGCGCGTTGGACAGCCGTGCCTTCGAGGTCTCTACCTCGTCGCGTAGGCTCATCTCGTCCCAACAGGGCTCCATCTCGCCCTTGATACCGGCGAGTTGCTGCTTGGTACGGCAGACGCGCATGTAGTCGGTCTCCAGCTCGCGACGCACGTCCTCTCCGACTGCCATGATCGCATCAGCCTGGTGTTGGCTCATGCGTTCTGTCGTCGCCCAAGAGACACCGAGCATGAAGGGCGCAAGTTCGATGGTCGCAATGACCTGCTCCATCAGGAACCGCACCGGGGCCTCGAAGGTCAACTCCTTCACGTCCGACCCGATGGCCTGGAAGTGGATCTTGAGCACCCCGGCCATGATGAAGTCGCGGATGCCCTCGTTCTCGTGGCGGTCCTGCAGGCCCTTCTTCCACTCGGACTGCAAGGCCGAGGTGATGAGCGCCGTCTGGTCAGCGAGGCTCTGGCCGCCCGGCGGGTTCTGCGCCATGCTCGGGTCGATCTCGCCCCACACCGCGAAGGACGGCGCGCCGTGCCGCCACCACATCTGCCGGACGGCGTTCTCGATGATCAGGAGCGTGTTCGCCACCCACTGGCAGGACTGCACGAGCGGCTTGCCCGCCCAGTTGTCGCCCTCAGGGTTCGCAGCGTTGTAGACCAGGAGGTCCTGCCGGGGGAACCATCTCGGCTCGCCCATCGCCGTCTGCTGCCCGAACTCCATCCGACCGTCCGCATCGCGCCGACACCGCACCTGCGAGGAACCCATCGGCCAGAGACAGTCGATGTCAGTCCCCGTTCCGTTGAGCGCGACCTCCGAGAGCGCGAGGCCGTAGCTGAGCATGTTTCGGCAGTGCCGGGTATGAAACGACTGGAACCCGCGCTGCACCCCGGCCACCAACACAGGGGTCGCATCCGCCACATACCGCGTCCCAAGGAACCCGTCCATCGCTGTCTGCAAGACCTCGTTGTCGCAGCGCACGCCGAACCCGCCGACGAGGCGCACGAACTTCCGCAGGCCCACGTCCAGGAACGGGAGGTTCGCGATCATTTTGTCGATCACCGCGAACTTGATCGTCGTCGGCAGCGAGCCGCCGATGTTGAGCAGGTTCTCGAAGTGCGAGGATTGCACGACCGCGGCGGAGATCGGAACGGTCGCCTTGCCCGGCGACGCGCCGTAGCGCACGTACCAGCGCCCCACGTCAAGCGGGCCGAGTCGCATGGGTCGCCTCCTCTCTCAGCCGATGGTGCGGATGGTCTGCCAGGGCAGTACGCGCGCCCGGCAGGAGACTTGGATGCTCTGCTGCGAGGACGGGATTGCCAACAGGCCGAAGCCCCGGTTGCTGCAGATGATGAGCGGGCCGGTATCGCAGAAGTTGATGGTGCCTGAGGCCTCCAGGCGGCGGCTATAGAGCGTGTAGGCACCGCTCATGCTTACCCCGCTGGTCGCCGCGTTCGTCCCGTAGTAAGACTTCCAGCCGGTCGGGACAGCCGCCGACGTACCCACGATGGCGGAGCGCGGCGTGATGACCGCGGCCGAGGTCCCAAGGGTGGATGTCGTGTTATGCGCCTTGAGCGTGAAGGTCCCGGCGACGGGGGAAGCCACGTGGAGTTCGTCGATGCAGAGGGCGTAGCTGCTGGCGTTGCGGAGGGCGAGGCGGTTGCTGCCCGCACCGGACTTCGCGATCTTGCTGCCCGCGTCGATATAGAAGTCCATCGGCAGGCCGGACTCCAGGAACTCGCGCATGTCTCACCTCGAAGGGTCTCCGAGCCCGTCGGTCCCCGCAACGTTACCACCAGACGAGCAGAAGGTCAAGAGGCCCCCGGCGAACCGAGGGCCTCCCGTTCCTAGCCGCATCAAGCCGTCACCGCGTCCAACCCGCTCGGGGGCGTTCGCGTCCCGCCTCGCGCCGCGTGGGGGAGTCTACAAGCAGTTCCAACTGGTTGACCGCCTCCAATAGGCGGAGCTCAAAGCTCCTGCGCCAACCGTTGAAAGGCAGCCGCTCGGGGACGCACACACTTGCATCGTGCCCTTCCCAAACTCCGTAGGGAGGCGCCATGATGCCGTCTCCGGGAGTCCCGTCCGGCCAGACGTGCTCCCACCGCCGCATCGGATGGTTGGCATGAGAGAAGTCCGAGGCCGGTCGCAAAGCCCATAGGGCCAACTTCACGCCGCGCCTTTTCGGCCAGACAGTGATGCGCCAAAGCAGACCGGCCTGCCCCCAGAGACGAAGCAGGCCCAATCCGATGGACTTCTCGATTTCAGTGAGTCCGCCTTCGCCTATGTCGGGCATATCAGACCTCCTTCAGTTCGTATCCGAAGTTCAATAGCCGCGTCCCATCCGGGCGGATGACCTCGGTAGAAACGGCTCCCGGTTGATACTGGCGATAGTCGTCTCCGCGATACCCGCCAATGGCATTGCCGTCTTCGTCATAGCAGACCATCGCCCCCATCGTCACGTCGATCATCTCGCGCTCGACGTGGACGGTAGCCCCGTTAGCCACCTCGCGCTCAACAGCCCGCAGCAGGGACGCGGTTTGTCTGTCGCGTTCTCGCTGCGTGCGGACATTGTATCGCGCATCACGTGCTTCGCCATCGCCAGTCAGCCAAGACCTTAGCTTTTCGAGCAGGCATCCCATCCGACTATCCTCCTTCCATCAGCCAACGCCAGAATGACGGCTTGCGTTTCTCGGGCTTTCGAGAGTCTGCCAGATGACGGGATCGACCTGATATACGTTTCCTTGCTTGAATATCCAGTCAATCCTTCCTCCTCGGGATCGGCCAGTCCTTGAGGACCCTCGCGACTGCGGCAACCCTCGGTATGACCCGCTCTGAGATCACCCGCGCCATGTAGCGGGCATGGGCCGCGAGGTCAACCCGTCACCGCGTCCAACCCGCTCGGCGGCGTCGGCCTATACTCCTCGGTTGACGGGCGACCGATGAGGTCGGCGAGGTTGATCGGCCTCCGGTCCCCTCCCGTCGCGCCCCAGTATGCCAGGGCCAGCGCGTCTACGTGGTCTGAGTTCACGCCCTTGCCCTTCAGCGTAGACGCCCGCAGTCCGATCACGAGGTCCTGCTGTTCCGCTGGTATCGCGACATGCCCTTGCTCCATGCCCCAAGCGAGGTGCTGCATGAGGCGTTCGCGCGGGATGTTCGGCTCCGCCGCCGTGCCCGTCACCTCGCGCCCGCCGGTAAATGCTACACCGACCTTCGGCACCGAAACGTTCCCCGCGATCCCCCAGCCGACGCCGGTACGGTCCAGCCACGGCACGACCGCGAAGTCCTGTGCGAACTTCACGATCTCATCCGCCTGTCTCGGAGCCGTCCACGAGGGGCTGTGCCGCACCTCGCAGACCCGGAAGGGCTTCTGCCGGATGTCCAATGCAAGCAGCACAGTCTCGGCCCGCCCGCCACCCGAGAGGTCGCCGCCCGCGGCGAACATCCCGGCGCGTACCGGGACCGGAGGCATCCACGCTACCGTGCCCAGTCGCAGGGCGAGTTCGATGCCCTCTGCCGAGAACAGCGCATCAGCGAGGCTACCCCACTTCAGTTCGTATTCCTGATCCCACATCTGCTGCGTGAACTGGAGTTCCGCGCGCTTCTGCTCCGCCCACTCCTCATCCCGCCCCGGCCAGTCGCGCCAGTGCACGACATGGTAAGCCCACGGGGTCTGCCCGCTCGAAGTCGTAGTCCAGTGCTGGTGATAGAAGCTCCCCTCGATGTCTGGTGTGCTGACCATGCAGACCGAGGCCCCATGCGTCAGCGCCGGCCCGAGGGACTGCCAGAGCGCATCAGGCCACGGGAGCGAACGGACCTCATCGAGCAGTACGGTCGTTGCCGCCTCGGCGCGCCCGCCCTCCTCGGTCGGTGCAAGCCCGATGATCGAGGACTCATTCTCGAAGCCAAGTTCGAGTGTGTTATCCCGGCCCTCCTTGACCTTGAGCGGGAACGAAGGGTCGCAGGTCTCCATCGCCCGCCGCGCGCGCCGGATGAGCTTGCGGGCCTCATCCTGGTTCTTACTAACGACGACGTGTGTCGTGCCCGGTTCGAGGCAGGCGCGGAGACGTTGCACCATCGCCGAGGTCGTGATGCCGGTCTGACGACTCTTGAAGACGAGTGCCGACTTCCCGGCGTCGAGGTCGGCCAGCAGGGCTTGCTGCTTGGGGAACGGACTGTAGAGGATCAGTCCTCTGGCAGGGTGTAGGACCGAGGGACGGTAGACCCGGCAGAAGGTCGCAGTGTCATACTTCGCCTTCTCTAACAGGAGCCTCGCCCCCGCCCGGAGCAGCGTCTCGTCCGGCACCTCCGCCAGCGTCTCCGGCACTGCCTCCGCCAAACCGGCCATTGCCTAGTTCCTCGGCGATCTGCCCAGGGCTGAAACGTTCGAGCACGAAGCGCAGCGGGTCGGCCTCCGGGTCCTGGCCGAGGAGGTGCCGCTTCGGGGCCTCAGCCCAGTACCCGAGGCGGAAGAGGACGTTGACCTTCTGGTCGAGCGCCTTGAGGGCCGTGTTCCGATGCGCCGCACGGGCATTGCTGTCAACCTGTACCTGAGGCGCGTCGGCCATCGCGTCCCTCGTGATCGAGGCAAGCTGCTCCAACGTCTCTCCGACCTCGGCCACCTGATCGAGGGCACGCTCCCCAGCGGCGGCGCGGATGATCTTCATGTCATCCGAGATCGTGTCGCGGTTGACCTGGAACAGCTCTGCCATGCGCTCCTGAACGAGGTGCGGATTGACCGCGAACATACGCGCGAGCAGTTCCCGGCGGCGCTTGGTGTCCCGCCCGATAGTAGCCCAATCCTCCGGCGTCAAGGTTGCGGAGGATTCGGAAACCTCAACCTTGCCTTCCGGCTTCTCGTCAGGCACCGTCTACACCCCCTGTCGGGAACGCCTCGCCGGTCGCTTCGAGCACGGCGGGCTGGCGCGTCGCGCGGCACCAACGCTGAACCGCAACGTCACAGAATGCGGGACTCAGTTCGATGGCCCGCGCCTGCCTGCCCGTTTGCTCGCAGGCCGCAACGTTACCACGGAGGGCCTGCGGCGTCAAGGTCTGAGAGCGGTGCCTCCCACTCGTCCCTCGCTTGCCTCCGCTCCGCCCAGGTCGCGCAGGGGTTCGTCGGGCGTTCGCGTTTGGCCCGCGTGTCGGCGGCGGCCTCCCGGAACCTGGCGACCAGGGAGGTCCATTCCTCCCGCTGCCTGCGGGTACCGATAGCGCCTGCGTCGGTCATTGGCCGCCCTCCTCCAACGTGCTCCCCTCGTCTTCGGCCACCTGCTGCACATGCTTCGCCCTCTCGGCCTTGGCCTTCCGCCGCCGGGCAACCTCCGAGCGGACCCGCGAGGCCTGCTCGCCCTTCTGCTGCAGGGCAGCCTGCAAACGGGCCGTGACCCGTTCCTCGAAGGTCGGCGGGTGAGGGCGTCTGATCGGGATGGTTTCGCCTCGTTCAGTCATCGGGTCCCCCTACGGAATGCAGGAACTACCCCCTAGGAGCGGGTCTGGTCGCGTCTAAGGCCCCTCCGGGGTCGAAGGGGGGTTGGGAGGCCCTTCGGGTCTCGGAGGCGGCTTAGAATGCCCCAGGTTCGTTCTCGACTACAGGTGCACGACTTCCGGCCTCTCCCCTGTCCGGCACTCAACCTCGTCGGAGACGCACGCCGCGATGCTCGTCCTATGGCAGTCCCTGGCGTCTTGCTCGGCGCCTAGAAGCGCGACGTTCCGGCCCTCGCAGAGGGCGGCGGCAGTCTCCTTGACCCGCACCATCGCACGGTCCCAATCTGCGGGCAACCATCCTGGTCTCCGGCCTACGTTCCCGAGGTCCCCCTGCGGCCATTCATAGCCAATCGCGAGAACGCCGAACGCGAAGGCCAGGTTCTTGAACCGGAACATGGCCGGCGACCGAGCGCAGGACCGACGGCAGTCCGCGACCGTCAGGCCCTCGCGATATGGCCAGAGCAGGTCAACCACCTGCTCCCAGGTCCGGCCCCGGTAGCCGATGGACAGCAGAGTGCCGATCACCCGTCGCCTCCGGTCTTCGCCTGCTCCCTGCGCGGCTTGACCTTGTTCAACTCATCGGGAGCACATTCCACACGCCTCCCCTTTGCCCGAACGACAGTGCCGTCCGCGCTTCCTTCGTCGTCGAAGGTCGGGAGCGGGGATGGCGCACTCTCATCGACCGTCAGCTCCAAGGGGACTCGCGGCCACCCTCGGAGATTCGCGAGCCAGTAGTGGCGGCGCGCCCAGTCGATCACCTCGGCCAACGAGGCGTCGTGGTGAAACGACTTGGTGTGACGGACTTGGCGGTGCTTCGGCCGGCCGGGATCATTGCCGACTTCCTCGATCCTCGTCACCGTGGCGATGAGTCTCATCAGCTTCCTCCCTTCGCGGTCTTCACCTGCTCCGCCTCGCGCGCCCGGCGGGCGGCCTCGGCGTGCAACGAAGCACAGTAGGGGCTTCCGACCTCCTCGGCAGCAGCGTCGAAGCTGATCGCGTTGACCCCCAGCGCCTCCGCCGCCATGTCCGCCGGGATGTCTTCGGCGGTCGCGAGACGCACGGTTGAGCCGTGAGGACAGTCCTCCAGGCCAATCCATTCGGAGTCTCCGAGGCGTTCGACTACCGTGTGCATCAAGCGCGGCCCAGGTTCATTGTCAACACGGGCGAAGTAGCACTCGCAGCCTTCCTTCCGGTCAACCACCAGCAGGATCGGCTCGCTCATGGCGTCTTCCCTTCCCTCCGCAGGATTGCGGCCAAGACAACCTCTGAGACCAACAATGCCGCCGCACAGGTGAGCGCGGCCAGCACATAGAGTAGTCCTTCGCGCCAACGACCGTAGCCCCCATCGGGGCGGTAGGCAACAGCGACACTCATTGGGGCGATGAAAAATAGGCCGATGATGGCACGCACCAAGTGCTTCACGGCTTCCCCCTCTCCCGCAGGATACGCGCGATGGGCGCAGGTGCATATAGGTGCTGGCGACCGTCCAGGTATGGTGAGCGCCTGACTGCCCGATAAGCATGTTGCCCGTACCCCCCACAATCCTCGCAGGGGTTGCGTGGGTCTCCGTGATCTGCGGGCTGCACGGGGTCGTCGCAGCCTCCGTGGCAGCGCTCGCACTCATCGAAGCACATCTGCTTCAGCCAAAAGGGCACACCAGCCGCCGCGCACTGGTCTCTCGTGCTCCTCGCCATGTCCGGTGTGAAGTCGGCGGCCCCGTGGGCGAGGGTGTCGGCGGAACCGGCGACGATCCAACCTATTCCGATAGAGAGGCCCATGTCTTCCCGTAAAGGATGTTCTGGACCGTATTCACGTTGACCCCGAATGCGGAGGCGATGTCCCGCTGCGGAACCCGCCTCTCCCGCGCCAACTCCCGTATGGCCTTCGCCTCCTCGGCAGTCAGGCGCAGTTTCCCCCTCGGGATTTTGCCTCCGCCGATTGCCCGCATGATCTTCGCATGGATCATGTTCCCACTCCGAGTGACGAGTTCCAGATTGTCTGGACGGTTGTTCGTCGGGTCCCCGTCCATGTGGTTGACTTCGATGCCCGGTGGAATGTCCGACTGGTAGGCGTACATCCAAACGAGACGAGCCGCATACGGGAGCAACCGCCTCTTCCTGTCCGTCATCTGAACTCTCAAACGTCCGCTGCTTCTTCCCGTGTCTGCCCTCCGCGTGCATATGGGCTTCCATATCGGAGGGGTTCCGGTACGACTCCCCCCCTGTAACTCCCGGTGTCTCCAGACACGTCCCTCTTCGTCTATCGTGAAGACCCCTATTGCCAGCAGAGCCATGAACTCCTTCTCGTCCTTTGTCATCGTGGTCTCGGCCTCCTTTCAGCCAACGACCACAGTCTATCACATCTAAGGTGGGTTCGCAAGACACCCACTTGTTCCCCGGCCAGCCGGTCTTCGGGTCGCAGAGCTGGGAGACGCGGCAGTCGTAGGTAGCCTGGTCGGTCGCCGAGGTGCCGAGCCAGACGTTCGTGAAGTGATCGTTCCCCCGAACCGGGCCGCACCAGACATTCTCGATCCAGAGCTTCTCCAGCAGCATCCCCGGCCACTTCGTCAGTACTAGGAACTGGTGCTTCGTCGCCTGGACCATTACGCCGAACACGCGCCGGAGGGTCTCCGCGTCGGCGTGGGCGAGGTCGCCCATGAAGCATGTCGCCACGACCTGCGGTTTCCGCCACTTCAGCGGGTCCGTAAACCGCGAGGGGATTGGGATGACCTTCCCGCTCCAGTATTGACCGTCCGATGAGAGGGTCTTCTGGTAGGCCTCGCGAGTCTCGGGTGAGGTCATCGGGTTGGCCGCCTGTCGCCTCGCCATCGCGAGAGCCCAGCAGTTAGCCCCGACATCAAGACAGCCACTGCAGCCGACGGTCGGATTCCAGGATTGAGTCCAGTACGGTCCTCCGCTCATTCCTTGCTCCCTTCCCCCGCCTCGGCGGGCGCGAGCCGCTCCCGCAAGAGGCGCAGGAAGTCTGCTCCATCCGGACGGGTGATATGCTCCAAGTAACTGGCGGCTTCCGGCAAGTCGCGCAGAAGCCGCTCGCGCTGCTCCGGCGCGACTGGAACCCACACGCCCTCGCCCTCCACCCGCTTCTCGGCCTCCTTCTTCTCGCGTTGGGCCTTGCGCATCTCGTTCACGAGGTCCCGCATCACGTTGATGACCTTCTGCGCCCCCGGCACACATTCGGTACAAGGCACCGTTGCCTCAAAGGCCCACTCGATCTGCTGATGCTTGCGAACGCCTCGGCCGCCGCAGGCAGGACACGCCGCCCGGTTCTCGGCTGCCGCGCGAGTCTGCAGCTCCTTCACTGCTACGGTCAGGTCGGCCTCAGCGGGCAACCCGACCAAGTCCCCGATTGCCGCAAGGCGGGCCTCGGCCCCGGCCAGCGCATCCCGATACGCGGTCGCATCGGGAGTCAGCCAAGTCCATCCGCCGGTCTCGTTGTCAGCGAGCACCTTCCCCGTGTTGAGTCCCCCCTCTGCAAACCCGTACAGGCTGGCATACTCCCCCTGCCAGTGCATCGCGTTCCGCTGGAGGTCTTGGATGGCGCGCTTGCGGCGGGAGGACTTCAGGCGACAGGCAGCGAGGGCAGCCTCGGACTTCTGTGCCCGCTCCCTCGTCACCCACACGCCTTCGCCCTCGGGGCCGCGCGCGATGGCGTCGGCAAGCAGGCGACAGAGTCGATGCGGGGGGGGAAAGTCGCGAGCACCGATCTCATCGTAGTGGGTAGCGATGAAGTCCGCCGTGAAGCGCAAGGCGCGATCTACTCGCTTCAGGTCCTGGAACGCAGGATCGTCTGGTACCGGGAAGGACCCTCGCGCGACCTTCTCAGCGGCCTGGGCGCGGACCTCGGCCTCCCGGCGTAGCCTGTTGGCCTCGGCGAGTCCGGCGGCCATTCCGACCTTCTGAGCCTCGGCCTGCTCCGCCCGCTCACGCAGTTTGCGCGCTGTGGCGATTATGCTTTCGCCCTCGGGCACGCCAAGCGCCTCGTGGATTTCCCGATGGATAACGGCGGCCTCACAAACAGCCTTCCCCAGCGCATCGCGCTCGACAACGAGGCCCACCCTGTCCGCCCGCCACTCGGCGCACTCGCGTTCGAGTCGGGCGCGGTCGGCGGCGAGGGCGCGGACTTCCTTGGCCCAGTGATCTATGCGCCCTTTGTCTGGCGGATAGTTATGGTGTAGACTGAGGCCATACTCCTCCATCTGAGTCGCGAGAGGGCACTCGCCCTCGTGTACGTCGGCGGGAGGGGCGGGCCGGGGGCACCACAAATCGGTACGCCGATCTTTCCATCCGGTCGGGACAACACCCCGATAGCACAGGTGGGCGAGTCGGTCGGCGCAGAGGCCCTTTCCGTCGCCGTGATTGCATTCGCCGCAGAGGTTCTCGGGGACTGGGGTCGCGACCCCAGCCCCCGAGGTTGCGTCCAGCCTTGGTTCGGGGCTGGCGTTCGGATCACCCCCTTCCGGGTTGGACTTCTCGGCTACCGGGGCCTCGGCTCCCCCGGCAGGCTCCTCCTCATCCACGGTCTTCCGCGCCTCGAACTCCTCGCGCTGCGCGTTGACTGAGGCCACCGCGGCAACGCGGCGCAGGCGTGCTTCTTCAGGATCGGGTCCCCCGGAAGGTTCCGCAGGCGCAGCCTGCGCAGCGCGGGCGAGGTCGACAAGCAGCGAATCACGCAAGCACCCCCACATCAGCGGCGTCGATCCACAAGTAACCTGCAGGTCAGCAATGGCCACCAAGGACTCCACGCTCTTCCGGCTCAGCGCGACTCCCTGCTCACTCATGGCAAGCCTCCTTGCCCTCGCGGGCGGTCTGTCGCAGCACTTCGGCCTCTACATCCTCCTCGCTCCCGGCTTCCGGCTCCAGCAGGGCGGAGAGGCCGAGGAGGCGAAGCACCGTCCTGGCAGTCCCTGCTCCGATTGGCGCAGAACACATATCGTACACCGTCTCTGCCCTCCCGTCCGCCTCGCACTGCGCGACGAACACCCTGCGGATTACGTCCACGCCGGCCCCGGAAAGGTCCGGTTCGGGAGCGGCGAATGCTTGGTCCGGTCGCTGGACCAATGTGGACACACTCCCTGGTTCCACATCGGCCATAAGCCGCCGGTCCTTCTCATCGTTCGCCGCCTCGCCAATCGCGATCAATCCCTTCAGCGTAGCGAGGCTGCACTGCGCGACGAAGGCAGCGGTCACGTCGGCGGGAAGGGCCTCGCGGACACTCGATCCATGCTGGCAGGCTTCCGCGAACGGGAAGTCGTCATAATGCAGGAAGGATTTCAGGTCGGAACCGATGAGGCATTCGCAGCCCTTGCCCCTATCTACGACCAGCAACCTACACATCACCTAAACCCTCGCTTTCCAGCGCGGCGCGTATCGCGTCGGCTACCGTCTCGCCTGTCCCCCGTCTGCCATCATCAAGTTCGCATAGGTAGACGCCAACCTCACCAGAGTCCCGCAGGCCGACGGTAGCTGATGGAAGTCCATCCTGCGAGTCGATGTTCGCGTGACTCAGCAGCCAACGTTCGGGGAGTTGCGTATCGCGCACCAGCGGCGGCGCGAACCTCAGCGCGGCGGCCCAGGCGGACGGGTCGCCGGAGAGGAGGACGAAGAGGTTGCAGACCGAGAAACCGCGTCTTCTCCCTGAGGACAGAGACCGGCACTGAGCACTGGACTCCCGGTTCGACTCCTGCCCTCCGGCATAGGAAGACCGACTCAGCGATGGTACTACTGCCATACTGACAGGCTTCTGCGTACTCATAGACCACAACCGGCTCGCCCGTCTCCTCGTGCAACCACACATCCCCCGGCTCCGGCTTCTCGGCACTCATGGCTATTCCCCTTCCTTTGCGGCCTTCGCCGCCCTCGTCAGATCGCGCACCAAGTCCAGCGCCGAGTCGTGCGCCGACCGAAGGTGCAGCAGTTCCGGCGAGTCCCTGAATGCGGACTCCTGGCGTACACTATCCGCCAGGGTCTGCGCTTCGTCCCGCAGGTCTAGTAGGCGGTCACTCAGAAGGCTGTGGTCGTGCGTGTTGCGCAGGTCGCTCATCGGCCACTCTCCTCCTTCCGGTCGGCCTCCTGGCGGGCGTAGAGGGCGCGGGCGATTGCCCCCTTCATGCACGACGCCCGAGGCCGCCTGCGGCACTCATCGTAGGTCCAGCCGCCCACGGAGCGGGGGACCAAACAGAAGCCTCGGCACACCGCATCTGCAGAAGGCCAGTACCCGCATTCGCTCTCGTTCGGCGGCGGCGCTTGGACCTCTGTCGGCTCAGGCATCGGTTTCCGCCTTTCCTGTCTTCGCGTAGGAATCGGCCAGCGCGGTCAACGCCTGCGCGTCCCGTTTGCGTTGTTCGATGTCGCGGCCCAGGGATTCCGCCGACTGAAATGCCCCGGCAGACAACCCCTCCTCGGCATACCGAGCCGCCCGGCGGAACAACCCAACAAAGGCGTCGCGGGCATTAGGCATCGCGGGCCTCCCGCTCGCGCCTCGGCGGGAAGCGCTTGACCAGGAATCGGCGCAGGAAGTCTGAGGGACCGCGTTCAGCCTTCTTGGCTTCTTCGATAATCCTGTCCCTCACGGCCTTTGGGAGTCGCACACACATCAGCGGCATGGGGATCGTGTTCCTCATGGGTCTATTCTACCACCTTCTGGTATACGCTGTCAACAACGTTTTCGCCCTCCGCCCGAGTCACCGTCCCGTCGCGATTGAGCGTGTCGCCGCAACGGTCGCAGGTCACGAACGTCCGATCATGCCCAAACTCGCTTCGCCAGAACTCGCACGGCCACTCGATCCGGTGCCAACGCCCGCAGCTGCAGGTCATCGCTTTCCTCCAATCCCTTCAACCTGTTCCCGCACCGCCGCCCACTCGGAGAGGCCGCCTACTTGGTTGTGAACTGCATCCCAGAGGGCAGTCGCCTCCGCCCAGTCGAGACCCTTCGGGCAGAACTCGCTCAGATAACCCCGCCGAAGTCCATTGTGATCGAGCTGCGCGCAGAGCGCGATACCATCTTTGGGCACGTCATCGCCGATACAGTTCCTCGTCAGCAGGACCCGTACCCCATTGACGGTAGTCGTGTGCTGAAGTTGGTGCGGGTTGCCCCAGGCTCCAACAGGGCTGAGCGGGCAGTAATCCCACTGCAGGCCCTTGTCGGTCAACATCTTCAGCCGGGTCATAATGGCCCGGACATCCTGACGGTCGGTAGTCTCACTCATCGTGCCCTCCTTGCCCCGTAGATCGATTCTAAGCCCCGTTTGAGTCCGAGCGGCCCCCTTTGCCCTACTTCGAGGGCCGGAACGCACTGGCGGCCCCTTCCTGCGCCCGCACGGGGCCTTCCTGCCTATTCGTCGGGCGGGTCGAGTTTAGCGGTTGCCCGGTGCCCGCATTGAGGACACTCATGCCAGAGACTCGGCGGCAGGTCATACTCGGACTCTGGACAGCGGTTCCGGTCCCGAATCCACTCGGCCTGATGCGCGCAAACCGTAACGCTGAAGGGCAGGATGAACGCGCCCTTGTCACCTCGGGACTCACAGACATCGTTTGGGTTGTCGGTACCGCCCTCGCACCATCCACCCCAGATCAAGCAGGAACAGCCCTTTTCAGTATCGGTTCGGAATAGGCATTCCTCGCAGATGCACTTCTCTTGGGCACAGATTTCGTCAGGCACTTTAGGCCTCCTGTTCGCGCTCGTCCGCCATGTCGGGCCTCGCGAACTCCAGGTGCACCGAGGCCAGGGCGCGGAGAGCCTTGGTTGCTGGCCGCGTCAGGTTCTCACGGGCGCACTCCAGGATCGCGCGGATGTGCGCTCGCTCACGAGCGGCCTCGGAAGGCCAGGGGCAGGGGTACTCATTCATCGCGGTGTCCCCTCCTCAATTTCCCCGAGGGCGTCCTGCGCGACCTCAACGAGTGCCCGGAGTTCCTTGGCCGACAGGCTAAGCCTCATCCCGATGCCCTTCGCACCCCATGCCGACAGGCAAAACCCAGGAGTATCCGGCACCCAGAGGGCATCTATCTGGCACTGTCGGCTGATCCTGTTCGGTGGGCGAATCACCCGTTGCTTCGGACCTGCGACGTGGCTACTCATCGGGTTCGACCTCCTCGAAGTCTCGCTCGAAGTCCTTCCTCGGCCAAGAGGAGACCCCGCCATGCTCCCAGGCGAGGTTGATCCACTTGGATTGCACTCCACTGACGACGGCAATGCCGCCGTCCGGCGGGTGCAGCAGCCTATGGCGACTCCCCAAGACAGGTGGTTTGGACTTGCTCATCGGTCGGTTCATCCTCTTCCTCCCGGAAGGAAATCTCTAATAGCTCGACCCACGCACAACAGTCGCAGGTCCCGCAGGCCCCCTCGGCCCCGGCGGCGAGGCCGGTGCGATGGCAGAAGAGGGCGGGAGGCAGCAGCCTTCTCGCCACTCCAGCGTAGCATTGCACGGCAGCCTTTGCCTGCCCGTAGAGACGGAGATTCGTCTCGTGCAAGGTGCAGTTGACCCTCCCGGCGAGCCTGTCTCTCATTTTGCCGACTACCCATTCTGAGGAGCGCCGGTACTCACAGACGGGGCAAGAACATCCCTCCCGACTGTCCTCCAGACACCGCAACTTCAGACGGGCGCTCGGATCGGTCAGCGACTCATGGCAGTCTCCGCAGATCGCAACGAGGTCCGTCAGCTCCTCCCGGTACAGCCGCTCGTAGGTGAGGTGATGGATCTCGATGGCGGGCCTTCCGCAGTCCCCAACCTCGCAGCGATAGCAGGCCCGGCACATCACCGCATCGCGCAGGGTATGCCACTGCTCGCTGTTGAGGTATGCGGAATAGCGGTCGTCGGTCTGCTCACTCATCCCGTTTGTCCCGCCTCGCTATCGGCCCCTCCGGCTCCAGCAAACCGAATCGCATGTTGTCGCGCAACACGACCTCCCAGCGCCCGCCCTTGCTCACGCGGCTCCCCTGAATGCTTATCATCCCGACCGGATTGTCCTGCTTCTCCTCCAACGTGCGACCCTTCCGGTCTACCTTGACGATCAGGTCGCCGGACTCGTCCGGGCCACGCCCGCCCTTGCTGAAGGTGAGGCCGTCCGTGATCGTGACCTGCGTCAGGCCGAGGAAGGCGTTCCGCAACCGCATGGACTCCCGCTTGAACATCTGGGCCGCCGCGCTCGTCGCCCCGAAGTTCGCTCCCTCACAGTCCCGAAGTTGCTGCAGGTGGTCGAGTATCCACAGCACAACGGGCCGCTGCCGGTGGATGGACCGCAGTCGGCTCACGACCTCCTCCGCCGTCATCCCGCTTGCCGAGACGTGAGTGACGTTTGCCGTCTGGCGGACAACCTCGACCATCCCGAGGTAGTCTTCGAGCTTCTGCGCGTCCGGCTCCCCGTAGCCGTCAGAGGCCGCGAGGTCCTCGACCCCGACGCCGATGAGCATCTTGACCAGTCGGTCGAAGGTCTGCGTCTCCAAGTCCATCTCCGTCCCGAACAGGACCGTGTGCATCCGGTGTTCGTAGGCAGTCTCAAGCAATGCCATGTTCCCCAGGATCGTCTTGCCCATCTTGTGCAGCCCTTGGAGCCACGTCGCCCCCGGCATCGGCAGGCCCATGATGCGCCTGTCCAGCGGGTCGAACCCGAAGTGCGGGCGGGTCCGATGCCACTGAGCCCGGTCGATCAGCGAGGCCCGGATGCGATCCTCCGAGCCCTTCAGGTCCTCGAAGTGCACGACGCGACTCTGATGGTTGAGGCGGTCCTCCAGCTCCATGCCCCTCGCGACCACGGAGTCGATGAGTTCGCGGGTCGGGATGGGGCGTTCGCCACGCCCGAGGAACTTGTGGTAGTACGCACCGCCGGCGGACTCCATGCCGAGTGAGATCACGGCGCGGCGGATCGACAGTTCGCGTACCGTCTCGGCGTACTTGACGACATGGGCGGTCGTCGGCACCTCCCCGATGATAGCAGTGAGGTATTCGGGGCCTCCACACTTGTCCAGGGCGCTGCCGAGGAGGCTCGCCTCCTTCTCGGTGACGTAATCCGGGAGGGGCTGCTTGCGGAGTTCGGAGGAGACGGTGATGAGGTCGATTGGCTCGCCGCGCCGGTTGAGCGCCTGCATGACCCGGTAGATCATCCGATGGGCTTCGCGGTAGAAGTCCTCGTCGCGCAGGACGGCGAAGGCCCTCTCGGCGGCACCCTCCTCCAAGAGCATCGAGCCGAGCACGCACTGTTCGGCATGGAGGTCCTGCGGAGGCACCTGTGATTGCGTGGTCCCGTCCGCCGACTCCTTGCTGGCCGTCGGCGGCTCCTCGTCAAACCAGAGAGGTCCCCCTCCGTCACTTGCCTTGGGCACTTGCACTCTCCCGTTCGTAGTCTCGGCGGGCCTTCTCTAAGCGCATCTGCTCGGTGCCGTTGATGTTGTGGCGGGGGAAGTACCAATAGTCGGGTGAACTGGCGGCGGCTACTAGTTCATCGTCGGTGAAGGTGCCGGTGATGGCTTCCACCTCGAACCGACTGGGCCAGCCCATGAAGGACGCGGAACGCTCGGAACCGTTGCCAGCGGACCCCTTGCGCCTCCACTCGAAGTCGCGGTTCATCCCTCGTCGGAAGACCGTCTTGAAGTGTGCCCAGGCATTCGCCCCCTCGGGAACGTTCGGCTCCTGGTTCCGTAGGAAGTCCGTCCATTCGCGGACCATCGGGAGGCCATATTCGGTCAGGAGCTTCTCCGCCGCCGAGTAACCAGGAAGCAACTTCGGCAGGGCTTCGCCGGTCAGCGCCTCAAAGGCCTCCCGGATGGCGATTTGGTCTTCGCTCTCTTGACGCGGCTTCTTCAGTTTCGTAGGATGCGCGGCTTCGGCGTCAGCCGGAGGCGCGGAATCCTTTGACGTTGATGTTCTTGTGTCTGTGTCTGTGTGTTGCGCACGGTTGGAGTTCTCCGGTAGCACTACTGGAGTACTACTGGAGTTTACGGTATTGTCCACAACACGGAATCCTCTTCGCCGCCACGCTTCCGGCTTCCGGCACTTACCGGAGTCAAGCCACTCCTGGAGTTCTACTGGAGTACTCCACCAGTGCGGCAGTTGTTCGTCGGGACTACCGACTCCGTGACCCCACCGAACGACCTGGTGCCGGTGGTAGTTCGTGATCTGGAGAAGGGGCTTGCCGTCGTCGTCTTGATAGGATCGGATAAGGTCAAGCCGCTCCAGGTCGGCGAGGGCCTGCTCGACAGCTTCGAGGTCAAGGTTGGCCGCCGGGCAGACGCGGCTACGGAACCGGCGTCGTTCGCGCGGCAGTATGCCGAACAGGTCGGCGCGGGCGATGGCAAGCGGGAAGAGGGCTGCGGCCAAGGGATTCGTCTCCAGGAGTTCGCCGATTTCCGGACTCTCACCGATCTGGTAGCAGACGCGGCTATACCGCACGGTTCACCGCCAAAAAGCACTCGGCCCCGCAGAAGGTCCGTCGCGTCCTGAGGGGAGCGCAATGAGCCAACGCGGGGCCGAAGACGTTACCGAGTGAGTGCAGGGAATGACCCATCGGAACTATGCACTTCACAAACCAAAGCTGCTCCCCATAGCGGCCCCCACGCCGGTTCGCCCTACTTCGCCTTCCGCTCGCCGTCCGGCTTTGCCCTCGGGTGCTTGCCGGGTAACGGCGTCCTGAGCATAGTCTCCAGCGCGTCCTTCGGCTTCAGGGGCCAGAGGGAGAGGCGCTTGCCAGCACGACCCGTCTTGGGCTGACTGTTGCGATTGCTCATGGCATCCATGCCTCCACGCGGTACTCGAACAGTTCCTTCTTCGATGACCGCTTGCGAACGAGATGGACCGAGACGTGCTCGAAGCCTTGCCGCCGGAATAGGCGTGCGTACAGCTCCTCGGTATGGACCATCGTGTCGTAGTACTTCGAGTTGCCGACCACATAATCAACCCTCGCCCCGCTGGCGAGTACTCCAGCGAGAGAAGCGATGTGACGTTCGGCGTCTATAAAGTACTTCAGGACGTACCTCGCCAGCACGTCGCTCTGCTGGCGTATCTCCTCAAGTGCCCTCCCATCGAATACGCGGTCAGCGTCGTCACTGTTTTCGGGTTCCCACTTTGCGACATTCGAGGTTGCACATCCCCATGTTCCACCAATCGCCCGCCAGTCCAGTTCACCGGCGTCGCGTGGCTCGGACAGGAACCCAAGCCATATCATGTACGGGCGAAGCTCCCGCAGATAGCTCACTCGATTGGCATACGGCGGGCTTGTGACGACACGCTGGTACTTGACCCCCGGCAGGACCGCACCGAGGATTGTCGAGTCGCCCAAGAAGAAGCGTCGCTCGGCGTCTGGCAGCGGCGTACTTGCGTCACCGAGTATGCGCTCGATCTGACCATTCACTAGGTCCGTGGGATCAAACAGGGTCGCTGAGCGCTCCTTCAGAGACATCGACTGGTGCCCGAACGAGACGTGAGCGCAGCCGATCATTAGCTGGCAGAACGCCACGGCGAGTAAGCGCTGGGTGCCCATGTGTACGTCCTCGGAGAGTCCGAGGCCGTCATGTAGCCATCCGAGCCATGAGACCGCCTCTGGAGACCACCACTTCTCGATGTTGTTCATTCGCGGCAGCCACGGCGGATCGCACTTCGCGTTCTCCGCTGCCCTTGCTGCGGCGTATCGGAAACGCTGCTCGGCTTCGCCAATCGCTTCGTGGCCATAGTCGAGCGACTTGGTTTCGCACAACCAGATCAAGAACGGGTTTATGTCAACGCCGTGCGCCGCAACAGAGTGCTCGGATGCCGCGAGGACTGTGGTGCCAGTTCCCGCGAACGGCTCTAGTAGCGGGCCGCGAGGGTCATCCTTGATAAGCTGTGAGACCAGCCTCGTCGAGTGGGCGGGGGTGAGCCTAAGCCATCCGTGCCGCCCAGCCCCGACGTTGGCCTTGAACGTAAGTTCTGGCTGCATCCCTGTCTTGTTCATTGCGGAGACAGTAGAGCCTCCAGTACCTCTCCGATCTGCTTCTTCAGGGCCTCCGCATTCTGCTCGAAGAAGGCTGCCAAGTCGTAGCCGATGACCTTCTTGCAGAAGGCGTACGTGGACGACACGTCGGAATCGCTCAGGTTGCCGGTGAGGACCAAGATGCGGTTCTCCCGATACCGCTTGATCAAGTCTCCGTCCATCTGCATCGAGAAGACGGCAATCACCGGCAGGTAGTCGTGAGCATGGGCGTTCGCCGCATTGGAGATGTCGGCGTTCTGCCGTTTTGAGTCCTTGCTCTTGTAACCCTGACGCACCTCGAAAACAGCGCCGAACTTGTGCTCCATGCTGCCCGGTGCGATGTCGAGTTCCTGTCCGACCCTAGTGAGCCAATCATCGACCACTGCCTTGCGCTCCGAGTCCCCTATTGCGCTAGACGGTATGCGCCCATCGAGCGTAAGCCGACGCGTTCTTCCCCGCGCGTCTGGAGGCAATGTATAGGACCACGTACTCTCTTCTGCGGTAAGCCCCAAGTGGTCCCGAAGTAGTCTTCGGAACAAACGCTCACATCCGATGCCTACCTGTCGATAGACAGAGGTCATGCCTCCGGCAGCTTTTAGTGCGGCGTACATCAATGGCGAGTTGAGCCCAATCCAAGAGTAGAATGGGTCGGCTGCGTAGAAGGCCTGGAACTCCTTCTGGCTATACCCCTTCCCGCCGTGGCCGAGTTTGGGGCGGTAAACCTCTGATACGGCAATCGCACTGATAACCAACTTCAGATACTCACATTCTCGATCCACCGGGCACCTCACTATCCATGCGGCCTCCGTCTACAATGCTGCGCATCGAGGAGGGCTTCCTGGCAGGGCATCAGTCGGCTGATCGCCGTCGCCATAGGGGGCTCCACGCCATCGCCCGCGCCATGCTATGGCGATCCCTTGCGGATCGTCGGGGTCAATATCCAGTGGGCGGACCCCTAGCCCGCTCATGCGCCTGTGGAGTGCCTCAAGGGCCTCCTCGATGTCACTCGTTCTGGTCTTCGGCACCTTGCCCATTTCCATTGTCTCCATTCTCTGACTCGCGGGAGATATGGCGCAGCAGGTCCTCGTGTGACATGAGCCCGCAGCATGACTTCCCGCTCTTGATTGTAGCGTAGTAGAGAGACTCCACGTACGACCAGTATTCGTACTGCTCTGCCGGCTGTACGTGTAGACCTATCTCCTCCGCCTGCCCTTTGTCAATCACAAAGCCGTGGGATGGGTAGTCCCGCACGAACGCCCGCAACACCGTGTCCGGGTCCTTCTGACAGAGTGCACCGCGCTTGGCTAGCAGGAGTTCCCCGTACTTCTCTGCAACGCGAAGCAAGGCGGATGCCTGATGCATCCACATCGGGTCAAGTTTCTCAGCGATCGGATAGGTGAAGTCCGCCGCGAATGTCAGCATCCTGGTAAGCGTCTCGCGCCTATCGAGCCCGGTTCTGTCGAGCACGGAGAATCCACCACGAAGCACAATCCCGAGCGCCGTGTCGGCTAGGTGTTCGGTGCACTTCGCGATGGCAAGTGCCGAAATGCGTTCATCCTTCTCAAGGGGGTGTGAGACCTGGGCATCAAGCGGGCCTAGCTCGGCCGTACGGGCCATATACAGTTCATCGGCTGCCAGCGCCATGAGTGTTGCCGCGCTCTTTGCGTAGTCTGGAATGACAACGCGGAGGCACGAAGCGAACTCCTGAAGCGAAGCTGCTATCTTGTAAGCGCAATGCGCGTCTCCGCCAGGAGACTCTAGCCATACGTCTATCTCCGTCTCCTCCTGCGGCGTCTTGATCCTAGTGGCTAGCGCCTCCGTGACCTTCATCGCGGTCATGCGACCAAGCCCGTCGTCCTCCTCAACCTGGAATAGCATCAGGAAGTACCGGCTCTTCGCTGTGGCTGCATCGCTCAATGAAGGCATGGTCAGCGTACCTCCTCTGACGGCTTGCCGACCATTTCGCGGTACGTCAGCCGCTTCCCTGCCGCTCCTGCGACGGCGGCGACCGTCCGCTGCCCGTCGTTCGTCTTCCGGTGATCCCAACGGAAGGAGAACTCGTGACAGTAGCGGCCCAGGTGCTTGCGGCTCATGCTGTGGTAGACCCCATAGTGCCCGCGCTTCAGCAGGGCGAAGAAGCTCTCCGCCGTGTTCGTGTGGATTGCTAGCTTGCCGGCGTACCGGACGTATTCGCCGTCGCCATGCGTGATGACCTCGTGCCCTCCGGCGAAGGCCTCGGCGAGGCCCTGGTAGGCAGCCCACTCGTCGGTGACGACCATCGCGGACGGATCCGCGTTCTCCGCTAGGAAACCCTTCAGTGTCTTCCCGTCAACGTGCTCGACCGGCTTCGCCTGCGAGTTCCCGCCGCGTTCGACGTTCACGGCGACGGGCGTCTTGTCGGTCCCGCGCCCGGTCTTGTGCTCCTTGCCGTCCTTCGGTCGCGGCTTCCCGCCCACGTAGGTCTCGTCGGCCTCTACGACGCCCTTGAGGGCCTCCTCCAGGGGCGCAGTCATCGCCTCGCGGATGCGGTGCGTCATGAACAGCGCCGTGCGGTAGGAGCCGAGTTCCAGTTCGCGCTTCAGTTGGAGAGACGACATCCCCTTCTTGCTGGAGCAGAGCAGGTGGCAGGCCAGGAGCCACTTCTGCAGGGGGATGTGGCTATCCTCGAAGATGCTACCGACCGTCACCGTGAACTGCTTTCGGCAGGTCCGGCACTTCAACACGCCCTTCCTGTGGGCCTTGCCGCGCAGCCTCGTCACCTCACGGGAACTACAGTGCGGGCACGCGGGGCCATCCGGCCACAGGATGCTCTCCAGATACGCGCGGGCCTCATCTTCGCTCATCCGGCTAATCTGCGTCATGGTCATCTGGCTCACCTCTCCTGTCCTACAAGGAGAGTATAGCGCAGCCTCCGTGGTTTGTCAAGTGGTTTTTTCTGAGTCCGACTGAACCCTCCGGCCTATTCGGAATGCACCACACAAGCAGGTCCCCGTTCTCCGCTGTCGAAACAACCGAGGTGAGAGACAAGGCTGACCGGCCAGAACTGAATGTCGCGATCCCAGGCGATGAGCTTCTCATCGGCCAGCCGCGTGAAACAGGCCAGACAGACGACTCTCTCCCGAATGTGCTCCGGCACGACGGAGGCCCATAGCTGGTCGGGCACTGAGAAGCCGACAGCATTGACGTGGTAGCAGAGCTTGCATATCTCGCGAGACGCAATGCGCCGCAAGGAGGGATCACCGTGGCCTACCGCAGACGCCGTGACTCCGACACATGGCATTGGTGCACCAACTGTTCCAACTGGCCCACGTCAAGCTACGAAGAGCAGGCGACTAAACCCAAGGACGAGGAACTGTGCAACGAGTGCAAGGGCAAGACGGCGGCGGGCACCTGCAAGCGTAGCTGATCCGCGCCCCCGGTCGCTCGCCAGTGTCTCGTTGCCCCAACCGTCAGGTAGGGATTGTTGTCGGGTTGCTTTGGTTTGTGAAGTGCATAGTTCCGTGACCCATTTCGCTTGTCCCCTCAGGACTGTCCCCATCATACCCCAGACCCGCCCGCGTGTCAACCGCGGTCCCCATCCCGCCAGCTCAAGCGTCGCGCCCCAGACGGTCTACCAGGGCGTTCTTGTACAGTCTCACGAGCACGGTCTTCTCGGGGTGCTTGCGAACTGGTCCGCCTCGGAAGCCTCCGCACCGTCCACATGAAGCGGATGTTCCCCGCTTGAGATTGTGAGTGCGCACTGGCCTTTGCCTCCCGCACTCACATCGGCAGGCCCACACGCCTCCGGGGATGTTCGACTTGAGGAAGCCCAGCACCGTCCACTTGCCGAACTGCCTGCCCGTAAGGTCCTCGGCGATCCATGCCTTGCACTGCTTGCAGTAGGCCCTTCCGGAGACCCATGAGTGGAGTCGGACCTTGACTTCGGCGCCACACTCGCAGCAACGGCACCGAACACATTGGCCTAGCCGTTCGATGTAGGTCAACCCGTCCCGCGATTCGGCAAGTGCGGCCCATTCGGCGGATGTCGCAGCCAATAGCCGATGGATGACTCCCAGGGTCGGTTCGGGAAGAAGACGCTTTCGCGTGACCTTCCGCGGGTCCCAACTCATCTGTTGCCGAATGCGTTCCCGAGAGACACCGAGGTCGCGCGCGATCTCCGCACAGGTAATCCCCCGCTGCTTGAGGTTCTCGCGAACAGCGGCCAGTTTGCCCTCCCATTCTGCACGGTCATTCCGCAGGCACTGGGTCAGCGACTCCCACATCGGGGACCTCCGCAAACGCGCTCAGCTCGATCACCAGCATTCCGTCTTCGACCGACCAGGGCACGAAAGTAGATCGCGGGACGAGGCGCAAGTAAGAGAAGGCTTTGCGCACCCCGACGCCCAAGGCATACCCGTACTCGGCAAGTTTCAGCGGTCCCCGGCCGTCGGGGCACGGCTTGAGGGCGAGGCGTTTGCCCTCCCGGTCGATGAAGACCTCGACCGTCGCGCTGGTTCCGAAACCCGCGGCTTGTGCCGCTTCGGCGCCAATTGCTAACTGCGTCATCGTCCGGCTATGGGTGATCCAGCAGCCGGGATATGGCACTCTGCCTCGCGTTCTGATCTGCTCCCACGGCATCGGTACTCACCTACCTTTCTGTTGCTGATGCCCCTCAGCCCGCCCCTCCGGTTGGCGAACGGACGGGCCGAGGTTGGTTGCGCCGGCCGGGGTCCCTCGCTAGCTCCGATAGCTATTCAAGGCGACCGCCGTATACTGCCGAACTCGGATTCGCCTCTCGTCTCCGAGAGTCCGGCGCAAGATGCGAGTCAATCCGGGCGGCCATCATCCTCGCTCCGCGGGACCTCTGCCTCATCCGTCCCCGGCAGTTCCTCGTCGGCCAGTTCGGCCATCGCGCCCAGAGTGAGGCCGCCCGGCACGAGGCCGTCCGGCAGGAGGCTAAGTATCGCGATCATGTTGCTGATGCCCTGCATAACCTCCCCGGTGATACTCCGACTCCGGCTGGCACGATAGAAGGTGGCCGTGAGGGGCGCTCCGATCTTGCGCGTGTCCCTCTCTAGGGCATCGGACTCCTCCTCTAATTCCTCCCGGAACGCCGACAACCAGTGTCGCACCGTCTCGACGTTCACGTTTACCCGCACGGTCTTGCCCATTGCGATCCCCTTTCGGTTCGGCCCGGCCCCCGCCTTTCCACGAGGGCCGGGCGGCCTTCACTTCCCGCGACCTCCTCTCCCGCGGCTACTTTGCGGCTGACCGGACCTCCCGGTCAAAGGCCTTCTGAGCCTCCTTCAGCGCGGTCTTGGCTGCATCAAGCGCCTTCCGGGCCGCTGCGACGGCCGCCGTCTTGGCGTTCACATCCCGCATCACCTTGTCCAGAGCAGTCTCGCCCTCCATCCTGGTTCCCTCCCTCCTGGTTTGCGGTCCTCGCGAGCCGCGCATTACGGTCTCATTCTGGTACGGATGTGCCGTCCCCGCGACTGCCACCAGCGCCAAGCGGCCCTTGCCGCAAGTTGAGGGCTCCCGTAGTTGTAGCCGGTAGCGGTCAGATGGGCAACGCCGATTCGGAATATGATGTCCCACCTCCACCAGTCGGGGCAACGGTCTCGGCGTTGCACCGTCACGAGGCCCGGCTTGCCAATCGAGTTGCACTGGTATCCCTTGATCCCCCGCGTCCGACATTCGGGGGCAGGGTATGCGTAGAAGCTGAAGGTCGATACCCGAAACCTCTCTACATCCATTCTAAGCCCCTTTCGCTCACTTCAGGCCCCCTTACCCGCTTCCGGGCTTGCGACCGCTCCAGCGGCCTCCTGGGGGCCTTCCTGCACGCTCTGCGGCTCGGTGGCGAAACCGTGGGCCAGGAGGAGGGCGTCGATGCGCTTCGTGATCTCATCCCCGTTGTGGATCGTGCCGCTGATGAGATACTCGATCCCGAGGGTCCTCAGCCCCTCCACCAGCGCCGCGAGCCGCTGGGAGTCGGAAGGCAGCTCCGCTGCCTTCAGGTTGCACTCCAGGCAGATCACACGCGCCTGACTCACGAGTCGCCCGTAATCCGGGGCGAGGACCTCTGCTCCAACCGGAACGGATGCCCCGCATTTCCAGCAGTGGAGCGTGCCTACTCGGGTCATCCCGTCACCTCCCTCTCCCCGCCCGCGCCGGCCAGGGCGGCTCTCAGTTGTTCGATGCACTCCAGCGGGCCGGGCGTCATGCGCATACCGGGGGAGATTTCGGTTCCGGTTTCCCACTCATGGGGCAGCTCCTTGACCCGCGCGAACTTCGCCCGCGCCTCGGCCAGCTCGACCAGGGCGGCGGCGTGGGCGCGGAGTTCGGAAGCGTACAGGCTTGCACCCCCCCATCGGGAGTCATCAGGATTGCCGTCCAACCACTCGGCCAGCTCGACCAGGGCGGCGGCGTGGGCGCGGAGTTCGGAAGCGTACAGGCTTGCACCCCCCCATCGGGAGTCATCAGGATTGCCGTCCAACCACTCAGCCCGTTCCAGCAGTTCCGCGACCTCCGGCTTCGGCTGCTCGAAGGGCGCGAGACGGCGGGTGGCCTTCTCGGCCTTCCGCAGTTCCCGGTCTGCCCGCTCCAACACATCGGCCAGAGCTTCGCCAAGTTCACCAGGAACCCGAAGCCTTGTGCGGACAGCCCATTCGCCAACCTCGAATGCGGTGATCTTGGGTACGGTTATATCTCGCTCGTTTGCCATGCTGTTCGGGTCCTGCCGGGCCGGGTGTTCTAGGTCGCCTGGCTCACAAGGGGGTCCGACCCGGCAGGGTGGCCTAGTCTCCTTCCTCGGGCGATGGAGGCCCGTTGGGTTCGTCCTTTAGGAACTTCGCGCCCCAACGTCTCTCGGGCGGTTTCTCATCGAGCAGTTCCCGCAACGGCTCCCGTTTCGCGTCTCTCCGCAGAGCCGACTGATTCCACGAGCAGAAGGCCCAGGACTTCAACTTCGCCTCCGCCCGCGCTGCCGCATACTGCGCCGGGTCCTTCGGTGCGTAGCAACCCTCGCCCTCATGGTAGCCCCAAGTACGCCCGAGCCGGTCGGTGTGCTCACCGTAATCCGCGACCCGCTGCTTCAGGGCTTCCGAGTAGGCCTCGCGCTTCGCGTTGAGCACGTCGAGTTCCTGGATGATCTGTTCAGTGAGGAGGGCGTCGATCTCGGACGTGTAGCCGTAGTCGCAGGCGACTCGGCAGGTGCAGTTCATGCAGTGCGGCCCCGGTTCGGCAAGGAACGAGGTCTCGGCCTTGATCCGCGCCACCTGTGCCTGCAGCCACTCGTCGGTCTCGCTGAAGTCCATGCCGTCGAGATCGTAGCCCCAGGTCACAGGAGCACCGAGGAACTCAATCTGTGCGTGTACCGACTGAACCTGCTCCCCGAGTTCATTCGCCACGACAAGGGAGTAGAGACGAAGTTGGATGGGCGCTTCGGGAGGTTCACTTGGAAAATTGTGGCCGCCACTCTTCCAGTCTAAAACCTGAAGCACACCCTCATCCTGGTCCTCCCAACGGAGTAGGTCAATCCGCGCTCGGAAGAGATCGCCCTCTCCGAGGTCCATTTCGTGCCAAGTTTCCAGTAGTGAACCGCCGACCCTTCCGATGATGCCCTCGAAGGCCCAGGTATGCTGCCCGGCCCACCAGAGGAACTGCTTCTGCACCTGCGGGTCGTCGCACGTTGACGCGATCACGCGGGCCTGGTACTCGTCTTCGCCGACGCCCTTCACATAGCAGTGTTCGCCGTACTCGTGCACGAGGCGGTGCATGGCCTTGCCGACCTCGAAGGCCCCGACCGCCTCGCCCTTGTAGCCCTCAAGGTACAGTTTGTTATACCGCCACGGGCATTCGCGGAAGCAGCGGATGCGGGAGTGGGAGAAGTTCACAGCAGCCTCCCCTGCCCGTTCCCCTCGGGCTGCGGTCTATCCGTCTTCAGCGCGTGCAGTTCGACTTCGAGGGCTTCCTCGTTCCCATCCGTCGCCGTCAGCTTCGCCTCAATCCACGCCGGAGTCGCGCCCGCCTCTTCGGCTCGCTTCCGCCAGTCGGCCTCGAAGCTGAGAATCTCCATATCCTCCGCCAGGGCCTCCGAGTGGAACTCCTGTACTATCGCCCGTGTCCGCGCCGCCGACTCGGTAAGCGCGGGCGGCAGGGCGAGCTTCGGATTGTACTGGCCCTGCTCCAACGCGAGGAGTCCCTGGACGCTGGCACGCAGCTCCTCCACGGGCCGGTCATAGCCGACGTACACCACCGGCTGCTTCTGGCGGGAACCGTCTGGCGTACGCACCCGGCGCGGCTGCGTGATGAGCAGGCATGGTATGCCGCGGAGCCTCCCGCCGCAGTTCGCCCGCATATCCACAAGCGTTGTCAGGAGTGCCCGCGCGGTCGCCCAGGAGGTGCTACAGAAGCGCGCCCAGGAACGCTGACCTGTCCACGGCAACCGGAACCGAAAGTCTACCTCCGGCTTGCAGGGCACCCACTGCTTCGGGTCGGAGCTGCGGAAGTGCGGGCAGGTCAACGGGTCGCACATGGCCTTGACCCGTCCGCTCTGCACGAGGAACTTCTGCCCCTTGGCCTCCTTCTCCGTGTACTGCATCTGTTCACACTCACCAACCCAATACTCGGGCAGGTGGGCGATGTCGTTCGCGGTCGGCGCGGTCGGGAGGTCCTGCAGGCCGAGTGCCCTCTGCTGCGCTTCGACGCCAATCTCCTCGGCGCTCTTCGGTCGCATGGACAGGCTCATGCAGTCCGGCCCCGACCGGCGCCACCGGGCAAGCCGCAGGGACAGGAACTCCTCGATGTCATCGGAGAGCAACTCGATGGGGATGCGGCGTGGGCGGAACGGGAGGGCCTTCCCGTCCTCGATGACGCAGGTGCGCCCCTCGCGTTCCTCCATGTCATACCCCAGGGCGCGGGCGAGTTCCCGCATGAGACCGGGGTGTACGTGATAGCGCACCGAGGTCAGGTCCTCACCCTCCAGTTCGGCGGCGAGGTCGAACTCGAACTTGCGGACGGGCTTCTTCCCGTCGAACTCACCCACCCGCACCCGGCAGGCTGCGGGGAACTCGTGTCTCATGGCTGGCAGGGCTATGCTCACTTGCTTGCTCCCTTCTGCTTCGCCTTCGCCGCCCGGCACCGCTTGCACTGGTCGGCGACCGGAGGCTCATCGTATCGCACGCAAAGATCATCCCGGATACCGGGGATGTCCTCGTGGGCCGTCCATCGTCCGCACAGGCCGTAGACGACGGGCCACGGGTGCCATGTCGAGAAGTGCCACTTGGCCTTGCCGATGCGCCACCAGAGCGGCTTCGCGGTCTCGGTCACGTCCTCACCTCCTGCCCGGCCCGCCAGACGCGAGCCGGGCGCGTTCGGTCAGAGACTGCAGAAGACATGCCAGACATTCCAGCCGATCTGCACTGTCCCCAAGTACTTCCCCGCGTCTACCGGAACGGCGTGTTCAGTCCCGCAGACCGTGAAGCGGTACTGCTCCGTTTCGAGGACCGGATCAACCAAGGCCCAGAGGGTCGGCATTTCACCCTGCAACTGAACGGTCAGCCACTCTGCGTTCGCAGGAGCCTCGATCACAATTGTCGGCCAGTTCTCCGTCGGCAACGGCCACTTCCAGATGACCTTCTCGCGCTCGGTCGCCATCTCGTCTCCCCCTTGCGCTCTCGCGCTTGCCGCCTACCCGGCGGCGTCGATGATCCCCGGCACGAACGCCAGGGTCGCCAGGAACCCGAGTCCGCAGGCCAGCGCGAACCCGCCCAGGATGTACCGCCACCGAGGCGCGCACGAGGCCCCGGCGAAGAGGAGGAGACTGTAGGAGGCGAGGGCCACGGGGAAGTCAGGAGGCATCAGAGGGGTCCTCCTTCCGGCACTTCGCGCACATGAGCCGTCCTTTCGGCAGGTCTTTGCGCGACCAAAAGGTTCCGTCGTGCATATCCGCGAAGGCCTTCGTCATCCCGGTCGCCTGCGCGATATGCTCGCCAAGGGGGTTGAGTGCGTCCCGCCCCTGTTCGGCACTTGCGGCTGTCGGCGATTGCCCCCACAGAATGCGCGAGAGCTCTCGCTGGTCCTCCCGAATGTGCTTCAGTGCACCGACGAGGCAGCAATCCCGGACCATCATGCTTCCTCCCTCGGGCAGAGTATCGCGGCTTCGAGTCGCGACTCCAGGAACTCCTCAACCGCGGCACGCACGGAGCGAAGACTGCGCCGTTGGCGACGCACTTCAGCGCCGAGTTCCGTGTCCAGATCGCCCGCCTCGAACTCGGCGTCAACAGCGGCCCGACGGTCGCCCTCGCTTAGGCAGGCCGGGCAGGGGTCCGGCTCGTTAGCATGACCGCTGCAGGTGCAGTCCATCGGTCAGTCCTACCTTTCGGGGACATTGGTCATGTAGACTGTCGGCGTTACCCCGTCGATGTCGTAACTCTGTTCGCACTCCCAGCAATGCCA
>ERZ1292632.723-Hain-H43-01um-R2-723-length-36484-cov-7_pt2 | contig 33500 bp, 23 predicted proteins | sample MGYA00564407_ERZ1292632 | MGnify/ENA primary metagenome ERZ1292632 (study PRJEB36523, sample SAMEA6512637) | groundwater metagenome | collected 2019-01-08 | study: AquaDiva: Metagenomics assemblies of 32 groundwater samples | reverse complement strand
TAACTGTTGGTGGAGACCTTGCAATTTCTGGAGGCAACATTACAACTGCAATTACCTTTGACTCAACAGTTGCAGTAACAGGAACAACAACCTTAAATGGAGCAACTACAGCAAACACAGATGTTGATTTAAGTCTTGCTGGAACTGAAAACTTTGTCATTACATCAGGTGCACCAGGAGTTGATTTGACAGTTATTTCAGGTGGAACATCAGTAACTGATGGGGTTGATGGACTACAACTTACCTTTGGAGTATCTGCTGCTTCTGGAAATGTGATTGATATTACGCCCTCATATGCAGATGCAACAGCAGTGGGAACTTCAGAAACATACAATGTAATTGATATTGATGCATTTACTGCAACACAAAATGCATCAGGTGACACTGGTCTAATTAGAGCAGTCAACATTGGCAACTTAACACAAACAGAAACTGCAGGAACATTAACTGCAAATGCCATTAAGATAGGAACAGGCTGGGATGATGTTTTAAATTACAATGGCACAACTGTAATTAATGGAACAGGACAAGTAGTTTCAACACAACTTACAGGAACATTATTTACACTAGCAGGAGATTCAGGATCAGGAGCTGTTGCACAAGGAAACACTGTAACAGTTGCAGGTGGAACAAATGGTATTGATACTTCTGAGTCAGGAACCACAGTTACATTAAATATTGATGCAACAGAAATTGGAACAACTACATTTGGTAGTGGAAGTGGTATTACTTGGACATTTGATGCATCAGCTGGAACTGATACAACTATTGCTTTTGGTGATAACACTCAAACCTTTACAACTGCAACTGCGACATTTACAGGTGCAGTTGCAGTAAATGGTAGCAGTTTAACAGTGGGTGCAAATGGAACGGATGGGGCTTTAACTTTGTTTAGCGAAATGGGAGCATCTGATTATTCAGTAATACTTCAGCCATCAAATTCACAAACAGGAAGCACAACCTATACCCTACCAATTAACTATGCAACAGGTAATGACTATGTTTTAACTTCAACAACAGGAGGAGTAATGTCATGGCAACAAGTAACAGCAGTTGGTGGGGCGGGAGATATTACTGCAGTTGGAGATATTACAAGTGGAGCTGCATTTACTGCAACCGCTGGTAGTGATGGCAATGTGCTTTATTTTGAAGGTACTACATCAGACGGTAACGAAATAGCTCTTACTGGAGCTGATGCCGGAAGTGATATTATTGTTACAATACCTGCTATTGCAAGTACACTAGCTTCCCTATCAGGTACACAAACATTTGATGGAACAAAATCTTTTACTAGTTCTTCTGGTATAACAATTGGTCTTGATGATACAACAAATACCGCAGGTATATTAAAATTAATTTCTGCAGGGGCAAATGCTTTCTCAACAATTTTCCAAACAGGTACACAAACTCAAGATGTTACCTATACTCTACCTTTTAACGATGGTGATACAGATTACGCGCTAACAACTGATGGAGCAGGCGTCTTGACATGGAAAGCAATTGCAGGTGTTGGCGGTGTTGGAGATATATCAGCTGTGGGAAACGTTACAAGTGGTGATGCATTTACATCAGGAACACCAGGAACCTCACTTTATTTTGCAACAGGTGGAGACATTTTAGACGCTAATGGTAATGAGTTACTTACCTTTACAACAACAACAAGTGCAGTAAATGAAATAACACTTGCAAACGCTGCAGCAAATGGAAACATTACTTTAACAGCAACAGGAAGTGACACTGATATAGACATTGAAACAATATTAAAAGGAGCAGGGACAGCAATATTCTCATCAACTACTGCAAATACAGACAAAATTGCAATCAAACCACAAACTGGAACCGCAACTAATTCCTTCACTGGTACACTAACAAATTTAGATTTAACAGCAGATAGAACTTATACACTTAAAAATGCAGATGGAACAATTGCATTTGTCAGTGATATTCCTACTTCAGATAACTACCAGTACTGGGTAGTATCTGATGGAACATTAACTACAAATGTGACTTCAACAGCAACAGCCACATTTACAGGTGGAACAGGAGTAGATACTTCAAATTCAACAGGTAATGTTACATTTACTTTTGATTCAACTGAAGTAAATGATTTAACTTTTGGTGACAATTCTGATGCATCAATTGTTTGGACATTTAATCAAAGTGGAACAACTGATCCTACAATAACTGCAACAAGTGATTTATTTACAATTGGTAATGGATTAACATCAACAGGAACACTCACAGCAAGTAATAGTTTTGCAGCCAATGGACAATCAACGTTCACTCCAAGTGGTACTAATGATATCACCTTTAATGTAGATACTGATAGTTTGCTTACACTTGATTCAAGTGTAGCTAATGCTGATAACTTTGTAATTAGTCCAAATAATGCAGGAACAGGAGCAACGTTTACTGGTACATTAACAAGCGCTAACTTAACTGCAGATAGAACGTGGACTTTACAAGACTCAGACGGTACTGTTGCATTTTTAACAGACATACCAACTTCTGATAACTACCAGTACTGGACAATAGATGGAGATGATGCAACAACAGAACAAATTGGATCAACAAATACCCTTCTTGTTGCAGGTGGAACAAATGGAATAGATACTGATGTAACTGCCACAGATACTATTACTTTAAACTTTGATACAACTGAAGTTGGAACAACTACATTTGGCAGTGGAAGTGGCATTACTTGGACATTTGATATTGGAACAACTGATCCTACTATTGCTTTTGGTGAAGGTTTAGTTACAGTTGGTGGAGATCTTGCAATTTCTGGAGGAAATATAACAACTGCAGTTACAGCTGATTCTACTTTAACTGCAACAGGGACTTTAACAGCAAACGGAATATTAGATGCAAATGGTATAGTAACTTTAGGTGATGATGGAGATACAGTAGTAATTGATAGTAGTGACTGGAATATTAATGCAACAGGAGATGCAAGTGGAATTGGAGCAATTACTGCAGATGGAGCAATTAGTTTTACCCCATCTACTACTAATGACATTACCTTTAATGTAGATACTGATACTTTACTTACACTTGATTCAAGTGTAGCTAATGCAGATAACTTTGTAGTAAGTCCTAATAATGCAGGAACAGGAACAACATTTACAGGTACTTTAACTAGTTCCAATTTAACTGCAGATAGAACATGGACATTACAAGATGGTGATGGAACAGTTGCATTTACCTCAGATATTCCAACTTCTGATAACTACCAGTACTGGACAATAGATGGAGATGATGCAACAACAGAACAAATTGGTAGTACCAATACTCTTTTAGTTGCAGGTGGAACAAATGGTATTGATACTGATGTTTCAGCAACAGATACCATAACCCTTAACTTTGATACAACAGAAATAGGAACAACTACATTTGGTAGTGGATCTGCAATTACTTGGACGTTTGATATTGGAACAACTGACCCAACACTTGCCTTTGGTGAAGGTTTAGTAACTGTTGGTGGAGACCTTGCAATTTCTGGAGGCAACATTACAACTGCAATTACAGCTGATTCTACTTTAACAGTTACAGGTTTAACTACAATTAATGATGATTTGACAGTTGCACTAACAGGTAATGAAAATATAGAAATAACAGATGGCGCAACTCCAACAACAGACACAGTTTCAATTGTAAGTAATGGGGCAACAGTTACAGCTGATGCAAATGGAATTGAACTAGATTTCACTACAGGAGATGGAACAGATGTAACCAATTCTGGGCTACAAATTGATATGGCTAGCGGTGGAACAGGAGCTGGAGATATTACAAATGCAATCAATCTTTCAATGGATGCAGCAGATAGCAGTACACAAAAAGGTCTAAATTTTGCAGACAATAACTTCGATACTGATATAAATGCAACAACTGATCTTACATTGGGTATTGGAAATACTAGTGAAATAACTTTAACTGGAACAAACCTTGCTCCATCAACGGCAGAAGGTAATTCACTTGGAAGTGCAACTTTAGAATGGGAAGAAGTATTTGTTGGTGATGACGCTGGTATAAAACTTGGTCTTGATCAAGATTGGAGTCTATTATACGATGAAGCAACAGATGATAGGTTGGAATTAACTACAGCAGGAACAACTGGTGTTTTGATCCAATCAGCAACAGCGACAGGAACAGAACTAAATTTGGTCGCAAATTCAATATCAACAGGTACAATTTTACAAGCTGAATCAACTTCAACTGCACTAACTACAGCAGGTGATGCATTTTTAGGTTATTTTAATTGGACACCAGGAAGTGCAACCACTGCAGTTGGTGATTTATTTAGAATAAATATTGGCCCAAATGGCAACGTAACAAACGTATTTAATGTTACGGATAACGGGTCTACCCTATTCTCAGTTGGAGAAAATCAAATAACATCCGCTCTACCACATGCGTTTACTGCGGCAGGTGATGTAAATATTGCCTACGATCTAGTCTTTACCAATCAAACAGCATCAATAATTGATAGTTATGGACCACTTACAATTAGAGCTGGTGAAAGTTTTGAGAGCAATAATTTGACCCTGCAAGTCTACAATTCAGGTCAAGTAGTTGTAGCTTCAGGATCAGGGCAATTAAAAATGAATGTAGAAGGTTGGATTGAAGCCAATCTAAACCACTCAACAAGCTCAACAGAGGCAGTTTGTGGAACTTCAACTGCAGAAGATGCATATGACACAATTCTTGACGACTGTACGACAAGCGTAAACGCTGATTATGCTGAAATTTATCCAACTGAAAACGATGTTACCTATGGTGATATTGTTATTCTTGGCCCCAATAAAATTACTTCGCAACATAATGCAGTTGATAGTAATGGACAGGTTGTGTCACTTGGGAATTTTGAAATATCAAAGCTTACAAAATCAACATCTCCATATCAGGAAAGTGTTATAGGTATAGTATCAAACAACTGGAGTGATTTTTCATCAACAGGTGCAAGTTCAGTGCCAGTCAGCGAGAATCCAATGCCTGTTGCACTTTCTGGACGTGTTCCTGTAAATGTTTCAACATCATCTAGTAACATAGTAAGTGGCGATCGTATAACAACAAGTACTGAAGCGGGTAAGGCAATGAAGGCTGAGGATTCAGGTAGAATACTTGGTATTGCAATTGAAGACTGGAACAAAGAAAGTGATAAAGATACAGTAATGATCTTTATTAATAACTCTTATTATACAAAAGCACCTGAAAACGCTGTTTCAAGAGAAGAGATTGAAAATTTGCTTTTGATTACTGAACAAAATCAGGCGTTACTTGAACAGTCAGCAAATTGGAATACAAATACAGCCACAACATCAGGAGAATTTACTGAAGTTATTACTAATGACTTATTTGTAACAGGCATAGCAGCACTCGACTCTATCTCAGTATCTCAAACTATAACATTGAATAACAATCTAGTAATTGGAAATGGTAATATTGATTCCCTGACAACACCATTAAATATACAAGGATCAGGTGCACAGTCTCTTAACTTCATGTCAGGAAAAGTAACAATTGATACAAATGGCAACATGGTAATCAATGGTAACCTAAAAGTACTAGGAACACTTGATGCTAATAAAGTAAATGTTTCTGATCAGGTTGCAGGAACAGCAAAAATAATTGCGGGCACAAATGAGGTTATTATCTTAAATGAAAACATAAAACTAGGAGGCTTAATATTTGTAACACCAACCTCCCCTACTAAAAACAATATTTATGTAAGAAGTCAAATAGAGGGACAAGCTATAATTGGATTTGATCCAACATTGGTTGAGGGTGTAGAAGTACCAACCGAATCAGACATTAACTTTAACTGGTGGATAGTGGGGATAACACAGTAATAAAATGAAATATCAAATTGACCAATCGGGAAAGATAGAGCAAACAGAAAAATCGACTATATTAGCGTGTACTAATTCAAGTACATATACTATATTAATTCAGGGTAGAGTTAAACGTAGATTACAAGAAGCATTCCGCAAATCAGGAATGACAAAATTATTTATATACTACATATTTGCTGTAGGTATATTTTTTCTTTTGCAGAACAAAAAACAACTATCTACAGTTACAATAGATACAGAATACCCTGGAAAAGAAAGATTAATTTTAGATCTTATTAAAAAGATCTCAACCTATTACAAAATACCATTACATGATTGTAATTTTGCTAGAATAGGTAACAAGCCAAAAGTTCATTATGCCGCACATGATGTTTTTGTTAAAAAGAAAAAGGCAGATAAAATCTTAAACATTTATGAAATCACTGAAGTACTAAAAAAGACTGATGGGCGCTTAAGAGAATGTCTTTCAACTCTGGTCGGCGCTCAGTCTCAGTCTGTAGAGAAAGTGTACAAGAAAGCTAATAAAAAGTCAAGAAATATATGAAGTATTTAAAACGGGTATATAACTATTTTACAAAAACACTTTTTAGAAAAGCGTTATCTATACTTTTGATTATTTTAATTCTTTTATCTTCTATCAAGTTTGTATTCTTAAAACCAAATACAGTCCTAGCTGATTCACTTTTTACATTTAATGAAGGGTATGGAACTTCCATAAATGACAATAATGGAAATGTGACGGCAGGGACTATTGCAAATGCAGTCTGGAAGACAGAAGAATTTTGCAAAGAGGGAAAATGTCTTTATTTTGATGGCACAGGAGATAAAATTACTTTTGCAGACGATGCTGATCTAGATTTTGTAGCAGCTGATAATTTTACAATTGAAGGTTGGTTTAGAACTCCTGATATAACATCAGGGCAAAGAACACTGATTGCCAAACACAACGCAACTGCAGGCGGATATAAAGTTTATATGGATAGTAACGGTTATTTAATATTTGGAGTAGATGATGACTCCACATGGACACCCGATGACTCAGTTTCAACTACTACAACTGCATTTGACGATAATAAATGGCATTTTTTCTCAGCCGTAAAAACTGGTACAACAACAATTATTATTTATGTTGATAATATCCAATATCAAACAGATAGTAGTATTGCAGCAACGGGAACACTTGCAAACGCAGATTCCTTGCTTATTGGGATAGACGGAGATGGGTCATCAAATGGTTTTTCAGGATTTATAGATGGAATAAAAATTTATAGATCAGCCAGAACCGTTGCAGAAATAAAAGCAGATTATACAGGTGAAACTCCTTCCCGTGGTGTTGCCGCCTCATTTGGCCCAGATACAAGCTGGATATCAAATGGTTTAGTCGGATATTGGAAACTTGACGAAACAAGTGGAAACATTACTGATTCAAGCGGAAACGGATTAACATTAACTAACAACGCCACCACAACATTTGTTAGCGGAAAATTTGGTAATGGGTCGGAACACGTCCCTGCATCGTTACAGTATTTTTCTACAGCAACAACTATTGGTGGAGTAAAATCTGTTTCTTTTTGGACAAATCCTGACGCTACGACAAATTATTTTGTGAGCCTTACATCTGGCGCATATATTACTGCTAGCTCCGGAACCATTTCTACAACAGGATTTACCAATCCTAAAATTTATATTAACGGGATAGAAACAACAACAATTATTGCCGACTCTTGGCAATTTGTAACCATCACAACTGAAACGTCAATTGATGCAAATCAGTTTTATGTTGGTAGACAAGGAAGTAGTTATTATGATGGTACTTTAGATGAAGTCCGTATCTATAACCGTGCCCTTACTCCTGCTGAAGTTGCCAAACTCTACAACTGGGCGCCGGGGCCGGTGGGATATTGGAAAATGGATGAGTCAGGTTGGAATGGAACTTCTGACGAAGTTGTTGACTCTTCAGGCTATGGAAATAGTGGAACCAGATCAGGAAATGCAACCACCAATTTGGGAAAAATAGGCAACGCCGGAATATTTGACGGCAGCGGTGATTATATCACCATTCCTGACGATGATACGCAAGATGCAACAACTCAGATTACCATGGCAGGATGGTTTTACATATCATCATATAATGATTGGGACGCTTTAGTTATGAAATCTGACTCTGATGCAGATCCTGCTAAATACCAATTTGCAGTAGGAACAAATAATGTTTTCTATTTTGATTTTGGACAAAGCGGTGCATGGCATACACATACATCAGATAGTGATATTTTTACTACCTCACAATGGACATACCTAGCTGTAACATACGATGGCGCAAACGTCAAATTTTTTAGAAATGGTGTTCAGTTTGGGGCTGATGAGCCAGAAACTGGCTCAATGGCAAGCTACGCTTCAACAGCAAATATTTTTCTTGGTGGATTGAGTGGTGGTTATGACGGTCAAGTAAATATGGATGATGTCCGAATCTACAACTATGCCCGTACGTCCGGCCAAATTATAGAAGACATGAACGGTGGTCATCCTGCACCTGGCTCTCCTGTTGGATCATCGGTTGCTTACTGGAAATTTGATGAAGGGTATGGAACAACTGCAAATGATAATAGTATAAATGTAAATGCTTTAACACTATCTACTGCTTCTTGGACTAATAGTGGTAAATTTGGTAAAGCATTTAATGGACTCGACAATGTTCGTCTTTCCCGAACAACTGACGCTGATCTAGAATTTTCTGCAACAGAAGATTTTACCATATCACTTTGGTATAAAAGTGATTCTGCAACTAACCCAGCTGCTATTGAGTATTTAGTAAATGACGGTGCTGCTGCAGGAACTGCAGGATATGCTATATATGCAAATACTGATGGCACTCTCTGTTTTGGTATAGATGACGATGTCACCTGGGGGCCAGATGTTGCATCATGCACCACAACAGATGTCTATGACAATATTTGGCATCATATTACTGCAGTAAGAAATGTTACATTAGATACCACAAAGATATATCTTGATGCAGTTGAGAAAGATTCAGATACAGATTCAACTATTGCAACTTTGGACAGTTCGCCCACATTTTACATTGGAGATGCTAATGCTACAGATGGAACAGATGAATTCTTAGGAGACATTGATGAAGTTAAAATATTTAGGTCTGCATTAACTTCCGATGCTATTAAGGTTTTATATAATCAAAGTTCAGGTCAAAGTTTAGGATCCCTATCTACTGATTCTTCAAATAATTCATCAAATTCAGCCACCGACGAATATTGCCCACCAGGGCAAGGATCAGCCTGTGTAGGGCCAGTGGGTCACTGGAAGCTGGATGAAAATACAGGAACAAGTGCCTACGATGCAAGCGAAAACGAAGGAACAGGATCATTAACAAGTGCTGGCTGGGCCCCCGGAAAATTTGGGTCTGGAGTTGCTTTTGCTGGTAATGGAAGTTATGTAAATGTTCCCGACTCGGACGCTTATACTGTTACAACTACAAACGTATTTAGTGTGTCGGCCTGGGTAAAAATAAATGCAGTAGGTACAGCAGTGCAACAATTTGTTAGTAAAGATGCGATCGGTAATTTGGAATGGAATTTAAGAATCAATGCGGATGAAACTCCACGCGCCGTTGTATACAATACAGTCGGTGGTGCATTTTTGGGAGGTGTCTCTTCAGGATCAGCCCTCACTCCAAACACATGGTATCATTTAGCTTTTACCGTAAATCCTGCAACTCCTTCTTATAAATTTTTTGTCAATGGTGCAATGACCGCCGAGCACATCACAACAACCGGCACCATAGCAGCAAACGGTACTGCTCCAGTAAGATTTGGGGAGCTTTCTGGTGGAACAGGCGACCTGGACGGAATGGTTGACGAGGTGCGAATTTATAATTACGAACGGACCCCGGCCCAAATTGCCTGGGAATATAACCAGGGAAAGCCGGCTGGCTGGTGGCGGTTTGATGAAAACACAGGGTCACCATCGACACTCTCGGATGCTTCCGGCAATGGATTAGATTGTACAGCAACAGGCACCATGGATTCAACTGATTGGGTTGCAGGAAAATTGAATTCATCGCTTGATTTCGATGGCAGTGATGATGTGGTGAGTGTTACCAATTCATCACCAATTGACCTTAATATAGGATTAACACAAGGGTTTACTTTTGCCACATGGATATATCCCAACACAGTCGGTGAAACGGCAGGCAGAATTTTTCAAAAAAGCACTAACGGTAGTACAACAGATTCTTCATCAACTTTTTGTCGTGTAGCAGGATCTACACCTTTTGATATTGAATGTAATTTGGATCTTGCAACAAGCGATGCAGTGTTTACAGTATCCGCTGCAGCTCCTGCCAACCAGTGGACCCATGTGGCCTTTTCCTGGACCAACGATGCCGATGATGAAGTGACTATTTGGATAAATGGCGTGCCATCAACATCTTCTGCCAGTTACGATGGAGACACAACAGCCGAGGCAAATAGTTTACGCGTTGCAGGAAATGGAATTACGACAAGTAATACCCGAGCATTTGATGGCCAGATAGACGATTTCCGAGTCTATAGTTATGAATTGACGTCTCAACAAATAAAAACCCTCTTGAACGAAGGGGCAGCATTTAGAATTGCACCGGTAACGGGTACGCCTTAGTTAGAAAGATATTCAAAAGCACCTATGTCAATTCCATTTCCTTGAGGAAGACTAACTCCTGCAATATCGGTTGGGTAATTATGAACAGACCCAGCATCAATTGCTGGTGAATTAGCCTGCAAGGAAAAGTTTCGATCAATCAACGAGGTTATGAAAGGGTTACTCCATACACCATTCGTATCCCACCCGGTTGCAGTTTTGTAGGAAGCAAATTGACTGGCTGTGTAATTGATGTTGTTGACCGAGGCTATCGCAATTGGGTTAATGGCATAAAACAAATTATTATCGGCATCTGTAATGGAAGTTTTGTTAACAACCCGCAATGCATTTATGCCTGCATTAGCAACTAGATTATTGCGAAGCGTAATCTGGCTAGTTCCTGTGCCAAAAACGACTATCCCTCGACCAAGCTGGCTACTGATAGTATTGTTGGTAATGGCTGTATTGGTAACATAGTTGTCAATCAAAATTCCATTGCCATTGGTAATCGCAATACTATTGTAGTAGGCCGATGCATTACGAAATATCGCACCACTTCGACCCACAAATCTGATTGCATGTCCTTGTCCGCTTTTTGGAACGAAAGTTGGTGTATGAAAAAGCGTATTGTAACGCACTATGTTATTTTCGTTAAGTAAACCTGTTGAACCTGTAGAAATGAGAACCAACTGAGTTTTAGCATTTGAGAAAGTGTTATACTCAACGACAATATTAGAATTGACATGATCATCATAAGAAGCAGTGGTATAAAAAGAAGCAGCACCAGTTTCATAAACAATATTATTGCTAATAACATTATTTGAGCCGGTATTGATCTCAAGACCATATCCGTGACTATTGGCAGCGCTAATATGGTGAACTAATGTGTTGGTTATGTTGCTGTTGCCGCGCAATACAATTCCCACACCGTTAACGAACGCTACTTCGATATTGTCAACATCTACGTACCCATGGCGGGCCTGAATCCAACCAATACCACGATCACGTGCGGGATTAGCAATCTCGATTGATGAATAGCGTTCTTGTGGGTGTGTGGGCGAATAAATGTAGAGTCTGGTGTTTGCAGTGTCATACCACCAATCGTACTCGGCAAGAAGCGCAGTTTTAGAAGTCTTTGCTGGTGTCGTAACAACATTACCGTCAATATTAATAAACCAGATATCACTTGGGTTCGTGCTCCACTGAGTTGAATAGATGGATGAGGTTCCCGTGCCAGTACCTGTTCCATTTGAGTTGTCTCCCTTAAATGTAGCTATTAAACCGCCAGCCTGTCTAGCCGTTGTCCAAGATTGTCTGGTTTCATAAGAACCGACAGAACTCACCGTTTGGGAGGCAACTTGCCATATATTGCTGTTATTGACATTGATGTTTTCAACAAAACCGTTTGAATAACTACGATTACTCACACTGCTGCCATGCCCAAAGGCTGCAATAATAAGTTCGTTGGGAACGGTTGTAACAAGTGTCGTACCACTCGATACAGAAGTAACTGTTACTCCTGTAGTATTAGTTGAAGCAACCTGATCGAGAGTTGGATTCACAAGTCCTGACCATTCTTCAATTGCAAGACGAGTCTGGCCTGAACCTGCCCAGTTAAGAGATACCATGGTCTGCTCGTCTGTAGTGGCAACTTTGTAAAAAAGCGCCATGTAACTACTGCCAATATACTTGCTACTGACTACTTTTGTCCATCCCAAAATACTGGCGTTGGTATCGCTGTTAGTTCCCCATCCGACTGCCACAAGCAAATTACCAGCAGTAGGAACTGTAGAATAGGCAACGTTCGAAACAGCGCCAGAATTGGCAATCGATACACCCTGAACCAGCGTTATATTGATTGGATCTGGAACTGGTTCTCCATTTTCTTGTGTCCATGATACAGGAACATCTGAGCCATAGATCTTGGGTTTGTTCCCGCTTCCATAAGAAGAAATGGTAATCTTTGCTGTACTATCACCTGCAGAAGGAATTGCAAGTTCCTCACGCCAGAGATCACCACTTTTCAAAAGAATTGAATCTCCAGGAAGAAAAGAGCTTGCATTAATTTTTGCAATGGTACGCCATGGACAATCTTGAGCGCTACCGCTAATATACGGCGTTTCTGCAATACCATTACAATTGGTGTCATGTCCATCAGTATTGGAAACATAATATGTAGCGGCAAATGCTTGCGGTACAACAAAGAAAGATAAAATGAAGAGGAAAAAGAGAGTTGAAATCAGTTGCCTACAAAATCGCATACAGAAAGTGTATCATAATTAAAACTATTATCAATATTAGATTTGATGTAAAATTTATAATATGATGAATTTGAAAAATATTGATAACTACATATTATATTTATTTATTTTAATCTTGCCTGTGTTTCCATATTCACAAGTTATGTTTTCTGTAGCAACAGTTTTGTTAATTTTAATTGTAAAAATAATTAAAATAATATTTACCAAAAGAATATCATTTTCAACAGGTTATTTCGATGTTTCTGTTTTACTAATTTCTATATCCTATATCCTATCTACTGTTTTCGCCACTCCATCTATAATGAATGCTTTTATTTTCCCCGGGACTACTACGTTAATACTACTATCTGTAACAATCTATTACTTAGTAAATCAGTTGAGTTTGCAAGAGAAAAAAACGGTTACTTATTTTATATTTGCCAGTGTAATCCTCTACTCTATAGCCATTTTACTTTCAGCCACCAAGGTAATTACGACAATCTCTCCAGTTAATAACCTATCAGTCAGTTTATTTATCATTCCACTTTTACCTATCATGATCAGTTTAATTTTCAAGCAAAGTGAATTTATTTACAAATTCTTAATTGTTGTCTCAATATTTGTATCTATTTTTACAGTAATTATTTCAATAATTGTGCTTGAGCATCCTAAAATACTATCCACAAAGACTTCAGCGGAGATTGCATTAAATACTCTAAAACAAAAGCCTATCCTTGGCATTGGGACAGCTAACTTTATTGAGAGTTTTAATAAATATAGGCCGTTTGAGTTTAACCAAAAAGATACTTGGGCAACTAAATTTACTCAAGGTTCAAGTTTTTTGTTAACCAACTTAACCGAAAACGGAATATTAGGACTAACTGTTTTTGTAACTCTTATAGCAGTATTTGTTAATTACATGATTAAAACAATAGTCGCAAGAAAAAAAGTTGGTTGGGGAATACTTGGATCATTAGATCTATTATCTGTGTTACTTATATTATTATCATTCCTAATTTTTGCTCAGTCTACAGTTGTAATATTTATACTATTTATACTCTTAGGTGTTATATCTGAACCTAAAAAATATGAGTATCTTATGCCATCTAAAATATTGTCAATTGTTATAGCACTTCCTATGTTTATCTTAATATTAATTGCAAGTTACAAAATGTATAATTTTACACTCGCTGAATACCATTACTCAAAGGGGCTTAAATCGCTTTCAGAGAACAAGGCAAAAGAAACATATGATTCACTTAAAAAAGCTATCAACCTTAATCCCAAAGTGGATAGGTATCATAGAGCTCTCTCCTCAGTAAATTTAGGGATTGCAAGTTCACTTGCAAAAAAAGAGGGCATCAGTGATAACGATAAGGAAAAAGTAACTTTAATAATCCAAGAGTCAATAAATGAAGCCAAAGCTGCGGTTGCTGTTAACAACCGCTCCTCTGAAAACTGGCAATTACTGGGTAAAACTTATTATCTTTTGATCCCCCTTGCCAAAGGAGCTGATCAATTTGCAACAGATTCATATAAAGAAGCAATCGCACTAGATCCTATTAATCCTGCTTTACGAATTAATTTAGGAGAAGTCTATATGTTACAAAAAGATTATAAAAATGCTGTTGACTCGTTTAAGCTTGCAGTTTTGGCTAAAGATGATCACCCAAATTCCCATTTTAATCTTGCTACTGCATACAAAGAAAATAGTGAGCTTAATTTGGCAAAGCAAGAATTTGAAAAAACATTAATACTGTTACCCAAAGAATCAAAAGATTATGACATAGCAAAAAAAGAACTTGATCAATTAAAAGACCAAGAATAATGAAGTAGCAATTACAATTAATCCTAAACTAACTCCTCCTATAAATGGTAGGGATACTCCCGTAACAGGCACATCTGCTGGAATTGTTGGTTGAGCTGTTTGTTTTGGCCCCGATTGAATCGGGGTTGATGTTGTAGTTGGAAGTGTTACATTACTTCCTCCAACTCCTCCGGAGGAGGTTGATGTCGCGGTAGCAGTTGGTGTTCTCCCCGCTGAGGTTGATGTTGCAGTAGCTCTTGCTGTGGAAGTAGCTGTTGCTGTTGCAGTGGGTTGTTGTGTCCCCCCACCACCTGATGAAACTGTAACTGTGGCAGAAGATTTATTGATCAAAACATTCTGACCCTCATCTGCAGCAGCAAGTGTTGTGTTCTCAGTAAATGTAATAGGATAGCTTCCAGAAACTGCATTGTTTGCAATCGTTCCTGTCAAACTAATAAGACTGAGGTTTCCAGAAATTGCTTGACTTTTTGTGACTGTAAAGGCTGCAAACCTTGCCTTTCCTGTTGTATTATTTATTTCGCCATTCTTGATAATAGTTGAAAGATTAGATATTGATGAGGTAGCGCTCATCTGAGTCAACTGTATGACACTAGGATCAAAAGACACTTCAATATCAATACCTGTTATTTTATTTTCGTTAGTATTGGCATTCACTGTTAAATTGATTGTTTGGCCGGGATTTTTACTAACTGAGGAAGGAGAAATTGAAAGAGTCGTTGCTGGAGCAGCCTTTTCCCTAATATCTTGATTTTTAGAAACAAGATACACCCCTGCTGCAATTCCTGCAACTAAAACTAAAAAACCTAAAATCGAAATTATAATTTTTACTTTTTTACTCATAATTATCAACTATTATTCCAATATCAACAATATCAATAGTACCATTATTATTAACATCAGCTCTAGTAGTAGTTGGGCTAACACTATTGTAATTATCGATAACTATTCCAATATCAATCATATTTACTAAACCATCTCTATTAACATCCCAAGCAGGATAACCAGTTGATGTTGGTGTCGGTATTGGGCTTGCAGATCGAGTTGGGTTTGAGGTTGGTGTTGGAGTAGGTATATTAGCAGATGTTCTTGGTGTTGCAGTAGAAGTGGAAGTAGAAGTTGGTGTAGACAAAGTTGCAAATGCAACTGTTGTATTTATACCTGAAACTGTAAATGGTGTTGCATCCATGTCTACAAATTGACTTTCATTTGTTTGTATACCAATTGTTGTTGTACCACTTGTAAAACCTGATTTATTAGTAAATTCAATAGTTCCTATTTGAAACGTTCCATTTGGAGCAGTTGAAACTTTTGTAGGATCAACCCCTGCAACAAAAGTAATACGCCCAGAAGTATTAGCTGTTGCCATGTCTGTCAAAGAAACTGTATTTGTAGAATTTACACTAAATGCAGGTTCTTTGGTAATTGTCAATTTTGATTTATCAAAAGTAATATCTAAATCAATAAAACCAACAGGTTTGTTAACTGTTGCCCAAACTTGAACTACTTTTTGTTGTGGTAAGGTAACATTTTGGGGCTGCATTCTAACTGTTGCAGTTCCAGCAGCCGCAGAGATTTTAGTTTTTTGAACAGGTCTTTTGACTAAATAAACCACTCCAAAAGCTACAATTGTCAAAAAAATTAAAATTAATCCACTTAACCAATATTTTTTATATTTAACTAAAAACATATTACTCCCTAATAAACAGTATATACATAATTTATTATTACATCAATTACAATTATTTCCCATACCCATTTACCCAAATAATATAATCCACACCATCTACTTTACCACTATTATTATAATCTCCGCTAGCGGTACCTGTTACATTTTGATTGTAGTGGTTTAACCACACAACATAGTCTACCCCATCCACTTTATTATCTCCATTGGCATCGCCGGGTTTGACAGGTAGAGAAGAAGGAGAAGGACTCGGCGAGGTATTGGCAATAATAGCTTTCCCAATTTCTATTTGACGGGCACGAAATGACGGTGAATAGACATCGTTTCCCTGTATAAGTAGGCTGCGCAATGAATACCGAGCTGGTAGCAGCTCGCTCGGCAAATTGTAAATAAAACCCAGCAATCCTACTCCCTGCTCATGGGTAAGTACTAAACTTACATACCGCTCATATGCATCTGCCCATCTGGTATATCCGCTCCCATATCCGTCTGGTACTACCCAAAATTTTTTACCGGCAAAATACGGTTTAAATAGCTCCAGATACGTTAGATATTTTTTCCATCCTTCTTCATTCGTGCTTGAATCATTCACAAAATAGTAATCAAACCCTATATCAGTAACTCCGTCGTAATACCCCGCAGGAATAGTACCATACTGGGGATGACCGGTTACAGACGGAGCAGCTTCCAATATAAGAAGGGCTTTATCAGGATATGCACTGCGCACGGCTTGAACGAAGGTCTGAAAATCAGCTTTCGAAGTCCCGTTCCAAAAAGGTTCATCCAGGTAAAATCCGTAAATCGTATCAATGTAAGGATCTATTTTTTGTGTTTTCTCCTGCTGCCACAGCAACTCCCATTGTGGATTTAACACTAATCTGCCGGTATTTGGACCTTCCTTCGGCCGGTAAAAAAAAGCGGTTACTGAATAAAGCACCTGTATACCATTAACAGCAAATTGATTCAGGTTAACATTTGCCCAAGCAATATTAGTGTTGCCTAATTCTCTTAGCTCATTAAAATATGTTGGTGATTGATACCAATAGTCATTACTGAGATACCCGAAATACCTAACATGAGTGTTTGCCGATGTACTTCCCTCATACAGCTCGATTTCGCGCCAGCTGATCCACGAGGGACTGATGGATGTTGCAATTTTTACATACCGGACATTAGGCACTGGCAGAAGAAGCGGGATGGTAATCCACACATTATTATACGTAAATTGATTGAGCGTAAATATTGTCTGCAGGGAATCAGGCGTTGCGCCTGCCTGTATGGTGTGAATTGTTTGCCCCAATGGCATTTGGTTAGGTAATAGCCTGATTTGATTTAGGGTTGTGGTTTTTCCCAGATCCATCAGAATCCATTGAGGGGCTGGCAGTCCGGTAGACCATGCGGTTGAGGCATTCCCATCGGTAACATGTGCAAGAGAACTGCCGGTTTGAGTGGTGGATGCGGAAATTGCCGTTGCCGAAATCTTAGTAGTAGCAAAGACAGTAGAAGTAGACAAATGAAATATTATAAAAACTACATTAAAAAACAATAAATATTTATTTACCATAATTATTGAGCCAAATCACATAGTCCACTCCATCTACTTTACCACTATTGTTAAAATCTCCACTAGTGGCACCAGTTACATTTTGATTGTAATGGTTAAGCCATACTACATAATCTACTCCATCCACCTTATTATCCCCATTAGCATCACCGGATTTTGAGGAGGGAGTAGCACCATTGGTACTTATACGAACAGAATTTGACAGAACGTTATAGCCCAACGCTGCATCCCATATGTTGGTATTGGCAAAACGAATTGCATAAACAGGTTTACTTCGAAGATTAACAGAAGCATCAGGCAACCACAGGGCAAGTTTATAGGTTCCTGCAGGAATTGTAGAGGGCAATAAAAATTGCTCCTGAACATTTGATTCAATATTGGGTTGCCAACTTCTAGGATCTACCTGTAGTGGAAAGCTAAAAGTATTAATATTATTAAATAGAACAACAATAACTGGCCGTGCATTTAGCAATGAAGCAAAACCAACATTTTTTACTCTAAATGCTAATGAAAATGTATCTGCAGGTCTTAAATCATTTGAATAAGTAGATTCTTTTAAAACATAGCGATATCCTAAATTTCGCTTCATGATATCTTTGCAACCCTGATTTTGCCAAGCATTAAGTGTTTCTTGTAAATAACTAGTATTTATATGTGTCCAATGAAACAGTTGCATTTCTGAAAGTGCCGTCGGGCAATCAGAACGTGGTGGATTATAATCATTGTTTTCTCCGCCCATAGGTAAAAAATTGGTCTCTTGAGCCAAATATGGATATTCCTCAGTTTTATTTTGATAAGTGCCATAATCATTAGCATTTGCAACGAAAGCATCATTATAATGACCGATTCTCGAACGGGCGCTATTATTAAAGGATTCAGAAGCTTGAAGTGCACCAGATCCATATAATTTACGTTTGATGGCAGGTGTACGCACAGATAAAAAAGTGTTAGGTAAAACAGCCAACATTTTATCTAAAACTGCTTTTCTTTGTTGCCATTGATCTGAAGAAATGTTTCCGGCATTACCAAAATTTTTTGTGTAATACCATTCACCCCAAGCACCTATAAACCCCGCATGCCATATAAAAATTATGTCTTGATTGGCTTGGAGAATCGGAGTCAATTGATCAATATGTTCAATAATTTGAGTTAATGATGCATCATTTCCCGATTCTAAATCTGTATAACTAAAACGAAGAACAACTTTTAAGCCAGCCTGTCGAATTGTTTGGAGTTGATTAGATAAAGAATTAAGCACTGTTTGACTTATGGGGCTATTAATAAAACTTTTTAGGTAAAAATTGCATAATAATAATGTAATTGATTCGTTGGTTCGATAAGATGAAACAGTAGCTAATCCATTTTCAGCACAACCAAAACGATGAAATCCACGTTCAGGATTAGCAAAAACACTATTATCTTCCACAAACGTAACTTTTTCTGATCCAGAGGCACTCAGCTGAGTAGCAAAATATAAACCTAGATTGGTAAATATAAGAAATGTGATGAATAATTTTTTAAGCATTTATTTACCATAACATTTTATATTCATAAAAACGATATATCAGTTTTTTATTAAAAACTGTTATAATTATTTAACCAAATAACATAGTCTACTCCATCTACTTTACCACTATTATTAAAATCGCCGCTAGTGGCACCTGTTATATTTTGGTTGTAATGGTTTAACCACACAACATAGTCCACCCCATCCACTTTGTTGTCTCCATTGGCATCACCTGCCTTCGTCAGATTTACGGAATCTGAACTGGCAATTGTTGCCACCATTACCCAAAAGGCCTTGGCGACGCGTTCATATCCCGTCGCATTGAGATGTCCTCCGTCTGATGAATATGCAGGATACATTGAATCAGTCCGATTTGATTGAAATGTCGCCTGATATAAATTTCCATTTGGATCATGTGATTCAACCGCAGCAATATCAAAAAGAATAATATTATGCGTTTGAGCATAGGCGCGGAGTGTGTTGTTAAATTGATTCCGTTTGACTTGATCAAGCGTACCGGTAGTTGTTAGTGGAATAGTCCACCAAATAAATATTTTAGAAGGGTAAGTTGATTGAAGTGTTTCCATATGGTCGCGATAATAATCCCAATTTGTATTAGGATCGACATAGCAAAATTTCATAGTAAAAATATTGTAATTTAACTCTTGAGAACTTACTTGTGTCACCAGATCGTCAATCTTAGGTTGCCACCCAGGATTTCCTCTTGACTGAAAAACCCAGTTAGACCAATTATATTTATTGTTCTGCGTGTAAAGTTGAGATAAACCTGTTTTAATGTTTCCACCAATGGAGGCATGTCGTATCAACATTTTTAACGCGGCGGCACGGGAGATATCCGCATCAGACAAGGTTGAAAATGTACTTACATCTTGATGATCAATAATGATTGGCTGATTTGGCGCAGCAAGAATTGAATTTGGATAAAGGAAAATACCAAGACAAAAAAGTAGAACAACAAAACATTTATTTACCATACCCATTTACCCAAATAATATAATCCACTCCATCTACTTTACCACTATTGTTAAAATCTCCATTGGTTGGCCTTGAAATATTTTGGTTGTAATGGTTTAACCACACAACATAGTCAATTCCATCAACTTTGTTATCTCCATTGGCATCACCCAATTTGGCTGGGATTGAAGATGGTGAAGGAACAATTGAAGGAGAAGGTGTTAAAGATGGGGCTGGACCATTTTGAAAAACATTCGACGATTCTGGTAAATTTATTGATGAAAAATTGTTAAATCCAGAAACTGTATTGTTCTCAAAACGATTACTTTTTGAACGACAATCATTTGGATACATGTATTGCCAATCGGGATTATTTACATCGCTTTCCAATGGCATAAAATCGGAAAAATTACAAGGGTATACAGTTGTGCCGTCTGCCCACGATCGAATGACAAAGGCAGTATCTGTTCCAGAAAGAGTATTATTGCGAACAATATTATTATCCCCACCGAAAAATGAAATTCCATTTGGCACACCTCTAATAACATTATTTTCAATTAGATTATTGTCCGCCAAATTCCATTCAAAAAAAATACCGATACATCTCACAGACTGATTGATTCTTTCAAGATAGTTGCCACTTACGGTATTGTTGTTACCAAGAAGATTTAAGAGCTGACAGCCATAGGTGGTGGACGAATCACCAGAGACTTTGACAATCTTATTATTTTCAATTCGATTTCTGTTTCCATTAAACTGCATTCCGCTCTCGCGAAAGTAATCGTTGACCCAATTATCGTGAACATACCAGCCGTCGGCAGAGGTATTACCATTATTTACCTTACGCTGAAAAATAGCATAGGCAACTTGTCTAAATTCAATTCCAGCTATTTCCCAGTTGTCACATTGGTAACCAACAATAGCAGGTGCAATTCCCAACGGTTCACCAGTGATAACAATTCCTTTTTGATTACCAACATCAGTACCGATAATTTTATTCCCATTTACAGCAGGAGACGTCAGTAGGCATTTTATTACATAGTTGCCTGACGTTTTGTTTTTAGAAGTAAGGGTGGCTACCTCGCCGGGATAGTTCGTCATAGTTACACCTCCGTAGGCAAACTGCCAACCAGTTGATGGCGCTGCATAATTTCCAGAACGTAAATAAAGAGTATCTCCTTGACGAATAGTGGACATTCCTTTAGTAACAGTCAACCACGGTTGAGACTGTGAACCAGAATTGGCATCATTACCTGTTGGAGAAACATAGTAATTCGCAGCCTCTGTAGGTTTAGCTAAAAACAAAATAATTATAAAGGATAGAATTGAAGCTAAAATATATTTGTTTCGTTTAGTTTTTTCAAATCTCATAATTATTTATATCATAGTTATGCTTTTAATTAAAGGGATTAATGTGGACGCTTACGAACAAACTCGTACCGAATTCAAGCGTGTTTCCTCGCTCACCGCTTCGCGGTTCGCTTAGCTCGCCCCTGCGGGGCTCGCTTAACAACATTTTTCTAGAGCGCGATTTTTTGTGTTTGGCTTCGCCAAACTATAACAGCAACACAAAACTTCAACGAACAAACATAATTATAGCACAAGATAACGGAAGCCTGACGGGTTACCGTAAACACCAAAACAAACACCGTCAACTGGCCGAAATATCGGCCATTTAACCGCATTACGGTTGACGGTTTGCGGTAACGGCTATCGCAACGGTAACCCGTACCCATTTCAGTCGCAATTTATCCTGTCGGACAACTACCCAAGTGCTACAGGAAGAACCGGTGCCTTCGGCACAGCACTTGGTTAGGAGTTACATATTCAGTACATATTGCTCCTAAAATCTTACATTATATTGAAATCAAACTCTTCGTGCTGAGGTTAAGTATATTTATACAAGAAGTTGCCTAACCTTATCTGCCATTACCTTTATTCTTGCGCTGTCTGTCGATGTTGTTATCCAGAACATATCATGTAAACCATCTTTACTTATTGCATCATCAATCTTTTTCTTAGACTCGCCTCCTTGTTCGTACATTTCTCCTGCTTTTGATATTAATGCTGTTATATCTGTTTCTTGACGAGTTTTAAACAATTCTGTTGTTAATTTGGGGAATGGTTTATCGTCAGTATTAAGCAAATGATATATGACAAGAGCTTTATTACTAACAGGAATTTTTCGATCTCTAAAATCATTTAAACCTTTTTTATATTCTTCTTTACCTACATAATACTCAATTAGCGATTTTATCGGATAATCTTTTGTTGCCAATTGAGATATCTCAAATTCAATTTGTAATGCGAGTTCGCCTAATTTTTCTGGTGTATCGTTTTCGTCTTGAGGAAGTTTCGCTTGATTAATTAGTTCACCTAAATGTTTGCTTTCCTTTGATATCTCTTTTGTTTTATATATCCTACTTGTTGTCTCAACTTTAGATGCAATATCTTTAGCGGTTCCTAATGCTCTAATTTCAAAAAATTCGATGTCTGCATCTACCATTGAGCGGAGATCTGCAGAAGAAAATTGTAACAATTTTTTGTAGTATGCCTGCCTTTCACTTAAGCTTTTACTTTCAAGTGCCCAAACAGATAGACCAAGATTTGGGTGGTGGTGCATAGTAAAATTAATCTTTAACTTTTTTTCTTCTGCGGTCTTTGTTACTCTTTCTACAAATTTATCAGTTATAATTGCACCACCTCCTGACAAAACAAGTTCCCAGTCAGATTTTAAATTTAGTGATTCAGATAGGGTTGATGCTTGTTGTTGAGATTGATTTGAATGAATTAAATCAATCATCTCCTGCGGTGTATCGGGAAGTTGAAATCCTACGAGAGTCTCAATATTTGATTTAGTCATACCCCAAGCAATTTTGTTATCGTTTATTGGTAAATTTAGCCATTTTTCAGTATCTTCATCATTATTTGGAACAATTGAAATTACTGAATTGGATGCCCTCAATTGTAGAGATTCAGAATCTGATAACAAATCCATTAATTTTTTCTGTTCTTGCGATAAAAATAAGGCATCCATAACAAAAACTTTATCAGGATCACTCGCACACGACTTCCCAACATGGAATGCTCTCTTACCCTCGCAGATCTCTAGCAACCTCTGGAGTGATCCCCGATTCGCCAATAATCTTGATAGCTATACGAATACAATTGCCCTCCTCCTCTCCACCTCGCCCGCGATCAACGCGGGCATCACCACTTCAGCTACTCAAGATTTCGCACAAACCAATCGTCCTCAAGATTCTCGTTACGACATTGGCGCCTACGAATTCGTGTCGATTTCTGCTCCCTCTCCCTCTCCCACATCCAAACCAGGCGATGCCAATGGGGACAATAAAGTTGATGGTATAGATTATATAATTTGGCTAACTCACTATAACCAATCAGTCTCGGATGCAACAAATGGAGACTTTAATAATAGTGGTATAGTAGATGGAGTAGATTATGTGGTGTGGTTAAATAATTATGATAAGTAAACGATTTATTATTTCAATTCTCTCAATTTTTATTTTTCCGTTTAGTGCCACCTCGGCATTTGCCGCCATCATAACTATCTCTCCCAGTCAATCCATCCAAACTGTCGTCAACACTGCCAATTCCGGCGACACCATCCAAGTAAGGGCTGGAACCTACCCATCTTTTACCATCAGCAAAAATAATCTTATAATTGCTGGTTATCCAGGCGAAAGACCAATTCTCAGCGGAGGTAGCGGAATTGTACTGTCTGGTTCCGGCATCATTTTTTCAAATTTTGAAGTTACCTCAATGTCAGCTAATCAAAGCGCAGCTATTTTATCTAGAGGAAGCGATAACATAATTAAAGACAATCTTGTTCATGGCAATATCTCGCAAGGAACCAACGGCATCATTGTTATGGGTACAAATAATAGGGTCGAAAATAACACTCTCCACAATAACAACAGAATGGGCATTGGGATTTACAACTCTAGTGGTAATATTATTACGAATAATACAGTTTACAATAATAAACTTAGTGCTGGTGATTCTGATGGTATTCATTGTATTGGTGATTCAGCTGGTCAATCTCACGATAATATTATTCGAGACAATATTACTTACGAAAATGCCGACGATGGTATTGATACATGGAACTGTACTAGCAATCAGATTATTGGCAATATTTCCCATCACAACGGTGGAACAGGCGACGGACATGGAATTAAATTGGGTTATGGAGGAAACAATATTGTTAAAAACAATACTTCATATTCCAATTTAGCCTGTGGTTTTACCAGTAATGGATCTGGGAATAGCTATGAAAACAATATCGCCTATTCAAACGCACAGTGCGGTTTTACTGACTCATATCGGGTGCCGGGAAATACAGGAACTAGTTCGTTTATTAATAACGTGGCTTACAACAACCCAACAAATTATGTCAAAGGACAATACACGACAGTCTTTACAGGCAATTCCGAAAGCGCTCCCTCACCCCCACCTTCTACAATTCCAATTAAACCCGGAGATGCCAATGGAGATAATAAAGTTGATGGCATAGATTATATTGTGTGGCTTAATCACTATAGCCAATCAGTCTCGGGTGCAACAAACGGAGATTTTAATAATAGTGGTATAGTAGATGGAGTAGATTATGTGGTTTGGTTAAATAACTATGGTAAGTAAACTTATTGTTCTTATTGTTGTCGTACTTGGGCTCTTATTTGCATCCGCACCTGCGGTTCATGCCGCATTAAATCAGTCAATTATTGTGAATCATCAAGCGGTTGGACAGTTTTCTCAATTGTCTGATACTGATTTAGCTAAAGCCAGCACATTAAAAATGCTATTTCGTCACGCCTCCGTGGGCGGAAATATAAAATCCGGTCTCACGCAGCTTTATAACCAGAATAGTAAATATAACGCGTCAAATTGGACGTTTCAATCAAGAGGAAATCCGGGTTGGCAACCGAAAGTAGATGATCTTGTGACACAGGTAGAAGCCCAGCTTTCATCGTACGCAATTTTTTCGATGAAATTTTGTTATGTCGATCCGGGTGCAGATTGGACATATTATCGGACAAAAATGGAACAGCTGCAGGCAGATTACCCGACAAAGATATTTATTTGGTGGACAATGCCAATTCTGACAAATGACGAGAATCAGAATCAAACTCGGAGAAACCAGTTCAATGAAAATGTCCGATCATATGCACAAACTCATCCGATTATTCTTTTTGATATTGCGGCCATTGAATCGCACGATCCAAACGGAAACGTTACTGCGCATAATGGCATGGAGGCAATGTATTCGTCATATTCATCCGATGGCGGGCATTTATCAACAACGGGGTCGGAACGTGTGGCAAAAGCGTTTTGGTACATGATGGTGAGAATTGCTCAATTTCAGTCGGGGAATCCTTCAAGCACGCCAGTAACACTAATGAAACCCGGCGACGCAAATAATGATAATAGGGTTGATGGTGTAGACTATATTGTTTGGCTTAATCACTACAATCAATCAGTATCAGGTGCAACAAATGGTGATTTTAATAACTCCAACAGGGTAGACGGAGTAGATTATATTGTGTGGATGAATAATTACGGTAAATAAACAAGGTCGTTTTGTGTCCGTTTACGATTTAGCTCGGACTTATTTTACTACAAATTTTTGATGTTTAGCGGAGCAACAAGGGAGGGGTCAAAGGGGAAGGAATTGTTGCGGAGCTCGGGTTTCTCTGCTCGCCGCTTCGCGGCTCGCAAACCCAAATCGTGTTTGCGCTCCAGGCCTCCACTCGCTTCGCTCGTTTCGGCCTTCCGCTTACCCACTTTAAGGAAAAGGGGTTATTTATAAACAGCCCTTGCGAGGGCTTGACGGATACCCGTCATGTACTTTACAGAATCCGTCAACAGGCCGTATTTTCGGCCAAACTGCGGTCTGACGGTTGACGGCTGACGGTAACGGTAGCCGTTACCGCTAAAGTACCCAAGGCAACACCCATTTCAGTCGCAATTTGCCTTTGCAAGGCAACTACCCAAGTGCTAGAAAACAACTACAAAGTGCCTTCGGCACAGCACTTGGTTAGAAGACGAAGACAACAAAACCATTGCTCCTGAAATATTCCCTAACGGGAATCATGCCCAACACAAAACACCCCAAAGCTCACAGGGGTGTTGGCCTTTGGCCAATGTGCAGGGCAGGAAAACAAGACCATTGCAGACTGGTAAAGTTAGTAATATATTTAATTAGATAGGTCTAAATATGGAAGGAAATGTAGATCCAATTAGAAGTGGTATTGCTAAAAATCAGAAGCGTGATGCTGATGGAAAATTTATTCCAAAAGAAGATGTAACAAAACTTCCTCCAATATCTGTAACTGTAAATAATCCAACATCTGTAAACACAACTAATCCACCTGATTTAGTTAATCTAAAAGTGACTAACCCTTTGGTCTATATTAAATACTGGTGGAAAAGAATAATGGCTAATGAAGGAATAGATATGAGGTTTAGAATGAAACCCTTAACAGTTTTTGGAGTAGCTCTCATTGCTTTCTCACTTGCCTTTGGTTTTGGAGGTGTAGTGTTACCAACATTCTTTCCAGGGATGAAGTTCAATAATTCTATAATTACAACTCCAACAAACACACCAACACCTGAAATTTTAAAAGATACTGCACTCAAAGGCACACTAACAAAAACAAATACTAATCCTGTTAAATTCTATTTAATTACAACATCAACAGAAGCAGTAACTTTAGAAATACCAGTTGGTTTTAATTTAAATACTTTAGTTGGAAAAAGAATTCTTGCAGTTGGTACATATGATTCAAAAAACAAAGTGCTTGAAGTAGAAGATATTCAAGACCTAGAAGTATTATCAACAACACCAGTACCAATTCCAACAACAACTCCAACACCAAAACCAACAGAAACTCCTATTCCAACAGTTACTCCTACTTCAATTCCAACAATAGAACCAACAATTGTCCCAACCTCAACAGAAGCACCTCAAATTTAATTTATTTTGCTCTGAAAAATAGAAGTGATATCAAAGCAACAGTAATAACAACAATTCCAGTATATAAATTAAATGTTCCAAGTGTTCCTGCTTCAACCATTTTTCCAACAGTAATAACTATTAGAACATATGGAAGCTTGGTTAAAAGAGCGATTGTTGAAAGAGTTGTGGCTCTATCTTTTGATTCAATCTTCTTGTTTACAATAATTGAAATCCAAGGAGTAGCTAAATGACCAGCAATTGCAATAAAAATCATAGGAATTAAACCAAACCAACCCAAATTAAACATTGAAAGTAAAAATCCGACTGACATAAATATAGATAAGATTACAAGTCCTGTTACATCCGAAACATAATTTTTAAATTTTGGAATAAGTCTAACTAGAAATGCACCCAGTATTGTTAATGCAGGAAGAATAATTGCCTGTTCTCTTGATAGAAAACCAAAACTTGTAGCTATGGCAGGTCTGACAAACCCCCAAGAATAAAGGTAATAAACACCCACCAAGACAAAGAAAAATCCAATATATTTTTTAAGTTCAGTTTGAGTTAATTCTCTAACACCTGCTAGAAGTTGATTAAGATACTTTTTGAAACTAAATTTAACAGTATCAATTTTAGGTTCAATGAAAAAGTAAGATGCGATTATTCCCAAGAAGAAACCCATTCCCCACAAAAAGTGAGGAAGTTGATTGTTGTAATAATATACAAATCCCCCAACAAGTGTTGCTACAGCTCCTGTAATGCTTTCTATAGAGCTTGCTTTAGTAACAACACCATCAAACTCATTCTCAATTTTTAAGTCTTTCATTGAATCATAAACTAGAGCTTCTGAAGCACCTGAATAGAAAGCATAACAAATCTGTGTAATTACCCAGCCTGTCGTCATTCCAATCAAACTACCTGAAAAAGTCATAATCATAACTCCAATAAATCCTGTAATCATTCCAAATAAGATTGTTTTTCTCTTACCTAACATATCCGCAATTGCTCCTGATGGTATTTCTAAAATAAGTGCAAACCCAAAGCCAATTGCATCAACCCAACCTAATTGACCATATGTCATAAATTTAAGCCAAAAATAAACCCAGTTGCTGGCAATGAACCAACAACTCATTGCAATTGTTGTTATGTAATAAAGATATATGTTTCTTTTTTCTGATTTTAATAATTTTGAAAGCATGGCTAGATTATATTCTTGTGTGGTTATAGAAAAAAGGTGGAAAGTGAATTACAATTGGTTTATGAAAATAAAAGGATTGGCAGTATTAAAAGCAGGAGAAAAACTTCAGGAGTTTGAGTATGAAAAAGAAATTACTGATAATGATGTTTTAGTTAAAATTAAATATTCAACAATAACATTAGGTGATACTAGATTTATTGAAAACTTTTGGGGTGATACAAAATATCCATTAATTCCAAGTTTGGAAATAATTGGAGAAATTCAAGAAGTAGGAAAAAATATAAATGAATTAACTAAAGGTGATATTGTTGGAATTGGATATCAAGTTAGTGCTTGTTTTGAATGTGAATACTGCCTTGCAGGAAAAGAACAATTTTGTCAAAAACAAAAGTTAATTTGTGTAAGTGAGTTTGGAGGACTTGCTGATTCAATAGCTGTTGACCATAGGTTTGCATTTAAACTACCAGAAAATCTACAAGATGCTTTTTCCACTCCTTTGATGTGTTCAGGGCTAACTCCATTTGTAGGTATTAAAAAAGCAGGAGTTAAAGAAGGAACGAAAGTTGGAGTAATTGGAGTTGGAGGTCTTGGTCATTTGGCAATACAGTTTTTAAATAAAATGGGTTGTACTGTAACTGCATTTTCTCATACAACATCAAAAACTGATTTATTAAAGGAACTTGGGGCAAGTGATGTAGTTGATAGCACAAATGAAGAAGAACTTTCAAAACTTGAAAGACAATATGACTTTTTAATTTCTACAAGCTCAGCTTCACTTGATTGGAATTTATATGTTAAAGCATTAAAACCAGAAGGAACACTTTGTTTTGTTGGATTACCTCCAAAGGAAGTTTCATTAAAAGCAGAATTACTTGCTGATTATGCACAAAGAAGCATTATTGGAAATTACATAGGAAGTAGAAAAGATATGATAGAAATGCTTGAGTTTGCTTCAAAACATAATATAAAAGCAGTAGGAGAATTATTTAAGATGTCAGAAGCTAATGAAGTTGCAGAAAAAGTTAAAAATAACTCAGTCAATTTTAGTGCAATACTTGAGAATTAAAAAATGAAAATATTTCTATGGAGATTGTTATGTTCCTTGGTAGCTTCAATTTTGATTGCTATGTTTTGGCAAAGTACTGTTTTGATAACTGTCTTGCTTCTTATTTTAGCAATATTAATTAATTTAAAGTCAAATAAAATAGACATAATTTTTTATATTGTAGTTGCAGTCTTTGCAACAATTGTAGAATCAGTTGCTATGGGAACGGGTGCATGGACATATACACAACAACACATTTTAAATTTTCCTATCTGGCTTCCATTGTACTGGGGAATGGGCGGAGTGGTAATGAAAGATCTTTATTTAGTAATGAAACAATATTTTAAATGAAATTAATATGAATATAGGAATAATTGGAACTGGTTTTGGAAAGATAATTGGATTAAATTTTAAAGCAATTGATTCAACCACAAAAATATTTTTTGCAGGGAGAAATAAAGAAAAACTTGAAGCAGTAGTTAAAGAGGTTGGAGCTGATGGAATATATAATTCATGGCAAGAATTAGTTGGGGATCCAAAAATTGATTTGGTTGTAATTGCAAGTCATAGTGCAGCACACAAAGAAATGTTTGAACTTGCTTCACAGAATAATAAAAATATCCTTGTTGAAAAACCTGCTGCACTTTTAGCATCTCAGGTTGAAGAAATGGACAAGATGTTTAGTGGTAAAGATAAAATGGCAATTGTTAACCATGAAGGAAGATTCCATCCAGTTATAAGTTACATAAAAGATTTGATTGATACTAAAAAATTAGGAGACATATTAACTATTAGAATTGGAGCATATCTTAACTGGTATAGTAATCCAGAGTATAAAGAAAATTGGAATCAAGACAAAGAACAGGGAGGTGGGCAAATATTTTCACTAGGAAGCCATCAAATAGATTTAGCAAGGTTTCTTTTAGGTAATCCCGAAGTTATAGGAGGCTCTGTTCAAGACCTTGTATATCAAGATCCAAGATTTGTAAACAAAGCCACAGCAGAAAGCCAATTTACAGCACATTTTGAAACAAAAACAGGAACATCAATTCAAGTTTTTAATGATTGTTATTGTTTTGGATATAAGGATTTTACAATTGAAGTTATTGGAAATAAGGGAATAGCGATGTATTCAGATCAAAGAGGATTAAAAATAAGTTTTTCAAATAATGAACCTCTAAAAGATGTTGTCTGGGCTGACCCAATTCCAGAAGTAACACTAGGGAACTCTGTACTAACTAAATCTATGAAATATATGGTTAAGGCTTTACTAGAGAAATTAAAAGAAAAGAAAGAGGATAACAGATTCTGTACGCTTCTTGAAGAAAAAGAAAATCTTGAATTATTTGAAAAATATAAAAAGACTATTTAACTTCCCCCGTAACTTTTGCAGCTTCTAAAAATTTTGACTTGTATAGTGCTTGTTCCTCGTTATTAAATAAACTAATAACTTCAAATTCTATAATACATTTTTGATCTTCGTTTTTCATAGAATGACAAACTACATATCCTAAAAAATTCCAATCAGAAGTCACCATTAAAATTGCGATATGAAGAGGAAATGCCCTTTCTCTGTCTTTTGTGATTGTATGTTTTGAACCCGCTTGAAGAATAGAAATATCAAAGTCCTTTGGTAATCCTAAAAGTGTATTTAATTCTGTAAGGTAGCCCATATATTTTAATCAACAGGACAGATTATGAAGTCGTGTTCAAAAACTAAGTTACCTTTGAAAGTAATTACTTCTTTACCCATTGTTAATGGAATTTGGGGATTAGTATCAGTTACTTTATATGAGTATTGCCAATCTCCATCAGCTTCAGGTGTAAAATCTGTATGAAGTCTAATCTTTTCTCCATTCTCAAGCATTTGTTTTTTAAGAAAAGTCATAATTTGACCTTTGTTTGTTCCTAGTTTTTCTAGTTCTTCAACTGGGAGTGTTCCTCCTGCATATACTCTTGAATATGTTATATCTCCAACCTTAACAACTTCTTGCCCTGCACCTGCTCTATCTGCTAACCATTCATCATGATACACATCACCATTAGTTTCTAAATGACTTGATTTAAATTCAAAACCAGCACGATTTACGCCACTCATTACAGTTCCACCTGCAAAACCTGCAGCTAATCCTGTTGAAAATAATTTGTCTGTTTCTCCTGACATACCTGAATTATACACCTAAATTGTTGCCATATTAGTTCTTTAAATGAGTATTTACTATAAATTTGTCAAACAAGAAGTAAATAGTTAGATTAAAAAATTAAAATCTTCCTAACTCAGCAAGTTTTCTATAATGTGCACCTAAGGCCGTGAGTTTACATGATTTCGAATTAATTGCGGCATCATACATATGTTCTGCTTCAACGGGTACAATTAATCCTTGTCTGTTGCAAAGTTGAAGATCCTTGAATATTGATTCATTTTGCAAATTTCTAGGAAGTTTCCTAAATTTGAGAAGTATATTTTTTCTATCTGGTTCATATGAAGGATTTAGTATGTATTGATCGGTTTCACTTTTAAAATAAAGAGGTAATTTTCTCAAAACTTCAATCTGAACTTTTGGTGTGACATGTCTTAAAGCGACAAAATTTTGTACATTAGCTTTGTATATTGGTCTTTGTTCCCATGAACTCAAGGTTTGATCTATGTGTGAATAAATTGAGGCGGGAGTTATACGACCTAGTATGTCGGAGGCACCACCGCTTAGTGCATCAATTAGCATACTAGTAAATAATCCATGCCCATTATTTTCGCTCGCCTGTTGTTCCCGTTCGCACGCTGTAAGAATAGTAACACCTGTTCCAATGATAGATGCATCATCTTTTATGCTCAAAGACTCACCGGCGTAGCCTGAGTTACAACTATCTAATATGACGATTGTCGATTGTATCTTTGGCGATGCCTTATTTGCTAATGATATTAATTCTGCTAATGAGATGCCCCAGCTTCCTTTTTTACCATCTTGGCTAACAATATACCCGACTTTTGTAACTGGATCTATTGTTCCGTGTCCTGCGAAATAAAATAAAACAGTTTCAGCCTCACCTTTAAATAGTGTATTTAGTGCTTCAAAAATTGATTCACTGGTTACATTATCTTGATCGCTTGATAGTAATTTTACATCAAAATTTGGTGAACCGTCACCGTTTTTTTCTAAAATACTTGCTATTGATTGAGCATCATTTTCACATCCTTTGAGTGGAAAATCTGAATATTTATCTATGCCTATTATAAGAGCTCTTCTCATTATCGATTACCATTAATTAATAGCTTTAAATTATCCCAAGTCCAACTGTATATTTTGTCTGAAGATAAAGCTACCTTAGGTTTTACGCAAGTTTTGTCTGGCCTGCCTTTAAGGAGAAAATATGGAATATCTTCGTCTTGTGTTATTTTGAGTTCTGCAGAAACACCGCTTGCAGTATCAGTGGAAGTTCCACAAAGTACAATTACTTGATCACAGTTTTTAATACGACCTTTAGCTTTTTCTTTCCAATCGCCTGACAATTCTTCTTTTACTGAAGCATCAATAAATTCAAACGGTGAATCCTCTAGCTTGGCTTGTCCAGCAAGCATAATTTTTATGTCTGAATCGTGATCGTAATCGAAGCTGATAAAAACTCGTTGTTTACTCATATTGCTTATATATGCAGTTATACTATTATTCTTCAATAAGTCAATACCTTACCTTACTCATGAAGATAGAAGCCTAGTTATTTAAATCAGCTTTTTACTCCAAGTCGTGGCATCTCCGCCTTTGCCGTATTTTTCAATAATTATTCCTTGGTCACCACCACACATTTTGTCATAAAAACCCCAACTCTTTTTATATCTTGGTCCACTATGAATTACTAAAGTATCTTTTCCATTTTGTTTTGCATCATCACAAATTGCTTCAAACAACTTTCTTCCAACACCACCACCTCGAAATACATCAGATGAAACAAAAGCATTAAGAAGCTCTGCTTTATTTTCTGAATCAGTAATATTGA
>ERZ1292632.820-Hain-H43-01um-R2-820-length-33520-cov-6_pt1 | contig 33520 bp, 49 predicted proteins | sample MGYA00564407_ERZ1292632 | MGnify/ENA primary metagenome ERZ1292632 (study PRJEB36523, sample SAMEA6512637) | groundwater metagenome | collected 2019-01-08 | study: AquaDiva: Metagenomics assemblies of 32 groundwater samples | reverse complement strand
GCCATCGTCCTGTCTCCGTGGTGAATTAGCGATTGTCAACGATGCGGAACCTGTTTTCATGGGCACAAAGCTTTCCGCCGTCGGCAAACCTGACGATATGCCATCCGGCCCACTCGCTGCGCGGGCCGTTAATAGAATCCCGCCATTTGACAATGGTGGCACGTTCGGGCGCGACGGCGGAAAATCCGCCCATGGCTGACATTCCGAAAAACTCGATCCGCGTCCCTGCTTTGATGTTGTTCATCTTCCTGCCTCCGTTCGGGCACCACCATCAGCGCCTTACATCCTTAATATAGCCACTGGGATATATGGCGTCAACGGGCGGGAAAAATAAAGTGCGGGGATGCGATCACAAGATCGTAAACGGCAGTGCCGTTGACAAGCAATACGGAAAACATACAATTGATATGCCTAGACGCATCGTGCCCGAATGTTAGACGGGCGTTGGACGGAAAGCGCACATGCCAGCCGGCAGACCCTCGACCTATAGTCCCGCCTACTGCAACGAGGTAATCGAGTGCCTCGCGGAAGGCCATTCCATCACGGCATTCGCTGGCAGGATAGGGGTTGCAAGAACAACGGTATTCAACTGGATGCACGAGCACCCGGAATTTATGAACTCCGTAAAAATCGGGCAGGCTAAAGCTACGAGTTTCTGGGAATCCATCCTGGTCAATATCGCCAGGACCAGCACGGGCAATGCAACGGCCGCGATCTTCGGCCTCAAGAACCGAGCTGCCGACGATTGGCGCGATCGGATTGAACACGCTGGCACAATGGAACACAGCGTTGACGGGACGATAGAGAGCCTTATGAGGCGAATAGCCGAGAACGGTCGACGCATCAATGAACGCGATACAGGTTGATCCTGCCGGGCAGATGCTCGATCCGAGATGGCGGATATCGAATCTCTATACGATTATCGATGAGGCCGGCGACATGGTGGCGTTCCGGCCTAATGATGCACAATTGAAATTCATGGAAGGATTGCATGATTGCAATATCATTCTAAAAGCGAGGCAGTTAGGATTTACGACTCTGTGTTGTTTGATATATCTGGATGCGTGCATATTCAAACCAAACACAAACGCCGGCGTCATCGCACATAAGCTGGACGACGCGAAAGCAATATTCAAAAACAAGATCAAATATCCATACGACAAATTAGACGACGGGATTAAATCAGTATGTCCGGCGACACAGGATAGCGTTGATACGCTATCATTCAAAAATAATAGCACGATACGCGTTGCGACCTCGATGCGTTCCGGGACGTTGCAATATCTACACGTGTCGGAATTCGGAAAAATCTGTGCCCAGTATCCCGAGAAGTCACGAGAGATTGTAACCGGATCGCTGAATACGGTTCACGCTGGACAATTCGTAGTTATCGAGAGCACGGCGGAAGGGCAGGACGGCGCATTCTATCGAATGTGCCAGGAAGCACAGCGAATGGCGTTCGCCAAGACACCGTTGACGGCACTCGATTACAAGTTTCACTTCTTCCCATGGTGGAAAGAAAAATCCTACACACTCGAGGGGGCCAGCGTCGTATTAACCGAAGAAGATGAGCGATATTTCGACGGACTTTCCGTCAACGGGATTGTTCTGAGCGATGGGCAAAAGGCATGGTGGGTAAAGAAAGAGCGAACAAACGTAGGCGACATGAGGCGGGAATATCCGTCGACGCCGGAGGAGGCATTCGAGCAGGCACTAGAGGGGGCATATTTCAGCCGACAACTGGCTATAGCCACAAAACAGGGTCGCATAGGTGGATTTCCCTATGACCCAAGATATCGGGTAAATACATTTTGGGATTTGGGGCGGAACGATCTTAATGTGATATGGATACACCAATATATAAGCGGATATCATAGATTTATTGGCTATTATGAGAATTCCGACGAACATATAAGCCACTATATAAAATGGCTCAATGATTGGGCATTGGAGCGTGATGCGGTATATGGCACGCATTACCTACCACACGATGGGAACAGACAGAGCCTCTGGCTTGAGGGTGGCACGGTTGGCGTGATGGATAAGCTCAAGTTTCGCCCGCAATTTGTGCCGCGCTCAGCATCCAAGATGGAATCGATCGAGGCCGCCAGGACGATCTTCGCTAAATGTCAGTTTGATGAGGCCGGGTGCGGAGTGGGGCTGAAACGTTTACGGATGTATCGCAAGGAATGGGACGAATTGCGCGGAGTGTGGAAAGATTTGCCGCATCATGACGACGCATCGCATGGGGCGGATGGATTCCAGACATTTGCATGCGCGCCGATCCCGGACGTTGAAACATTTGCGCGCCCGACGCGGACCGATCGATACCGGCGGTCCAGCGGTGGCGGCGCGAGCAGTTACATGGGCGTATGATGGAAAATCTTTCGTCTATGCCGGACGATGAAAAACAGGTGGCCGGTCAAATAGGCTACGATAGTTTGACAATTGTGCCCCTTGACGCCGGCACTAGACTGGGAGTTGCGGCGCGGTGGGGCAAAGTATATCATGCGGTACTGTGCCAGCCGGCCGAACTGAATAGCGGGATTGATCGTTTGGTGGAATGGAAAGCCAGATATGACGAAACGCGTCGGATAGACATCGGGCGGACATAGATGGCCGAAGCCGAACAAACCTCGCCGCTATTTGATCAGACCGACGCATCGGCCAGCGATGCGCCGATCACGGCCCGCGCCGACCTTGGCACGTTCAAACGATGGTTCCGCGCCGATGCGCAGCACTCCGCTGGTTGGCGGACGGATGCGACCGAGGACTATGACTTCGTTGCCGGCGAGCAGTGGACGGACGAGGACAAGGAGCATTTGCGGAAGCAGCTCAGGCCGGCGATCGTCTTCAACCGCATTGAGCCGTTGATGCGATCGGTCTCGGGGACCGAAGTCACCAATCGCCAGGAAGTCCGATATCTTCCCCGCGAGGAAGGCGATGCGCAGGCCGATGAGGTATTGACCAGCGCCGCGCAATGGTTCCGCGATGAAAGCGATGCGGAGGACGAGGAAAGCGATGCCTTCCTCGATGCGGCGATCTGCGGCATGGGCTGGACGGAATCGCGGCTTGACCTGGAGGCTGACCCCGCCGAGCCGATGCCATTGATCGAGCGTGTTGACCCGCTGGAAATCTACTGGGATTGCAATTCCCGCCGGCGCAATCTGGTCGACGCCAGCCGGGTATGGCGGGTTCGCAAGATCGCCCGCGCCGATGCGGAGGCTATGTTTCCCGACGCCGACCCGACGATACTGGATGCGACATGGGTTGAGAACGTCACGTCGAGCAAGCCCGTCGATAGGGAGCAATCGCTTCAATATTCTGGGGAACAAAACAAGGACAACGATGACGAATACGGGCTGGTGACGCTCGTGCAGGTCCAGTGGATCGAGCGCCGCGCGGCATACAAGGTTGCCGATCCTGCCTCCGGCCAGACCATCGAGGTGAGCGAGGCCGAACACAAGACGCTGACTTCCCGGGCCGCCAAGATCGGCATTCCGATCCAGTCCGTGAGGATCAGCAAGAAGGTCTGCTACCAGGCATTCCTTGGCAAGGACGTCCTCAAGACCGGCCCGGCTCCCTGCCCGGATCATTTCACATTGCAGTGCATCACGGCCTTTCGCGACCGCAACAAGGGCATTTTCTACGGCCTTGTCCGTCAGATGAAAGACCCGCAGCGCTGGGCCAACAAGTGGCTCAGCCAAACGCTGCATATCATGAATTCGGATTCCAAGGGCGGCTGGATTGCCGAGCAGGGCATCGCCGACGATCCGCGCAAGTTTGAGGACAGCCTCGCCAAGACCGAAATGATTACCTACGTCGCGCCCGGTTCATTGTCGAACCCGAACGGCGCGCGAATGCAGCGCAAGGAAGCGGTCGGCTTTCCGGCCGGGTTCTTCAATCTGATGCAATTCGCTATCAGTTCGGTCCGCGACGTGACCGGTATCAATCTAGAAATGCTCGGCATGAGGGAAGCCGATCAGGCGGCCAGCCTCGAATACCAGCGCCGTCAGGCGGGCATGACGATCCTCGCGACCCTGTTCGACAGCTTGCGGCGGTATCGCAAGAACCAGGGCCGCGTGATGCTCTATTATATCCAGCATCATTTGAACGATGGCCGATTGATCCGCATCGTCGGGCAGGATCAGGCCAAATACGCGCCGCTAGCCGTCCGGGCTGATGCGCGATACGACATCATTATCGATGACAGCCCGTCTTCTCCAAATCAAAAGGAAATGACTTGGGCGACGTTGCAACCGATGTTGGCGATCATCGGCAAGATGATCGAAAGCGGGACGATCCCGCCCGATATCATGCTTGATCTTGCGCAATATTCCCCGATCCCGGCAAGTGTGATAGACAAGATCAGGCAGCGCGCCAAAGCATCGGCCGAAGACCCCGGCAAGCAGGCTCAGGCGCAGCTGCAGCAGAAGATGGCCGAACTTCAGGCCGCGGTGATGGAAATGGACGCGCGGCTCAAGGGCGCGATGGCCGAAAAGGCGCAGGCCGATGCGATGAAGACGCAATCGGAAATCGGGCAGGGGCCGAACGGCAATATCGACGCGGCGAGGCTGGCCGTCGAGACGCAGATGAAACAGGCCGGCATGGAAACCGACGTGCAATTGCAGCGGGAGAAGATGGCCGGCGATTGGCAGATGGAAAATCAGCGGATGCTGAACGACGCCACGTTGCAGAGGCAAAAGGCGTTGCTCGATTCGCAGACGAAGATACGGACGGCGGCGATATCCGCGAGGGTCAGAGAGGGTTCACGAAATGGAAATTGACGAGCTTGAGGCGATGTATGAGGGCTACGTGACCGGCCGCAAGATGCGGAAGGATATGTTTCGCTCGATCATTGACGCGATCGAGCGGATCGATGCACTGCTGAACCGGGCGGCCCCGCCAGTTGCGCTTAGCGAGGCGCTTTGGACTAGCGCGGAAGACAATCCCGGTATCGTCAAGACAAGTATCCCGGTTGTCATCAAGGCAATTGGCAACGGCGCCCATTCCAAGCCACGCGGCCGCCCGCCCAAGCCCAAACAGCCGCCTATCGACAAACATGAGCCGCCGGACGCGGCATAAGAGGTGACGCCATGGCCGCAACATTATCAGGCATACACAAATACACTCGGCTGATTACCGGGACGGGGGAGGTCGCGACATCCAATCCGCTTCCCGTCGGGGCCAGTCCAGGCGGCCTCGCATCCGCCGGCTACACGACCGCGGTGTCGCTGACCCGCACCGCCGATACGAATGCCTATCTGGCGAGCGATGTTATCGGCGCGGCGACGGGATCGACGGCCGCACTAACATTCGCAAGCATGGGACCGAGCGCCGGCAATATCCGCATTATCGGGACCGAGCTGGAAATCGATGCGTCGGCGGTCATATCCGGGGAAACGTCCTACCGGCTTCACCTCTACAACGTGACCCCGCCAAGCGCCCTTGGCGACAATGCGGCGTTCGACGTGCCGAGCGGCGACAGGGCGTCCTATCTCGGGTTCCTTGAATTGGGCACGCCGGAGGACTTAGGATCGACACTCTACGTCCAGATCGCGCAAGCCAAGGACGTACTGCTCGCTGGCACGAGCCTGTTTGGCTATCTGGTGACGGTCGGGGCATACACGCCGACCAGCGCCCGCGTTCACAAGATCACGCTGCACACGGCGGCTTATTGAGGATCAACGGACATGGCAATTCCTCCGTCCCCTCCGGGCGTCCTCTACACGCCGGGAGCGGCGTCTCCGACCGATAATGCGATTGTCCGATGGGATGGCACGACCGGGCGGTTTATCCAGAATTCCGGCGCGACATTGGCCGATACCGGTGCGTTGACGTTATCGGGTGGTATTTACGTAGGAAATGGCGCATTAGCAACGCCGTCGATCTCGTTTGCCAATGACACCGATAAAGGTTTCTACCTCAAGACTGGCGGTGGATATGAGGCAATCGGCATCTCCATTGATGGAGCTTCCGAAGTAGCCCTAGGTAGTGGCAATAGTAACATTGCCAAGGTTGTCGTCAGTATTTCTGGATCATTTGGTTGGTCGAACAGTTCCTCCGCGATTAGCGGTACAAATGATCTGGTATTGACTCGCCCGGCAGCGGCAACGCTTCAATTAGGGTTTGCCAACGCCGCCGCTCCGGTATCTCAAACCATTCGTGCGCAGGGTTCCCGTTCTGGCACTGACACCAATATTGCCGGGGGCAATCTGACGCTAGAGCCAGGCCTGAGCACCGGCAACGCAACGCCGGCGGCAATCATTCTGCAATCCCCGGTCCCCGTCGCCAGCGGCACTGGGGCGCAGACGATCACGGTCGGACTGGTGGTCAAGAACGGTACGGCGAAGGTCTCGTCCTATACGGTTGCCACACTGCCGAGCGCATCGCTCTCCGGTCAAGGGGCGTTGGCAATTGTCTCCGACGCCACGCTGACGACGATAACCGGCCTCGGGCTGGCACCGACCGGTGGCGGGGCGAACATTGTGCCGGTCTACAGCGATGGCACGAACTGGCTGATGTTGTAGGACACGAATGATGCTGAGATCGGCACTCGTCGGGCTGGCTCTACTGGCAACCGCGCCAGCATTCGCCGGCCATCGCGAGACCTCGACGATTACGACATTCGGCCCGACGATCGAGGCCGGCAAATGGCAATTTCGGTATTCGACCGGAATGCCGAGATCGCCGTCGCCGGCAATCGGCGGCGGGTTCGAGTTCATCTTCCCCGGCATGGCGAACGAGGTGGATTACCTAACGACGCCCGTCCGCATGGCGGCGAAGGTCCGGGCGCGGATTACGCTGAGCGTCGATACGTCGTCAGGGGAGCCGGTATTCTGGGCACATAACGATGCGGGCGGATATTGCCAGCCCGGGTTTGTCCGCATCATGCTCCAGAAATACAAGGACGATATGCGGAACGCCGATGGTCGCTGGTGGGCGTCGGTGGCATTCCAGATCGCATCGCCGGCGATGGTGATGATGGAAATCCCGATCACTGATCTATCGAAATGGTCGAACGTCTACGGCCAATTCGCCAGCACGCGGCCGGACAAGTTCAAATCTACAATGTCGAACCTCGGCAATGTCGGGGTCACGTTCGGAGGTTGTAATAATTTCGGGCATGGGGTTAATACAACGGGCGGTGTTGCAAAGATGACCGTAACGGAATTCATCGTCGAATAAGGAGACATGCGAATGGCGAATATCGAACTGACGCCGGACGAACTGGCGATTATGGCGAACCTGTTTAATCAGATGACCGGCGTGGAAAACGTGCGGGTCATTGCGCCGATTTACGACAAGGTGCGCGCGGCGATGAAAGCCGCTGAGGTTGGAATGGATAGGCCGGCCGCAAGACTGGATGCGCCCGCGCCGAAGCCCAAGCGCGGCCGTCCGCGGGTATCCAAAAATAATGGCGCCGGAGCCGTAGAACATCGCGCCGATTGATGTTATTCTCTGCCCAATCGCCTGCCACTCCATCCTCGGCGCAGGCTGGCACGGAGGTCACAAGGTCGGAATGGGATGCGGCCCTCAAGCCGCACGTGGTATTCATACGCGGCCGGGGCAGGTGTGCTGGATAGGCATGACATTCCGGTAATTTCGGCAAGCCAGCGATTATTTCGGGAGACGGCATGAAAGCGATCGATCTTCGGGCGGCAATAGCATGCGCCGAGCCGGGCGTGATTATCGAATACCATCGCGGATTTCTGGCGCGGGATTGTGACCCTCTCGTCCTGACAATGCTGGATCAAACGCATATTGATGCGCGCGAAACGCGCGCTCGAGCGTGGGGCGCATACCAGGCCGGCGACGGTCACCTTGTCCAGCGCAAGAACGGCATGGGCGAGTATTCCTATCTGTTTATCAAGCGGGCACACGTGCCAAACGGGCCGGCGAACCGGCCATAACCGAGGACTGACAATGCCCGACATTGAAGATGAAGACCTGTCACTTCCGCCGACCGATGGCGATGCGAAGCCGGCCAAGCGCGAGGAAGAGCCGGCGACCGAAACTGCGGTAGCCAAAACAGCCGAGACCGAGGAAATCGAGCCGGCCGAAGGGCTGGAGCCGCCCGAGGAACGCAAGCCCGGATCGAAGCGCAAGACGGTCCCATACGATGCGATGTTTGAGGAGCGCGAGCGGCGCAAGCAGGCGGAAATTGAGCTTCGCGAAATCCGCGAGAATTATGCGCGGCTTGAAGAGCGCACGAACCTACTCCTGAAGCGCGTCGAGCCGAAGCCGGACACACCAGCGCCGCCGCCGAACTTCGAAGACGACGTGTTCGCGGCGGCCAATTATGACCGCGACCGGCTCAACAAGCTGGAAAACATGGCGTCACAATTTGAGACGCAGCAGCAGCAACAGCAGCAGATGCAGCAGCTCGTATCGGCCTATCGCGCCGACGCTGAAGCGTTCAAGACCAGCAATCCGGATTTCATGGATGCATATAATACCTATCGGAATGCGCGGTGGAAAGAATACGAAACGCTCGGCTTTCAGGCGGCGCAGATCGCTCAGGCCATGGAGCAGGAGGAACTCAACCTCGCCTATTCGGCGTTTCAGAATCGGCGCAGCCCTTCGCAGACAATTTATGAAATGGCGAAACTGCGTGGCTACCAGGCGAAGCAGGCACCGTCGCAGCCGCGCGACGGCGTGAACGAAGTCCAGCGCATCGCGCGGGCTGCCGACGCTGCTGCCTCGCTATCGGCTGCTGGTGGCGGTGCGGTGGCGGGCAATGGCAAGATCGACGTGAAAACGTTGGCTTCCATGTCGGCTTCCGAGTTTTCCAAGTGGTATGCCAAGTATGGCGAGGAAGGGCTTGCCAAGGCTCACGGGTTGTAATATATCGTGACTTGACTATCGGGCATCGCCCTAGATGCCCGTTTCGTCCTGCGGGACGTTAAACCGCGATTTCGCCTCCGGCTGGCGTGAATGCCGTATTCGTCCGACGCGGACGTAAACGCGCTCTCCCGAATTGAGAGTTTTCAGCCAAGGAGGCCACAATGGCCGTCACAACGTATGGCGTCAATGACGCACTTACGGTCAAGCTTTGGGAGCGCACGCTAGCCGAGGAAGCCCTGAAGGCGACGCCGATTGCGCCGCTGATCGGAACTTCCGAGGATTCGATCATCCAGAAAAAGGACGAGCTTAGCTCGACCGCTGGCGATCGGGTCACAGTCGGCCTGGTGATGCAGCTTTCCGGCGAAGGCCGCACCGAAAACCAGAGCATTGAAGGCAACGAGGAATCGCTGACGACCTACAGCGACAACCTGCTGATCAATGAACTGAACCACGCCGTCCGCGTTCGCGGGGCGAACACCATCGATAATCAGCGCGTGCTTTTCGATACCCGCTCCATCGGCCGGCGTCGGCTCAAGGACTGGTATGCGAAGCGCCTGAGCATGGGCTTCTTCCATCATGTCGGCGGATATGTCGGGGCGAGTTATTCGCACTCCGGCTTTACCTTCGACCGGACGAAAGCCGTGTTCAACCTGTCGAACACGATCACGGCCGCATCGTCCGGGCGCATCATCTGGGCCGCTGCCGGCTCCGGCGAATCGAATACGGCTGACGAGGGTATCGAATCGGATGACGTGTTCGACCTTCGCTATGTCGACTACGCCAAGGAAGTGGCACAGACCGCTACCCCGCCAATCCGCCCCGTCATGATCAATGGCGAGGCGACCTACGTCATGTATTTGCATCCCTACCAGGTCACCGACCTTCGCACCTCGACGGATACCGGCCAGTGGCAGGATATCCAGAAGGCGGCAATGATGGGCGGCAAGGTGTCCGGCAACCCGATCTTCACCGGCGCGCTTGGCATGTATAACAATGTCGTCCTGCGTGAAAGCTGGGACGTTTGCCAGGGATACAATTCCTCGACGCTTGCCACGATTTCCACCGTTCGCCGTGCCGTTCTGCTCGGTGCGCAGGCGGCGATCTACGGCACCGGCCAGAGCTTTGGCACCGCCGGCTACAAGTGGGTCGAGGAGGAGTTCGACTACAAGCGCGAACTCGGTATCTCGGTCCAGTCGCTCATGGGCCTGAAAAAGTCCGTCTTCAACTCAACTGACTTCGGCACGGTGGTGGTTTCCACTTATGCCGCGGCTCACACGTAAGGAGGGCTGACTAATGGCCACAGGAACGGCTGGTAACACCGCTCGCCACGGTCACGACCTGAATGTCAGGTTCATCCGCAAGGGTATCACCTATTCCGACAACGGGACTACCGTCGTCGTCGGGACGATCCCTTCGGGCTCGGTCATCATCAAGGCCATGTCCGGCGTACAGGTCACGACTGCCTTCGACGGCAACGCGACCAATACGCTCGATATTGGCTACTCGACCGATAGCGGCACGAATAACCTGGCCACCGCGCTTGCGCTCGGGACCGCGACGTTTGTGCCTTGCGATGAGGCGACTGGCGACTTCACGCTTTCCGCCGACCGGACGATTTCGGCTCTGGTGACCTCGACTGCTTCGGCGACGGCCGGCGCCGGCGAAATCGTCATCTGCTTCGTCGAGGATTTGGACGGCTGACGATAACGGGGCGGGCTACGGCCCGCCCTTCACAAATCGCTACGCGCAAGGCGCGTTACCATAGGAGACTATCATGGTTGCGATTCCTTCAGGCGTCTTCAAGCAGACGAAAAATCAACGCATTGTCTGTCAGTCGCTGACGATCAACGGCACTACGTTCAGTTCGACCACTTCGACCGACAATACCGGCTTCGGTTCCGGCAATCTTGCCGCCCTGACGACCGGCGCCGACAATACCGCCATCGGCTATAATGCCCTGACGTCGTTGACCATCGGCACGGACAATACCGCCGTCGGCGATACGGCCCTGGATGCCCTGACGACCGGCATTGACAATACGGCTGTCGGTTCGTCCGCGCTCGGCGCGGCCACGGTCGGCACAGGTAATACGGCAGTCGGCGCTTACGCCATGGATGCCCTGACCACGGGCACCGACAATACCGCCGTCGGTATCAACGCTCTTGGCGCGGTTACGACTGGCGTCAACAACACCGCCGTTGGCGAAAGTGCCCTACTTGTCATGACGGTCGGCACCGGCAACGTTGCCATGGGCAACGATGCGCTCGACGCGCTCACGACCGGCACGAACAACACCGGCATAGGCTTCGGCGCCCTTGGTGGGGCGACCACGGGCGTCAATAACACGGCGGTTGGCAAGGATGCGCTTCTCGCCATGACCATCGGAACGGGCAACGTGGCGGTCGGCAACACGGCCGCCGACGCGCTCACGACCGGCGTCAATAACGTGGCGATCGGCCTTGATGCCTTGGGCGCGGCAGTGTCTGCGATCCAGAACGTCGCCATCGGCAAGGACGCAATGCTGGTCGCGACCGCCGGCGATAGCAACGTCGCCATCGGCGCGTTCGCCATGGATGCGTCCACCACGTCGACAACTAACGTCGCGATCGGCCTGGACGCTCTTGGAGCCACTACGACCGGCTCGGCTAATGTCGCGGTCGGTTCGTCCGCGATGAAGGCGACTGTTTCGGCCACCAATTCGGTTGCCGTTGGTAAGGACGCCATCCTTGTAGCCACGGCTGGCGACAATAACGTCGCGGTTGGCGCTACGGCGATGGACGCCAGCACGACAAGCGCGAACAACGTCGCCATTGGGTTCAATTCGCTCGGTGCGACGACTACGGGGTCGTCCAACGTCGCGGTTGGCGCGAATGCCATGGCCGCTACCGTATCGGCAACACAGAATGTTGCAATCGGTAAGGATGCGATCCTTGTGGCGACGGCCGGCGACCGGAACGTAGCGGTCGGCTATCAGACCATGCTCGCTCTGACCACGGGCACCGATAACGTTGCCATTGGCTCCGACGCGCTCAACGCCGCGACCACGGCTGTCGAGAACGTTGCCATCGGCACGGATGCCCTTGGCGCTTGCACGATCGGTATCAACAATATCGCTATCGGTGACGATGCCTTGCTTGCGCTGACGACCGCGAATGCCTGTATCGGCATCGGCCGCGATGCCTTGGTCGGCGTGACCACTGGCGTCAACAATGTCGCCATCGGCGACACGGCCGGCAATACGATTACCACCGGCACCGGCAACGTTATCCTCGGTCAGAATTCGCAGGCGAGCGCTGCGACTGGCGTAGACCAGATCGTTTTGGGACGCGCGGTGACTGGCGTGGCTAATGCCGCTATCACGCTCGGCAATGGCACGCGGGCCATTACCTGCAACTACGACACTGACCAGACATGGGATGCGCCGTCCGACCTTCGCATGAAGAACGTTCAGGCGCGGTCGGCGCTCGGCTTGAGTTTCATTACCAGGCTCAGCCCGATTGAATACACCCACAAGCCTGCCAGCGAGTGGCCGGCGGAATGGGGCGTCGATCCCGCCAATCCGGTCAATACGACCGCGAAAATCCTTGGCCTCGGTGCCCAGGAAGTCCGCGCGGCTCTCGATAGCGAGGGAAGCCCGGTATTCCATGGCTGGGATGTTCGCGAGACTGGGCAGCAGGTTATCGGCGAATCGGCATTCGTCTATCCGCTGATCAACGCGGTTAAAGAACTGGCCGCGGAACTGGCCGCGATCAAAGCAAAGATGTGACACACGCAATGCAGCGAGTGTTGATCGGCACGCCCGCCCACGATTGGGCGGGCGGTAGCATTGGTCAATCCTTGATGTTCCCGACAAGGATCGTCGAAAGAGACGTGGTAATGTTATCTAGCGGGTTGGCAGATCGGCGGCTGGCGCGTTCAACTTCGTATTCAGCATCCTCGCGCTCCCTGCGATCCTCGGCCTCGGGAGTGAGATCAAATTCAGGTTCCCATTTTTGACCCATGGAGTCAAAATAATCTGGATATGAGGCGACGCCAAAATCTAGTGGCGTGAAGCAATTGTCAGAGAGTTTCCAATATTCAACCGTGAGAACGGCGATATATGAATTCTGCAAAAGCCATAAAACAAATTCATGATCATCGTGCTGGCGATGAGGCTTATCGGGAGTAGAATTCGTGAAATCGTTTACGGCAATATGTTTATCGAAATCTACAAGGACAACGAATGGTCCGCCGATCCTGTTAGGATATTCGCCAGATTCGAACATGACGTATTGACCAGTTTTGAACATGGATATTGCCTCCGGTTAAGTGGGAGCGAATAATAGCATGGCTCGACGGATATTGCTAGGAACCCCAGCCCACGATTGGGCATGCGACGTTCGCTACATCCATTCGTTCGGAATGACGGTCAAGGCGTGTGCGGGAAACAATGTCGACCTGCGTTGGCTTTTCCCGGCCGGACAGTCTCTGATCCAGCAAGCCCGCAACGAATTGATCTACGAGGCGATGACAAACGGCTTCGACGATCTGGTTTTTATCGATGCGGATCAGGGATGGACCGCGGAATGGTTCATGCGTTTGATCTCGCTGCCAGTCGATTGCGTCGGCGCTCCGATCCGCAAGAAGACCGACGATGAAATCACCTATAACGTGAAGGTGCGCGGTGGCGTCGATACGATCATAATCGACCATGAGACCGGGCTGCTGACGGCGCCGGACATGGCAGTCGGAACCGGGTTCCTGCGGCTGTCTCGCCATGCCATGCAGGTTCTATGGGACAATTCGGAGAAGTATTCCGCGCCTGACGGGCGGCGAATGGCATGGATTTTCGACGTGCGGCCGGTCAATGGCGAGCTTGTCAGCGAGGATACGCATGTCTGCGACAAGTTGCGCGCCCACGGCATTCCGACTTGGATCGATCCGTCGATCCTGCCTGAACATTACGGGCTGAAAACGTTCAAGGGCGATTTTCTGGCATGGCTCAATGCGATCAAGGATAGGCAGGCACTCCAGAGGGCCGCATGACGACGCTGACGCTGCTCAAGTCGCGTATTGCCGACGATCTCGACCGGACCGACCTTACGTCGCAGATTGCCAATGCAATCAGCGATGCAATCGAGCACTACAAAAACGAACGTTTCTATTTCAACGAAACGCGGTCTTCGACCTTTGCGACGGTGAGCGCGCAATCGCGATACACGTCGTCCGACGATGCGGACATTCCGCTATGGTTTGAACTGGACGCGGTTTTCATCAATGACGGAACCCGCGAGCTTCAGCTTGAGCCATATGACGTAATTCAGATGGAATACCTTCTCGGTCAGTCGAGTCCGGGAACCGGCGTGCCCTATGCCTATAGCTATTACGACCGCAGTTTCTGGCTTTATCCGGTCCCTGATTCGTCGAGCTATACGGTCCGGCCGCTCGGGGTCATCGAGAAGGCGGAACCGGCCTCCGACGCGGAAAGCAACAATGTCTGGATGACGGAAGCCTTCGAACTGATCCGCTGCCGGGCGAAGCTCTATCTCGCCGGGCATGTCATCAACGATAGCGACCTTGCCTCGCGCATGGCCGTCGCCGAGGACATGGCCTTGCGCAAATTGAGACGTGAGACCGGGAAGCGGATTTCGACCGGCCGCATAACGCCGACCGCATGGTGAAACCATGTTGCCCTTCGGAAAATGGCGCCCGGATATATACGACCTGAACACACAGTTCGCCGGCGAAGCGAGCGGCGTCCTGCCGGGCGCTACGTCAAAGCGCCCATGGCCGCAACTGAGCATCTATACGAATGCGCTTGCGGCTGTCTGTCGAGGCGCGACAATCGCCATATCCTCGACGGGAGCCTATTCGCTCTTCGCGGGGACGGCAACGAGGCTCTACAAATTCAATAGTTCAACGCTGAACTGGGATAACGTCACGCGGACTGTCGGCGGAGACTATGCGCTCGGCACCGATGATCGGTGGCAATTCGCCCAGTTCGGGTTTTACCTCTACGCGACGAATATCGCCGACACGCTCCAGCGGTTCGATATCGATAGCGGAACGAATTTTGCGGCCGTTTCCGGCTCGCCACCACAGGCCCGCTACATCCGCACGATCGGCGATCAGATATTCCTCGGTTCGCTGGCGAGCCTTCCGAACCGCGTGCATTGGTCGGGCCGCAACAATCCGGTATTCTGGACGGCCGGCGGCGGGCAGGACTGCGATTATCAGGACTTCCCGGATGGCGGGTTTGTCCGGGGAATGACCGGCATTCGCGGCGGATACATCTTCCAGGACACGGCCGTGCGGCAATTCCAGCCAAGCCAGGGCCGGGAGATTTACCAGTTTCAACAGATCGAGGGCGCACAAGGGCTTGTCGCGCCCGATAGCCTCGTGACGCATATGGGCATGTCCTATTATGTTGGTCTGGATGGCTTTGTAGCTATAGGACCGCAAGGCTCGCAATCCATCGGGCAGGACGCGGTCGACGACTGGTTCCTGTCGAACGTCGATATCGATCGGGTGGCCTTGACCATCGGCGCACGCGACCCGGGCCGGCCGCGCATATTCTGGCTATTCCCTACGTCGACATCCGGCTATGTCCTCGATCACGTCATCTGCTACGACATTACGCTCGACGAGTGGACGCACGCGCCGTTGCAGGCGAGCGTCATCTTTCAGGCTGCGACGGCCGGGACCGGGCTGGACAGCCTCGACACGAACTATCCCGACGTTGACGCGATGACGGTATCGCTCGATAGCCGTATCTTTGCGGGAGGCGCGCCACTGATTGCCGCATTCGACGGTAATCACAAAATGTCATTCTTCACCGGCTCTAATATGGCCGCGACGGTCGAGACTGCCGAGTTTCAGGCGATCCCCTTCCGGCGTGGCTATGTTCGCGGGATTGCGCCTCTGACGGATGCGTCGGCAGTGACGATTCAGGTATCCAAACGCGAAAACCTGAACGCGACGGCGACATGGGGAAGCGCGTCGTCGCTCAATAATCAGGGAGTGGCTCCGGCGCGGTCATCCGGGCGGTATCATCGCGTCCGTGCGTCGATTGCGGCCGGGGCGACATGGAACGATTTGCGCGGTGTCGAGATTGACGCCGTTGATGCGGGGGCAAGATGACCGTCCTCCCGAATACCCGCTACCGGACGGTCTTCTACGCCCTCACCAACGGCACGAAAACCGATGTTTACACGGTTCCGACCGGCGTATGGGCGGAGATTATCAACGTCAACGTTTGCGCATCGGCAGGCGCGGCGGGGACGTGCACGATTGCCTCCTATGATTTGTCCGCGACGACGGAATACGTGTATACTTATCAGGACGCGGTGCCGGCCGCCGGTTCTTTGGATATTCCTTGCTATCCGATCCATCTAGAAGCCGGGGATATTCTGAGGGCGACAGGCGCGGCAGGCCAACACTTGACGATTACCATGATCGAAGTAGGGCGCGGTGCGTGATATCGTTCTTGACCAGATCAGTGGAGACGACATTGACCCGACGTGGCCTTTGCTTGAGGAACAATTCAGGAACGCGTTAAGGCGGGCGCCAAGCCCGATAACAACAGAGGAACTGCACCGGCAGGCAAGGGCAAAGAAAGTCGCGTTATGGGCGATTTACGAGCGATCGAGGCCTATTCCGCTCTTGGGCGCGGCGGCAAGCTGCATAAGACAGGGCGGAGTGGCGGAAATATTGATGCTGGCCGGAAAAGGCTGGCTGGAATGGGGGCCGACGGTGTTGCAGGAATTTGAGGCGATGGCGAAGGCGAACGGGCTGGACAGGGTGAAATTTGCCGGCCGTCGCGGTTGGGCGCGGATCATGCCAGGCTATCGCGTCATGACAGCATCGGACGGTCGGGTTGAGATGGAAAAAACGCTATGACAGGCTCACAGACGACCACGCAAACGCAAAAATCCGAGCCTTGGAAGGTTGCGCAGCCCTATCTCAAGACTGCGCTACAGGGCGCAAGCAATCTTTATAATCAAGGCGCCGGCTTTACGCCGTCAATGTCTCAACAGACATTGGGCGGCTTGCAGGGTATCGAGGACGTGGCCGGACAGGGCAATCCGCTCAATCAAGCGGCGACGGCCAATGCGCTCGGGGTTTTGCAGTCCGGCGGCATGTCCCCATGGCAGAGCGGGGCCTTGGGCGGCACTTATGACATAGCGACCGGCGGGCGGAATGTCGGAACCGAGGGCGACTATCGCGGGCTTTTGGGTCAGGCGAGCAATCCCTACTATCAGCAGGTCGTCGATACCGAAGCTGGCAAACTGACCGACGATATCAATCGAGGCTTTTCCGGCGCGGGCCGGTATGGTTCGACGGCCAATACCGGCGCAATTGCCGATCAGGTCGGACAATTCCGCGCCGCCATGGCAAACGCTAATTATAACCAGGGCATCGCCAATCAGCGCGGTATTCTCGGGGATATCACGGGCGTTCAGGGGCAGAACATTGCGAACACCATGGGCGCGGGCGGGCTGATCAATCAGGCCGGCAATGCGGCTCAGGGCTTGGCGGCGCAATACAGCGGCTTGACGCCGACGCTCTATGACCAGGGTTATGCGCCGTCGCGGATGCTTGGGCAGGCCGGATCGGCCTATGACGCCTATAACTACGCCATGGGTCAGGCGCCTTGGAATAGGCTCGGGGCCATGTCCGGTGTCGTCGGACCGATTGCCGGCATGGGCGGGACCGCGACAGGGACGCAAACGCAACCGAGCAATTTCCTGCAAACGATTGGAAGTATTGGCGCTTCGGCGCTGCCATTTTTCCTATAGGTGACACTATGCCTTACCCGATGCGACCGCCGATGCAATCGCCAATGCAGATGATGCGTTCCGCTGGTGCGCCCATGGCGCAGCCATCCGTGATGAATGCGCCCGCCGGCATGGGCGGAGGCGATCCGGGCCGGCAACCCATGCCGCGAATGACGGGGCTGGGATGGCAGCCTCAGGCGAATATGCAACAGGCCGGGCCAATGCAGCAGCCGAGCGGGCAATCGTTTCGCGGGCCATACGATTGGATGATGGCTCGGATGGCGGCAAATCAACAGCCGCAACAGCAACAGGGATTGCTCGCAAATCAGGGCGGCATACTGAACGGTGGAGGCCGACGCTATGGGCCTACTTGATTATCTGCTTAACCCGAGCGCTGGCATTCTTTCCGGCGGGCAAGCGCAATTGTCGCCGTTTATGGGATTGCAATCGCCCGGCGGCAAAATGCAGGATCGCCTTCTTGACGCGACCGGAAACATGCAGTTCCGCGCCGATCCCTACAGCATCTTTTCCTCGCCGAATGCCGTGTCCGGCGGAAGGTTCCAACAACCGCCTGCCGGCAACAATGCGCCATTCTCGCTCGGGCAGGGCTTTGGCCCGCAGGCGAGCGTTCCTGGCCTTGGGCCTGTCGATATGACGCCGGGTACTGCCGCCGGCGCAGAGCCAATGCCGCCGGCTGCTCCGCGGGGCCAGCCGATGGCCTATGCGCCACCTCCGGCCATGGCCAATCCGCTTGCGGGCAATATGGGGCCAATGGCGAGGCAGACCGGCGGAAGTCGGTTCAGCGACTTCATGAATGGCCCGCGCGGCGATGCGCTTATGGGATTGCTCTCCGGCTGGGCTTCCGGCGGCACGATGCGCGAAAGCCTCGCTGCCGGCGGCCAAGGCGCGGTCGAGGGGCTGCGCAAGGGCAAGGGCCGGCAGTCGCTCAGCAAGTTCCTCGACAAGCAAGGCGTCGATCCGGAGACGAAGCAATTCCTGATGGAAAACCCGCAGGTGGCGCAGGAATACGTTGCGAGCGCGTTCAAGAAGCCGGACGCGACAAACGATCTGCGGGAATATCAATATGCCTTGTCGCAAGGTTTTAACGGGTCATTCCTCGACTATCAGACGGCATTGAAAAAAGCCGGTGCAACGAATGTCAATGTCGGGGACAATTCGGGCGCGTTTGCCAAGAAGGCCGATGAAATGGCCGCCACTCGCTTGAGCGATTATGTATCCGAAGGCAACACTGCAAGCCAATTCCTTGGCGATATGAATTTGCTTACGGACATTGCCAAGAACCTTGAAACCGGCAAGCCGGCGGAAATGTTATTGAAACTTGGCCCATACGCTAATGCACTTGGCGTCGATATCAAAGACCTTGGACCGGCTCAGGCTTACGACGCGACTGTAAAGCGTCTAATCCCACAAATGCGGAAGCCCGGATCGGGAACAACGTCCGATATTGACGCGATGAATTTTATGAAAAGCCTGCCCAGTCTGGGCAATACGCCGGAAGGTAACAAGATCATTATCGATACGTTTTCCGCCATTAGCAGGGCAAAGATGGAGGCTGCGGAAATATCGAGAAAGGCTCTTAACGGGGAAATCCCGTGGCAAGATGCCGATAGGCAGATTGGCGCATTGGGCGATCCTTATGCGGCGTTTAATGAATACAGGAAGCGCGCCGGACAGGGCGGCGGATCGGCAATCATTGATGGCTACACAATCACTCCGGTGACGCAATAATGCCGACGTTTGAAATTACCGCGCCGGATGGCAAGAAATATCGCGTCGAAGGCGCTAGCGCCGAGGGCGCGCTTGCGGCCGTCAAGAAAATGGCGCCGTCGCCCGCTAACGCGGCACCCGCATCGCCATCGGTCGGCAGTGTCGGGGATATTGCACGGGCGGCCGGTTCCGGGTTGGTATCGGGCGCATTGGCCGTGCCCGGGATTGTCGGTGATATCGACATGCTTGCCCGGAGCGGCGGTATCTGGCTTGGAAACAAGGCGCGGGCGTTAGCAGGAAAACCGCCAGTCGACCCGGAGACGATGCGCGGTCGATTCCTTGAAGGCATCGCGCCGACAAGCCAGGAAATAAAGGAATACGTCGGCTTCAATCCATATGAGCCGCAGACAACGGCCGGGAAATATGTTGGCACGGCGGCGGAATTTTTGCCGATGGCGGTAACCGGCGGGGCTGGCGCGATAGCGCGGGCCGGTATCAAGGGCGGCACGATGCTGGCCGCCAAGGAGGCGGCGAGGGTCGGCGGCAAATACGGCGCTGTCCCGGCCGTAGCATCCGAGGCGGCTGGACAGGCAACCGAAGGAACTGGACTTGAAACGCCGGCGCGCCTTGCCGGTTCGGTTCTCGGGGCGGGCGGACTGGGCGCGCTAGAGGCCACCATGGCGACACGGCGGGCTATCAAGGCCGCGCCAACATCAGCCGCGCTTGGTAGCCAGGCAGGCAAACTCTATGGCCGCGCCGAAAGAATGGGCATTGGCATCAATCCCGGAAGCTTCGCAAAGGCGATTGACAATCTGACGGCCAAATTGAGGCAGGCCGGCGCGAACGCGAAACAACAGCCGAAGTCCGTCGAAACGATCCGCATCCTCAATCGCGCAAGGGACGCGACCGCGAATGGGGCGAAGGTCGAACTGAAGGACATGGAAACATTGCGGCAGATTGCCGGCAATGTTCTGAAGGACATCGATCCGAACGAGCGCCGCGTAACCCACATGATTGTCGATAGCCTTGACGATTTTATGGAAAGCCTCAAGCCGGCCGATATTGTTGGCGGCAATGCCGCGCGGGCGGGAGAGGCCATCGGGATCATTAAAAAGGCGCGGCAACTGTGGAAATACAAATCCAAGACCGAGATAATCGAGCGCCTGTTCGAAAAGGCGCATAATCAGGTTGGGAAGAATTATACACAGGCCGGATTTCAAACCGCATTGCGCCAGAAATTTGGTGCCCTGGCCAATAATCACAATGCTTTCCGGCGGTTTAGCAAGGACGAACAGGAAGCTATCCTGAAGGTTGTCCGTGGCGGGCCGCTCGAAAACGCGCTTCGCAAGATCGGTAAATTTGCGCCGACTGGATATCTCACAATGGGAGGCGCTGTCGGGGCCGGGTATATGTTAGGTGCCGGCCCGGCTGCTGCATTGGCGACAGGCGCCCTTACCGCTCGCCAATCGGCGCAATCCATCGCCAAACGGAATGCCGAGATAGTCAAAATCATGACCGCCACCGGCGGGCGCGTGCCGCGTGAAGCCACAAGGTCGCGACTAGGTGCTATGGCCGGCAAGGGATTGCTTTATGGCGGTAGGCCGCTACTGCCGGGAACAGACAGGAACACGCCATGACCGAATCCGTATGGCTCTGGTCAAAGACCGCCGCGAATAATGCAAACGCCGATGGCGGAATAAATTTTGTTGAGGGGCAAGTGCCATCGACGCTGAATAATTCGGCGCGTGGCATGATGGCCGCGCTTGCCAAACAACGCGACGATCAAGGCGGCGCAGTCATATCGACCGGGGCCGGCAATGAATACACCATCACGACGAACCAGGGGCTTGCCTCGCATGCCAATGGCACGCGGATAACCTTCCGCGCTGACAAGACAAGCACGGGCGCGGCGACCACAACGATAGACGGGCTGGCGCAAAAGAGCATTTTCCGGGTTGACGGAAGCGCGACGGCAACGGGCGATATTACATCCGGCGGCATATACGACCTTGCCTATTCGAGCACGGCCGGCGGTTATATCGGCCTCAATATCGGACCGACTGTCGGGGCCTATGTTTCGGGCGGAACCGACGTTGCCGTAGCGGATGGCGGCACAGGGTCCAGCACGGCGGCGGGCGCGCGAACAAATCTCGGTCTGGCGATCGGAACCGACGTTCAGGCCTATGACGCGGAACTGGCCGCGATTGCGGGGCTGACCAGCGCTGCCGACAAAGTGCCATATTTCACCGGATCGGGAACGGCAGCGGTCGGGGACTTCACGTCCGCCGGACGCTCCATGGCGGGAGCCGCGTCGGCGGCTGCGCAAACGGCTCTGTTGTCGGCTTTCACTGGCGATAGCGGTGCTGGTGGCGTCAAGGGGCTTGTCCCGGCTCCGGCGGCAGGCGATGCGGCGGCAAGCAAATTCCTGAAAGCGGATGGCACATTCGCCGTTCCAGGCGCGGTCACGGATTATCAGGTTTTCACCGGCAACGGCACTTGGACGAAGGCGACTGGCACAACGGCCATGTCACGCGTGCTTATCCAGATGTGGGCCGGCGGTGGCGGTGGCGAAAATGCGGCCGGCGGAGGTGGCGGCGGTGGCGGCGCATATGCCGAGAAGTGGATACTCGCATCGGCGGCCAGCGCGACGGAGACGGTAACAGTCGGCGCGGGCGGCGCGGTCTCGACGGCGGGAGGCAATTCCAGCTTCGGTTCGCATCTGACGGCCTATGGCGGTGGATATTCGTCCAGTCAAGGCGGTGGTGGAGGCGGAGGACTATCGGCAGTTGGCGCGGACGCAACAAGTGGGACTGGCGGCAATGGTGGCGGGCCGGGTGGCGGAGCCGGCGGGACAACCGCGCTTGATGCCGGCGAGGATTCATTGGCGGGCGGTGCCGGTGGCGGATTTGGCGGAACGAACAGCGATGCAGCATCGGGCGGTGACGCGGTTCATGGCGGTGGCGGTGGCGGTGGTGGCAACACGTCTAACGGCACATCCGGCAGTGGCGGCAATTCGCTCTATGGCGGCGGCGGCGGGGCGGGACATACCGCGTCCGGCAGCCAAGGCACCGGTGGCAGTTCGGCCTATGGCGGTGCTGGCGGCGGCGTTGGTGTAGCCGGCACGGCGCCGGGTGGCGGTGGCGGGCGCAATGCGGCCGGCGCGCGGGGCGAAGTCCGCGTGACGACGTTCCTGTAAAGGCGGCGTGATGATCCGGGCAATCCTCGCATTGGCTATCGGGATGCTTTTTACCGCGCCGGCATTGGCGCAGAACTGCCGCGCATCCTACTACGGCGCAGGCGAGAAGCTGGCGAGCCACACGGCCAGCGGCGAGCGGTTCCGCGCACATGGCCTGACGGCCGCGCATCGGACTTATCCGTTCGGCACGCTCTTGCGCGTATCATGGCGCGGAAATTCGGTTATCGTGCGGGTCAATGACCGCGGCCCGCATCGGGCAACCGGGCGATGCTTGGACCTGTCACGCGGGGCGGCGGCAAAGCTCGGGATGATCCGGGCCGGTGTGGCGCACGTGCATATTGAGAAAATTAACAATTGGAGGTTATGGCAATGATATGGCATCTTGTCACCGTTGGAATAGCAACGGTTGTCGTCGTCGGATCGTGGGTTATTGCCGGGAGGTATAACCAGCCATGAGCCTATTCACGGACAAAGCGCCGGGCATCATGGATCGCCTCATGCGCGATTTCAATCTCAGTACGGCCGATGCGGCCGCGATCCTCGGCAATCTCGGGCATGAAAGCGCCGGCTTCGAAAAGCTTCAGGAAATCCGCCCGACCGTCAAAGGATCACGCGGCGGTTATGGCTGGGCACAGTGGACCGGCCCGCGCCGCAAGGCGTTCGAAGCCTATGCCCGCGAATTGGGGCTGGACATATCGTCCGACGAGGCCAATTACCGATTCCTCGCCTATGAACTGAAGACCACGGAAGCCGGCGCCATCCGATCGGTTCGCGCGGCGCGTGGCATGTCCGCCAAGATCGAGGCATTCGAGGAAACATTCGAGCGGGCCGGCGTCAAGAACTACGCCAGCCGAGAGCGGTATGCCGCTCTCGCCCTGAATGCCTATCTCGCTGCCAAGGCGGCACAAAGCCCCGTGACAGCGATGCCGCCTCCGCCGGACATTCCCACGCCGGAAACGCATGTAGGAGGCTCCCAGAGGCCGGGAAATGGCATTTGGGCGGCAGGTGGAGGTATTGCCGGAATACTGGCAATCATTGCCGGGCTGGCATGGGATAAAATCGAGGCGTTTTTCGGCAATCTGTTCTGAAAGGATACGACCATGGAAGCGCTTATCTTCGTTATTGCAATCCTGATCGTCGTCGGCGTGGCATGGTTCCTCTGGCCGATGATCAGCCGATGGTTTTCGGATTCGGAAACTCTATTTTGGGCGCGGCTCCAAATGGCAGTCGGCGCGGTGCTGACGGTCGCGGGCCATGCCGATCTTGGGCCGGTCCTGAACGCATTCGGTCTCGGCAAATGGTCGCCGGTCATCTTCCTCGCCACGGGCATCGTCACCGAAGTAGCGCGGCGCAACCGGGCGACGGACCTCTGAGCCATGCTTGGGCTTATCCTCAACGCACTGACCGGCGGCGTTGCGCGGGAGCTTGCCGGCGCGTTCAATGCGCGGGAACAGGCCAAGACCGATGCGGAGCGGATCGCGGCCGATGAACGGATTGCGGCGCTCCGCAATCTCCGTGACGTTCAAATGGCGGAAGCCGGCTCGCCGATCAATGCGATTGTGCGGGCATTATTCGCCATTCCAGTCGCCCTCTATTACGCCAAGATATTCCTGATCGACAAGACACTCGGGGCGTGGTTTCAAACCTCGACTGACCCGCTATCGCCGGAACTGACTTACGTTTCGACGGCGGTGATCGGGTTCTATTTCCTCTATGAATGCGCAACACGGATCATGCGGGGGCGGAAGTGACTGCGGACGATGATCGAAACTGGCGCGACGGCCTCATGCGGAGCATGGGGTCTATCGAGGCGACGCTGAAACACTTCGCCGAGCAATTCGACGCGCGGGAAGGGTTTGCCGCCAAGCATAGGCAGGAAATCCGCGATAAGATCGAATGCATCGAAAAGACGATGAACGTCGTCAAACGCGACGTTGACGAAATGAAGCCCGAGGTCCAGCTTGTGCGCGGGCTGCGGTTCAAGGCCGGTGGCGCGGTAGTCGTGTTGGGAGCAGTCGGCGCACTCATCGGCTGGTTTTTTTCAGCATTCGCGGACGGTATCAAGACGGCCATAGCTCGCACGGTCAATTGACCAGGAAGGGTCTACGATGCTTCGCAACCTCCTGATCTACCGGCTTGTCATCTTCAATGCGTGCTGCCTCGCCGCTGTCGCATGGGCATGGCAGCGCGGGTTTATCGCCGATATGTATGGCAACGACGCGTCCTACATGACATGGGCCGCGACTGCGCTATTCGCCATCGGCGCGGCCTCGGCATTCATGCGGGCCGGCAAGACCAGCCAATTGCTCAACGCGATCAAAGCCGGCAACCGAACGAAAATCAATGGGACGAAGATGCTCGCCAAGGCCGGGCATCTGAACGACATCGGCAATCTGATCGTGACGGCCGGGCTTGTCGGTACAGCAATAGGCGTCGTCATGATGTTGCATTCGTTTCAAGCCGGCAGCCTGACCGATCCGGCAAAGGTGGTCGAGACCGCGACCGCGCTCGGTGAAGGCGTCGGGACGGCCTTCCGGTCCACCATCGTTTCGGCCATCCTCTGGATGTGGCACATCGTCAATGTCCGGATGCTTTTGACCGCTATGATTGTGGCAATTGAAGATGCGGGCCGGCCATGAACGATCATGGCGTTTCGGTTATCTTCCGCGACCTACTGCTAGGCGTCATAGGCATTCTCGTCCTGGCATTTTTCATCGTGCTTTTGCAGGTCAGTCCGAAAGCCAAAGACCAGACCGCAAAGGCCGATCCGCCGGGAAATCTGATCGCCGCGATCACGTGGCCAGCCGGTAATAATGACGTGGATATCTGGATTGACGGGCCGGGCGAGCCGGTGGCGATTGGCTATTCGAACAAGAGCGGCGTGTTGTGGAACCTGCTCCGCGACGATCTGGGCGACTTCCCGGACGCAACGCCGTTCAACTATGAAAACGCCTATACGCGGGGCGTAGTGCCCGGCGATTACACGATTAACGTCCACTGCTATCGGTGCCCGATCCTGCCGATCATGGTGGATGTTGAAATCTCCGTGAATGCTCCGATGCAAGGCAAAACGTCCACAATCCAGATTGCATCGTCTCATGTCGAATTGCGCCGCGCAGGGCAGGAACGGACCGCATTGCGGTTTACACTCGACGCCAATGGCAATGCTGATCCGGCGTCATTCTCGACGGTCTACAAGCCGCTCCGGGCCATGAAGGTAACGCCAGAATGACCAGCGCGATATTCCTGCCGTGGCTCGGTTTGGTCGCGCTTGCGGCGATCCTCGCCATTCTCGCCATATGGGCACGTCGCGAAACGCGCATCAGGATTGCGGCCGTGGCGATGTTCCTCGCGGCCGCGCCTGCCAGCCTCGGCGCGCTATGGCTTAGCCTCGGTTGGCCCGTTCCGATCATCACTGGCGTTACCGCCATGCCGGGCGAATACCTCGTGCTCGGGTCAAAGATGATTGCAGGCGACGGGATTTATGTCCTGATAGACGCAGGCGGGTCAGTGCCGCGCTATTACCGCATCCCGTGGTCGAAAGGCATCGCGGATAGGCTTCAGGACTTGCTGGACGGTGGCGGCGCTGGCGTGATCATGAAACTGCCGTCCCACGAGCGGTCTTGGGATCAGTCCCCGCCGCAATTCTGGGCATTGCCTCAGCCGAAGGCGCTGCCAGACAAGTTGCCGGGAGAGCCGGGTCCTAGGTTTGTGCCGGACCGGGAGGCTTAGGCGGTCGCGGCCTCGGCTAGGTCTTCAATAATCAATTCATGGTGTGGGAATCGGCTGAGATCGCTGGCGAACTTCCGCCCATGCGGCATACATAGAATGGTCGATTGTTGTCGCGAAATGCCCCATGACAATCGAACGACGGCCGACGCACAACAATGCGTCATATCGCATTTGGTCATTATTTCCTCCACTCACCTCGTTCAATGGCGTCAGTTGTCGAACAGTGGGCATCAAATATCTCGGCATGATCCCATTCGAAATGCCATTCGTCCCGGCGAAGCCACGCCACGATCTTCGCAACCGTCTCGGCTTCGATCGTGGCGCGGATATCATCTGTCGATTGCCCGTCGTCTATGGGCATGGTACGGATGGCTGCGACGGTGCACGCCTCGCAGTCTTGATACATCCATCGGCCATGAGAGCATTCGTCGTTTTTACTTGGCACGCCATCTTTCCGGTATGGCTTGCCGACTGGCCTCTCGTAGCCATTTTCGATGATCTGCGCGGCCTTTTCTCTCATGTCCCGCTGGCCGGCAGTAAACGCGGCATCGCGATCCTTGCGGAGGCGGTCGATTGCATCGGCAGCTCTACGCCTGAGATTTGACCACCCGCCATGACTGTCGAGGCGCTGGTAGTTGTCAGAGACAAAGGTTGCCGAGTCTTTCAGTCTTGCGGTCAAATGGTCTAGTTCTTCGACAGTTGCCGCCCCCGCCGGCTCGGAATCTGACGGGGGCGCATCCCTCGCAGCCTTGAGCTTCGGGAGGAGCGCGGCGGCTCGGCGGAGATCGCCGACTTCTATGATGCCAGCGTGCCCATCACCAAGTTTCAGAACGAAATCATCTTGGACATTTTGCATCCGGCGATCATGTAAGGTGCCGGCCATAGCAAACACCGATAGCGCCGCGATGATATCGTCGAGGAGTTCGGGTGTGATGGTCATCTTGATGGCTCCAGTTGTCTACTGGTTCAGAATCATTACTATCCAGACAACGCCGAATATTAAGACAGGGACTGTAATTGGGAGTGTTTCAAAGGCGAGGGTTAAATATTCTCTTCGCCTTAAAAAGCCATATAATAAAGTGCAGAGTATTAGTAACATGCTGAGCATGGCAATGCCGACTGTTACTAACATTGAGACTTCAAGGGGAGAGATGTTGATGGTGGTCATTTGGATTGCTCCACGGTGACGCGGATGCAGCGGTAGCCGGCCCGCTTCATAGTGTTGACGGTGGATTCGCGACCATCCCACAATGTAGCAGGTTCATCGGCCAAAAGCCCCCAACATTTAGCCGGGCTCATCGCGATCTTGTCGGCGTGTATCTTGCCACTCCTGCCGATGATCGCCCACGCTTTGACTGGTTTGGTCATTTGTTCCTCCGTCGAATTGGGCGTGTCCACCAATATTCAGTCGGTGGGTCGATAGACCAAATCACGAGCGCTCCTACTAGAGTTAATGGCCCAGTTAGTGTGCCTAGGACGATCATGAAAATTCGCTTTGGGGAAAACCAATACTCACTGAACCACATGGCCCAATTTAACCATAACAGTAGACTTCCGGCGAGGCCTGACAGTAGCCATGCCAAATTGTAGATATAGCTCATTCGATTTGCTCCCCATGTTTCTTGACCAGTTCCCACCATCCTTCCTTGGTGTTTGGATAACGCGTGGCTGTAGGTAGGTGGAATAACTGGGAGCCGGTGCCGTCGCACCTTGAGCAGCGATCCATGCCTCTCTGACCAGTGCCGAAATCGCAGTGGCTGCAGTGCGCGACAGTCCAGTCGCGGTGTGTCTTAGTCATCTCAGGCTATTTCGTTCTGCATTAGCCGATCCCGCAGGGCGTAACCCTCCAGCGGCCAGAGCTGCCGGATTGCGTCCTCATAAGCGAACCTCTTGCCAAGCTCATCGTTGAAGTTCTCGAGTGAGGCCGGCGCGGACTTGCCGATGACGATGAAGCCGTTTTGCATCACGAGGATGCAGATTGAGAGGATGGAGAGCGTGGCGGGCGCTGGCGTATCACGGAGGATATTGCCACCAGTCAGGTCGTAGCGAGCCACAATTTTCCGTTCCATACTCTCCAGCGACACGCGCGGGGCGGTGGCGACAGCAGCGGCTTCCTTGTCGGTTGTTTCGATGCTCATGGTCTTCCCTTTCTTTCTCTGATTTCGGCCGTCATGGCCATTCGATTTATCTCATCCGGCGAAAGCGGCTTCCGCCATTGCATTGTTGTCGGATATCGGCCGAGGACGGATGCAAATGAGTTGAGATTTTTGCTTATGAGCGGCTCATTCGTGGCCAATCCAAACAAAATCCTGTCTCGTGTCGCTTCCATCTTTCGCCATATCGTCGGGCTCCAACTGAGCACCGATACCGGCTGACGTTCACCATGCCGCCTGATTGCTAGGCTCAGATGCCAGAGTGGGCGACCGCCGGCATAGACCTGTCATTCCATGCCGATATTGACGGTGAGACATGCGGATATCAGTCTTTCTACCATCCAGTAATGTCCTGATACAATTTGTCGCTCAGGATCGAAAATGGGATGAGCGAGTGCGAAATCAATGTGCCGTTTCATCCGTCCGCTCCATCGTCCATATCGCCATCGTCTGGCCAGTCGGCAAAATATTCCTGGGCAAACGACGCGAACGTGAACGCGCCCATAATCGCGAATGCGGTGATGAGATATTTGACTGTCGCGATCATGCCGTATCCTCCGGTGGTCGACGCCGCACGACGATCATCGCGTCGGCAATCTGATAAGCCGCGTCGGCTGGCTGGGGTAAATCGCTGGGATTACCGCCGAATTCTTTCAAGCAGAACGGAAGCACATGCGTTGCGATATAATCGCGTAGTGATATTCCCGCCATGTCCCCAAATGGGAGTGCATGGCCGCCATCTCGTTTGTCGCTCATGCCGTTTCCTCCGCAAGTTTCTTCAATTCCTCGGTTTTCAGGCCGATCATCGCGGCCAGGTAGTCCAGCACGTCGGATTTGCTTTTCTGAAATTCCGCAGCGCCCATAGCCGCAAGCGACTGGCTCTTGGCCGTCCACTCAATAACGACATTCTCAGCATAGGATACAATCACGTAGTCGTGATCGCCGGTGGATTGCCGCATGAACATCGCAACCTTAGCCGCGTCACCATGCGCCGAAAGCACAAGCCGCCGCTCACGGTGATATCCGGTCATGATCAGAGCGTGCTTTCGTAGGATCGTTTCATTTCGGAAAGTGGCATACTCGCCTTCCGGCAGATTCATCCATGCCTCCCGGATGCACGCGAAATAATGCCGATGGCTCCGCATTGACCGCTCCTCGATAGGCTCAAGCCGATAGCGCTCGCCGACCGTGAAAAGATCATCGCAGAGTTTCCCGAAGCGCGGTGCCGGTTCCATCGTCGTGCCGGACCATGTGAAGATGATGGGTGGGAATGGTTTCATTGGGTAGTCTCCGTGCCTTGCCGCGCACCGCCGAGCCAAGCCCAGCTCAGCCGTGCCGTGCCACGCCATGGTGGCAATCCGATTAAGTATCCGTGCCTTGCCTAGCCCTGCCATGCCAATCCAAGCCCAGCCGAACCAGGCCTAGCCCTGCCGCGCCTTGTTATGCAGCCAATGCATCCAGCTCGCGAGCCGATTCCTTCCGCCATGACGTGACGACAAAGCGGCCGTATGGGCCTTTCGTGTCCGGCCTGAAATCTCCCAGCCCGATCCGCTTCCCGGCGTCATCTACAATCTGCCGCATCAGTTTCGCCGAGATGATCGTTTCGTCAATGTCGATGACGAATGAAAGCGTCCAGTCGTCGAACATCGGCCGATGAGCGAGAATGCGCCCTCCAGTTGATGGAATGCGGACCGCCCGCGTATCCACCTTCCACGGCTGAACGTGTTCGATAGCGACTTCCGCGCCGTCGATATCGAGGCACGAAAACAGCATTGACGACTTCTGCGTCGTGATCTGTCGCTTGCCATTTTTATGAAAACGGCCGCCCTCCACCAAACACCGCAACAGGTTCGGTTGCGGGATCATCGGCTCGCCGTCGATACCTATATAGAGCTTGTTTTCGGCAACCTCCTGCGGAGTGCCGCGGTCGCCGGCGGCGGAACTTGTCCGCGTGCCGGAACTTGCCGATTCCGCAGCCGCGTCGGAAAACCGGTTGCAGATAAGCGGCGTCGTGCCTTCGATCGTAATGTGGTAACGCATTTTCATTTCCTCTCTTTGGGTTGCCTTGCCTTGCCACGCAGTGCCCCGCCGTGCATCGCTTTGCCCCGCCGCGCACAGCATCACCCTGCCAAGAGATAATTCACCGGCGGCTTCTCCGGCCTATCGCCATAAAGCGCCGTCAGTTTGCCAATCGTCTCGTCGATTTCAGCGAGGAATATCCGCACAACGCCTTCCAGATATTCAATCCGCGCCGGATCGCGATCGATGCGCTTTTGAAAGAACCGCATAGCTTCCGGCAAGCGCGGATCGTATGACACGAAATCGCACCATGCCCGGCCGGTGCACGCCATTTGCCATTGGAATTGCGTCTCGTATTTGCCGGGGCATTTGCCGTCTATCAGCGTCTCGATATGAGTGGCCGTGTTCGGGCATTTGATCTCAACCAGGCCATCCGCGCCGACGAGGCCATCGGGCGATGCACCGGACATGGCGATAGTCGGATGCGGAACAAATCCGACTTGGGCGACATCGACCGAGTTGCGGAACGAATATGCCGCGCGGGCTTCCGGCTCCGTCTCCGTGCCCCATTGCATCGCGGCATTCGAATATGTCTCGCCGGCAATGCCCGTCAGCCGCTCGGCGACGATCTGGGCCGCATAGTTTGCCCTGGACGCGCCCCAGCCGCTCTTGGTCTTCGCCACCACGTCGGCAATGCGGGATGCGGTGGCGCGGCCTAGGCGGGCCGTGAACCATTCCGGCGATCCTTGGATTATGTCCTCAGGGCGGGTCATTTCTTCCCTCTCTTCGCCCCAAGCGCATCGACCGCGCGGCCATAGTCGGACGCCGGCAGAACATCGAGACTGTCAATTTTCATATATCGGCAAAACAGCGTTTCGTCGGCGCCGACCTCGGCAATGATCGCCCGCAGGCTTGCAATCTGGCCGGCGTCAATCGGGCCTATTGGACCGTCATCTGCGGCCGGCTTGCCATTGCCTTTTCGCGCAACCGCGCCCTCGCCGTCGTCATCAATCGGCGGCAGGTTGAAAAGCGCCATCAAACTATAACGGCAATTGTAAGTGATGGCCGATCCGATGCCCTGAGCGTCCGGCTTCGACGCCGGCATGGAAAGCGTTGAGGCAATCCACTCGCCGCTTTCCGCGTGGACGATCATCGTCTGAACCGAGACGATATTCCCCTCGGTCGACGGGCTTTGCAGGATGACCAGTCCGGCCGCCTGGCATGGGCCGCGGAGAGCGTCTACGACGTTTTCGAGCGAGGCGTAGCGCGACTTGAAATGCGGATTGGTCGCGTCCCTGACGACGCCGCCGGCGGCGGCCTGAACCTTCAGGATCGCGCCCATGATGGATTTGAATGCTTCCGAATGTGTCAGCATATTCCCTCCCCTCGCCTAGGCGAAAATCAGCCATACGGCGAAAACAAACAGCGCGACGGCGACGAACGATGCGGCGTCCTTTGCCATGGTCATTCCTCCATGATTTCCCAAGCGCGGGCGCGCATATTTGACGTGATGCAATCGCGCACAACGTCACGCGCTGCTTCGATATCGCCATTCGTGAATGTCAGATGCGCGTGACCTGTGCATTCGGCCGCGCAATGGCTGATCATCGGTTCAAGCACCGCATAAAGTTTGTCAATAAAATCGGCACTCGACATGAGCGCATCCCACATGTTGCGCTTGTCGACGACCAACTCGAACGGGACCGGATGGTCAATGTCGCGGATGGCCTCTATCATTTCGTCGAGGACTTCGTGAAACGGCTGGCTGCGGGGGGGGGTCATGTTGCATACTCCCAATATCCGTAAACACACCGGCGCTGGACAGAGCAGACGCCATTCGAGTTGCGCCATTGGCCGGCCCGGAGCGGCTGGCCGTGGTCCGGTTCGACGCAATGAACATCGCGGCGCGGATCGTGTGTATCGCGTATCACGCCGTCGATCACTGCCGTGTAGTGCTTGCTCACGGACACAACCAGCCGGCCGGGTGGCAGTTCCGCTGCATCGAGATGCACCGTGCATCCGCTGCCTATGTGCATAGTCGGCGTCCAGCGAAAGCCGAGCGATGCCATATAGTCTCGGAACCATTTGCGCTTGACATTGATTCCGTTGCGAGCACTCCGGGAGCGTTTTGCGGATCGCGTGGTCGCCCGCTGTGAACCAGTGCCATCGGCTAACGCGGCATAGATTTCCGCGTATGGCCGGCCGGACGCAATGGCGATAGAGCGGGCGACACAATCGCCCGCGCTGCCCTTGAAGCCAGCGGCGGTCCGTCCGCCATCGTCTTGAATGAATCCGTCATCAGACATTCCCATTCCCTCCAAATTCGGTTCTAAATTACCCTAGTAGTATTGCATATTTTGTGAAGCCTGAAAAGGAAACCTATTCCAAAGTTTGGGGAAAAATTCGCAAATTCGCAAAAATATTCCACTCCACATCGTTGCCTTATTCATAAAATATGAATATAATAGTGATATGAAAACTGAGATCGCCGACACAGCAGACAAGATCATCGATGCCCTTGGTGGCACGGTCAGCGCCGCGCGGGTCATGGGCTTGGTCCCGAGCATGCTCAGCGCCTACCGGCATCGCGGCAAAATCCCGGCCGCGAAATATCTGATGCTGAAACAAGAGCTTGAGCGGCGCGGATATGCGATTTCGACGGCGGCTTTCAGTTTTACCTGCCCGCAAGAGCCGGACGATGCGGCATAGGGCGCAGCCGCGGCCCTAACGTCGCAGACTGGCCGGCGGTGCGTCCAAGCGCCGCCGGCCGATTATCGGAGGAAACCATGATCCCATTCAACATTTACAACCGCTTCACTGGCGCGGTCCAATTCACCGCCGAGATCGATTGCGACGAAACCGCCACAATCGGCATCAAACTCCGTTTCGCCGTCAAATGGGCGATCGAGAATAAAGTCAACATGTCCGGCGCGATCCTGTCCTCCGCAAACCTATACCGTGCGAAACTGATAGGCGCGGACATGTCCTCCGCGATCCTGTCCTCCGCGAACCTGTCCTCCGCGGACATGTCCTACGCGGACATGTCCTACGCGGACATGTCCTACGCGGACATGTCCTACGCGGACATG
>ERZ1292632.818-Hain-H43-01um-R2-818-length-33566-cov-6_pt1 | contig 33566 bp, 44 predicted proteins | sample MGYA00564407_ERZ1292632 | MGnify/ENA primary metagenome ERZ1292632 (study PRJEB36523, sample SAMEA6512637) | groundwater metagenome | collected 2019-01-08 | study: AquaDiva: Metagenomics assemblies of 32 groundwater samples | reverse complement strand
GTACACACCTCCAGGTAGGATGCTGTTCCAGATCCCCTATGGCGGGGCGGGGTGGGGGTGAGTGGGACTGGCCGGGGGTGGGTGGTAAGTTGTTGAAAAGTGGTGGGGCGGCCCGTCAAAAAAGGCGCAATTGAGGTGAGTACTAGAGGGTCGGCGACTTTCTAGTTGCAATTTAATGACCGGAAACGCAAGACTTAGGAGACGTGAGTTGCAACTAGAGGCGAAAAGCTTGTCGCCGGGCAATTAAAGAGTTTGTCAAATTCCCATAAAGATGTGATTATAAATGAGATAGAGAAAGTCGCCGGGAAGAAAAAAGGTCGCACGGGCGAACAAATAGCGAAAAGTTTGTCGCCGGGCGCGGCCTGAAACACCCTAAAAGTTTGTCGCCGGGTTTTTGGAAACTCCAACCCAATTCCAAATTCCATATTTCCCTAACCTTATCTCACACCGCGTTGCCTAGCCCCATCCTTATCTTTATATGGGAATTATATAGATGACTGCCTTTTCTTCAATTGACGCTTCTGGCGGCGGATTCGCCGCTTGGCGGCCTTCGTCTTTGGTTTTGGGCGGTAAGCGAGAACCGCGTCGGTTATTCGGTCAAGCGCGTCGGGAGTTTTCATGCAATCACTTCCTTGTAGGTGATATGGCGACCCGCAACGGCATCCACGAAGCTGGCGAGACGTTCGAGTGTGTGGCGGGCCACGTTCCCCGCATTCAGGCGGAAGGTGAATTCGTCAACGTAACGATGGAGATGCTTCCTGCTGCAATGGTGATAGACGCCGTGGAGGCCGCGCCTCAAAACAGCCCACACGCTCTCGATGCTGTTCACTGTGACGGGGCCGCGCGTATATTCTCCCGCCGTGTAGTTCACGGCATCGTGGCGAAAAAAGAGGCCGTCTTTGTGCGTTCGCGGCCACCGATAAAAACCTCATCCACTTCGACAATTCCCTTCAGCTTATCGCGGGACTCGGGAGCGCGGCAGGCTTCGCGGAGACGACAGAGCATGAACCATGCAGACTTCTGAGTCACACCGATTTCCTTAGAGAGTTGCATCGAGGAGGTGCCCTTCCGAGCCGTGACCAGGAGATACATCGCGCAAAGCCACTTGTGAAGCGGAATATGCGACCGCTCGAAAATCGTTCCAGTTCGCACCGTGAAATCCAACTTGCAGGCGTTGCAGCGATAGTAACCGCCCTTGCGCGTTGTGATGCGCAGTCCGCCCTTGCATTCCTGGCATCTCGGCCCGTTTGGCCAGAGTCGAGCTTCAAGGTACTGATGTGCCGATTCCTCGTCGGGGAAAATCTCAAAAAGTTTGAAGGTGCTGATAGTGCTCTTGCACATTTTGCCTCCAGTAAGTCGTCGCGTTACGTAGCGGCCCCGACTACCATGCCGGACGCCCCGCTTGCGCGGAGTCGCGCTCGACGGAGATTACAATGCGAGGCGGAGAGCGGCCTTGGCGGGATTGTCTGGGCCGAGATGAGCGACGTTCTCCGCAGCGCTCTGGATGGATGCGTACAGCTGGTAGGCATTGCGGTGGGCGGATCGGCGCTCCGTCCGCAGGTAGGCCTCGGCAGAGCGTCGGGCAGCCTCCAATGTACGGTGATTGCTCAGTACACTATAGCGGGCCTCGAGCCCTCTCTCGCGTATCTCGTACCACGTCCTCTGGATATCGCCCGTAGAGCCGTAATAGATGGTTTTTTCGTTCGCGAACTTTCGGGGCCTGATTTCAACTACCTGATATTTGTTCATTGTTTTCTCCTGCCGCTGGTAGCGGCTCTCGTTTACAAGTCCATTGTACATATCCCGCCTGCAACTCCGCGCGGACGAGCAATTCATCTTCCCACCAATGTACCGGCCAGCGCGCCACAATCATACGCCGTACTGACGCGCCGATTCCTCGTCGGGGAAAATCTCAAAAAGTTTGAACGTGCTGATCGTGGTCCTACACATTGGCCCTCCAGGAGGTTGCCGCGTTACGTAGCGGCCCCGGCGACCACGCCGGACGCCCCGCTTGCGCGGAGTCGCGCTCGACGGAGATCATGCACGCGCCAAATCCCGTGCATTCAGATGATAGTTGCGTCCAGCAAAATCTACCTGAATGACCAGCGTTTTCAGGTTCTCGCTGTTGGGCCAGCGGATATGAGTGATTGTTCCTGTATCCTCGACAGAGAGGAGACTCGCAGGGGAACTCTGCCGGGCATGGGCCTCAGCAGTGATATGTACGCTATCTCCGATAGCGAATTCAGTACCGCAAATGATGCCTGTCAAATTGCGTTGGATACCACCGGCCATTTGCGGATGAGTTCCCTCGACATATTCCCTGCCATTAGTCGTCGTACAGCCGGGCATCAAACGGAGCGTGTCAATAACTCGGACGAGCGGGTATCGCAGCCTGTCGGAATTACTGGTAACGATTTCGAGCATTTCAGGTGTGAGCATTTTATTCTCCTGCCGCTGGTAGCGGCTCTCATTTACAAATCCATTATACATAACTCCCTCCAGCTTGTCAAGGAAAATCGTACGGGAGTTACGTACTATATTTGGCGTGTTTTCAAGGGCCTGGGAGTTAAGCATATAATTCCCCGGCCGGCCGCGTGGGTAGCCGGTGCGTTTCATAAATTCTCTCCGGGCGCGCGAGCTCCGGGCGATCCGTCCCCGCCGGTCGCGCGGCCCTATATATAAGGAAGAGCGCCGGGGAGCCCAACCCGCCACCCATGGGCCACTTCCAAGTTTTTGGTGAGCCTGGGATTTCCCCGGCAGAATACTTACCCAGAGGACTCCCAATAGAAGTGCTGCCGCAAACCGCCGCCCCATACAACATTCATCGGCGGTTCACTTCGGCTTCTTGATCCTTTTCCCCGGCGGCGCCGGTGTTGAATCCAGCGACTTCATGGGCGAGGGCGGTGCGCCGAATTTCCCCGCCCATTCCTCAAGAATATCCATCACCTTCGCCTGGATCGCTTCCGGGGCGCGCTCAAAGATTATCTCGACAGCCAGGTGCGCCCATTGCTCGCCGACGCTCCGATTTGGTTGGGCAGGCGCGGGCAGTGCATTCAGAATTGGCTTCACATCACGCGTGCGCAATGAGGCGATAAACGCTTCGGGCGTCACGTCCCCGGGATCCTCAAGATAGTTCAAGAGCCGCAGACGATCGCCGCCCTCCCGGAAAAGCTGTGCCAACTCCCAATTCTTCATCCCTTCCTGGACCCAAAGACCGTGCAGTTTAGCCAACCACCGGCCGCGAGGCGTTCTTTTCCCACTTTCCCAATATGAATAGGCGCGCAAGGAGCATCCCAACCGCGCGGCCATGCCTCGCTGGGTTGCCTTTAGTAGGCTACGTTGCTCTTTTATGGCCTCCGCTAAAGGGCCTTTTAAGGGCCGAAGATTTGGCTTGACACGCACATTCTGTTCATGCACAATATGTTCCGCTTGATGGGCAATTCCGATTGCCCATGATTAAAACAATGAAGAATACCACAAAAACCACGCCGAACAAACTAGGACCAGAAACCTGCCAACTGATTCGTGCCAACCACGGATTAGCCGCGCAGATCGCGGCCTTCGGCGGGTTTAATAAGTCTTTCGCGACACGCGTTCTCAAAGGCGAAAAGCGTCCCAGCCTGCGGTTTCTTAAGGCGCTCGATCGCGCGCTGGCGGACATGCGAGCGGTTGTTGCGATCCAACTGGTCCACCACGAGCATCCCGAAATCGCCGAGCACGCCCGGAGGTAGGGGGAAGGGCAACGCGGAACGATGAACGATGAACGATGAAGGTCTGAGAGACGTTCACCGCAGAGGCGCGGAGATAGCCGATGGGAGCCGAAATCGTCGAGGCGGTGCGCGAGATGCTCAAGCTACTGATAGGCGGTTCATAGTTCTAATGGCCCTTTTCGCTTTCACCTCGGTCATGGGAACCCTGCTGGCCGACTGGCGGGAGCGCCGGCGGCGGCACTGGCTTCTGGTCACACGTTTCCCAGGAGGGAAAATCCAATGAGTCGACTCTCCAAGACGTTTCAACGCGGGGGATGCCTGGAATTTGTTCTGGTCCTGGGCGGACTGATAGCCCTGTGGCTGGCGGCGCTCTATTTCATCTGGCCGCGGCTGCTGAGCGCGACGCTGGCGGTCTGTGCGCTCGGCGTGCTGGCGATCCTGGCGGCCGTCGCCCTGGTTCCGATTAAGTGGCGCTGACTCAGCCCCATTGCAGATTTCAAATCCGAGATTCCAGATTTCAGGCATGGCTAATCAACCTATTGCCCAGCAGCAGGACGACGAGATTCTGGTCACTGAGAGCTTCAAGCTGCCCCTTTGGGTGGTGCGCGAGATGCAGCGTATCTGCCGGGAGACGGGGCTGGACCTTTCCAAGACGGGACGGATTGAGCTTACCGAGCTGGCGAAAATCACCAAGGCCCATTTCCGAAGAGGCCCGGCGCTGGGGCCATTTCTCGAACACCTGGAATTCAAGCCCGAACAGTACAACCTTTTTTTTGAAAGACGAAGGTAATTGACTAAGACGACGTTGTTTACCAACTAGGGGCCATGGCACTCAAACACGACGGTCAGTGGTATCTGGAAATCGCCGAGGCGGCGGAAATGGAGCGAATCACGCGGCAGGAAACTTACAAGCGAGTTCAAGAATATCGCCTGCTCTCCATCGACCGCCGCCCGATCGACGCGAAGCGCGGCACGCTCATCCCCGCGCGAGGCCTTTCCTACGACGGTCAAAAACGCTGGCAGGAGCGGCTCCTCAAGCAGCTTGTTTCGCCCGACGCCATGGCGAGGCAGGCCCAGCCGGTAATCAGCCCTGAATCAAAAAACTCTGGGTTATCCCCGCTTGACTTCCCTGCCCGCGCCGCTCTTGCCAGCGTCTCGACCCCGGAGCAGCTCACCCTCGCGCCGCCCTCGGAAATCGATGTCGTGATAAGGGCCATGCCAGAAGGCGAATTTAAGAAGCAGGCGCTCGCAAGGTATCGCGCCGTGCGCATGCTACTGAACCACGATGGATTTGCCCTCGGGCGGAACCGCACCGAGCAGGCGAAAGTGATCGCGGCGCAATTCCGCGTGAGCGAAAAACAGGTTTGGGAATGGCGCAAGAAGCTGGCGAGCACTATAAAGTCAGAGGATGATCCCGGCGATCCGGGCGTCCTGATGCGGCAGCGTCCGGGACCTCCAGCCAGCGGCCCAGGCGGAATCGTCTTCCCCAAACTTGATCCCTCGCTGCGCACCTTCATCACAGAATGCTGGGAAATTCGCAGGCTGAGCCGAAACCAGAGCGTGGAGGCAGTCAAGGGCTACCTCAGCGAAAAGCAACGCGGCTGCGGGCCCGGCTATCTTTATGACGAGCTCTCGCCCACGTTCCCGCTCCAATCCACGATATGTCGCTTCATTAACGAGCGTCTCGATGGCGATCAAAACGCCGCGCGAAACGGCGCGGGAGCGGTCAAGGTGGCGGCGGGCTACATCGACCGCCATTACAACGACCAATTCGCTGGCGATGCCTGGTGCATCGACGAGTGGGAGATCGATAGCTACCCCTACGATGACCGCGATCATCGGATTGTTTTTAACTATGGCCGGAAAAATCCAATCCTCCACCTCCTTTCCGCCATCGACGAGCGCTCTACCAAGATTCTCGATTGGATTCTTACGGTTCGTGTGGATGAGGACAGCCAAGTCCTGGCCGAGCGCATGTTACGAAAATTCTGGCTGCCGTTGCGCCTGGTCGCCGACCGAGCGTCGCGTTTCCGCGAACTCGCTCATGGCCGCGTGGTGACGCGCAAGACCGGCGAAGTGGTGGAACTCCTGGAAGGCTCGCTCGGCCTGCTGGGGGTCAAGGGGCGCGGCTCGGAGGAGAAGAACCCGCGCGGCAACCGCATCGAGCGCATGCACGGAATTTACGCTCCTAATGCCCGGCGCGATTTTGGCCTCTCCTGGCGGCCGCCCCAAAAAGTCCGCGGCTTTGCCGGAGTCGATCTCCGCGAAGCGACCGGCATCGATCAGCGCGTCACGCGGCATTATTCCGAGCATTGCCGCAAGGGCGAGCCAACCGAACTCGTCCCGCTCAGCCAGGTTGTGCGCTCCGTCGCCGCCTGGGTGGATGAAATCAACCACGCTGACACCGAGGCCAAGGGGTGTAACGGCCTGACGCGCGAGGCTGCATTCAAATATTTTTCGCCGCCTGCCGAAGAGATTGCCCGCCGCAAGCCCGCGCAGGCGCTGATTGACGAGGCTTTTGCGGAGCGCCGCGTGCTTCGCGTGCGCAGTGGGGGCGTGATCGCGATGCCGGACGGGCTGCGTTACGATGCCGACCGCCTGCCCATCGGCGAGGACGTGGCCGTGCGCAGATTCCGCCGAGACCCCTCGCAGCTTTTTGTCGACCTCCCTTCTGGGACGGTGGCCGCGCGCCTCCGGCCGGAGGTTGGGATTTACGAACCCGAGCTGCTCGCCCAGGAATCGGCGCGCCTGGCGCGGCGAAGACGACTGTTAAAGTCGGACTTCGAACCTTCTCCGGCGCCAAGCGATCCTGACCCCGGCAAGCTTGAGACAGAACACGTTTCATTGCCCGAGATTTCGAGCGTGGAATGGATGATGGAGCGCCGCATGACTTCGTCCGAACTCGCGCGCATGGCGCGCGAGGCTCAGGAGACCGAATGACCAGCGAGGCCACGCGAGAATCGGTTTGTCAATCGCTGCGCGTCTACATGTCGCGCACCGGGTGGACGCTGGCGGAGATTGCGGAGCGCGCCAGTTACAGCCACCAGACCTTGAGGCAATTCATCTCCGGAGCGCGGTACGGCGACGGGGATGGAGAGACTGCAGCGCGGCGGCTGGCGCGCTTCATGGAGGAGAACCCCGCCCCGCTTCCGGAATCTCCCGGCAAACTTTACGAAACCGCCGCAACGCGCGAAATGGGCTTGATTCTCGAGCGCGTGCGCGAGGGCGCCTGGGGCACGCTCTACGGCCCTGCGGGCGCGCAGAAAACCTTCCTGCTGCGCTACCGCTTTGCGGAAGCCGCACGCCTGCCCGAACCTGACCTGGTCCTAGTTGAAGTGGACAGCGCGATGAGTCCGCGCGCTCTCTTCGCCCGGATCGCGCAAGGCTTGGCGGCGCCCTACGCGCTTCAAACCGACAAGCTGCGGCAAGGAATCCTCTACGCGCTCCGGCGGCGCTCTTCGACCGTCGCCCTGGTGCTCGATGAAGCTCAGCTGCTTTACTCGCGCATCGACACCCTAGAAGCGCTGCGCCGCCTCGGCGATCTTGCCGGCGGGCGTATGGGGATTCTGGTTTGCGGCAACGAGCAGGTGATCAAGCTCTTCGAGAAGCGGAGGCGGAATTACTTCGAGCAATGGCGCTCCCGGATCGAGCAGATTGAGGCTCGAGTGCTGGGCCCGACGCCCGCCGAGGCGGTGTGCATCGTCGAAGAGGAGCTGGCGGGAATCAAGGACCGCGCCGTCGCCGTTCTTATTGAGGGCGCCAGCGTCGCCGATCCCATCTCGAAGAAACGCTACGTCAATGCCCGGCGGCTATTCAACGCCATCCGCGATTTCCGCGGCCCCCGCCGGCGTCTGCAGTAGGGGCGGGCGGCGCCCGCCGAAAACGATGAACGATGAACGCGGAACGATGAAGGATGAACAGATTGCTGAACACTGAGGCCGGAGGAAGAATAAATGGGCGACCGCCGCGCGCTCCACGGTAGATGCCATCCACAGAATGAAAGAGAGTTCTCTTTACTACTCCGCCGATCTGCACGATCAGTGGGCAAGAAGATAAGGTTGCAGATGCGGATGGTTGAACGGTTTGCAATGCAAAGGATGGATGCGAGGATCGAGGGCTTAACAAGTCAGGCAATAAAGCAGTATCGGCGACGACGTCTGCGGGAATCCAAACGTATCACCAAAGAGCTGCGCCAAATTGAGGCTATCGTTCGCAAGGCGAAGGGCGGAGAGGGCCTTCTTAATCGATGGAGCTATCGCCTGTTTGCGGCGGCGTTCGGTCAGGAGCCCCTGGGATATGAGATTGCCCTGCAACAAACCCTTTCAACACTCCGGGAACGAGAGCAGGACGTTTTGGCTCGGCGGTTTGGGATTAAAGGAGATCTCCCCCAGACCCTGGAGGGAATTTCTCAGGAGCTCACCTGTACCAAGGAAAGAATCCGACAGATCGAGATGAAAGCCTTGCTGAAAATAGCCAGGGGCAGGCGAGGCGCAAGGTTAAAGGTGTTTATAACGGGCGACCACGGCGAAAGCACCATCAGGACCATTTGTGACCTTTGCGGGAAGGCCGCGTCCCGTCCAGACTTGCGCATAGAGATGTTGGATCTTTCTGTCCGCGCTTATAATGCCCTCAAGAATGCTGGCATTCAAGACCTCAACGAGCTCAGGCGGGCTCGTCCTCACGAACTCCTAAAAATGAAGAATTTTGGCCAGAAGTCCCTCCGAGAGATCACTGAAATCATGGCCAAACATGGACTTGCGCTCGCTAACTGCGAAAAGACAGGTCGGCATACATCGGCGCTAGTAGCACCCCCACCTTTAATTTATCAAGACACGAGGCCGAAATGACCCTCCTCATCATCGATGACGATCCCATCCTGCGGGGCTTGCTCTTTGCGCACGCGGAGCTGGCCGATTGCGGTGCTGCGCCTATCGAAATTCTCGAAGCCGGCTCAGCGGCGGAAGCTTTGGGGAAAATCTGGGCGGCGAATGCCATCCTCTGCGATGGCCTGGAAGGCGAGTGGGTCAAAGTCTGGGCGGCGGCTAGGAAACGGGGCGCGCGCTTTGTGCTCCTTTCCGGCGACGACCGCCAGGTGACGCAGGCGCGCCTGATTGGCGTGCGCGCCTTCTCGAAACCGGGCGGGACCGGGGACGCCATCGCGGCGGCGGTCGCCAGTTCCGATTCCCGATTCCCGATTGCCGATTCCCAGGTTGGCAATCCCGCCATCCAGGAAGCCGATATCGCGAACGCGCGTGGATGGGAGGAAGACGAAGAGGAGGGGGCGCGGGTCCGCAAGCCCCGCGTGGCCTAGCCGGGCGAAACGATGAACGCGGAAGGATGAACGATGAACATCAAACCTGAAACTGGAAACTGGAAGACGGAAACTGAATACGGAGACATCGATTCCCGCGTCGCCGCCAAGCTGCGCGCGCAACGCGAGCTCGAGGCGCGCCGCCAGCGTGCTGCTGATTGCGGAGATGGTTGGCGTGCGCTTGTCATTCTGAGGAGCCGGAGGCGAGGAAGAGTCTGTCGTTGCATTTTAGATTTCAGATTTTAGATTGGAGGACAACATGGCACTACCGAAAACAATTTATGTGATTGAAGACGGCACCGGAGATGACAGGCGCCTGCTGGCCGCCGAGAACATCGTCGAGGTTTCCGATGATGAGACCCGGACCGTAGGGCTTTATAAACTGGCGAAGAAGCTTCGCACCAAAAAGGCGGTTCAAGTCTATCCGGCGAAGTGAACGCTTTGCGCCTCTGCGTGAGCCGATTTTAGATTTCCGATTGTGGATTAAGCGACATGGCTGGGAGCTACCAACAACACGCTACGCGGCAAGCCCCGCGTGGCCTAGCTGTAGCGCCGGCCCCCGATCAAGTCGGGGGTGACCGGCGAAAACGATGAACGCGGAAGGCTGAACGATGAACATCAAACCTGAAACTGGAAACTGGAAGACGGAAACTGAATACGGAGACATCGATTCCCGCGTCGCCGCCAAGCTGCGCGCGCAACGCGAGCTCGAGGCGCGCGGCCAGCAGGACTCGCTGCTCGACGCTTACCGCCACGGCCTGACGGAAGGCGAAGCGCGTGGCCGGGCTCTGCGCTGGGCCGATCTCGGGTTCGCATTTTTTCTAGGGGCATTGGCGGGTTTAGCACTCGCCGCGCTCATCGCGCGGTTGTCATCTTGAGCCGCTTTGCGGGAGAAGGATCTGCAGTGGCCCGCTGATAGCTGAAGGCTTCTTTTATGAGCGAAATTCGGACCTGGAAATGCGATGGCTCGGGCTGCGGCACCATCCGTAAAGAATCCAACAACTGGTGGATGCTCAACCACGATGGCCAGGGATTCATGCTCCGGCCCTTTGACGACCAACTGGCGCGCTCGCACGCCTTCCAGTTCTGCGGCCTAGCCTGCGCCTTGCGGAAGATTTCAGAGCTCGCCGGCGGGGAGGCAAAATGAAGACAGGAATGAAGATCCCTGATTATCGCCGCGGCCCCGCGTTGACGGCGATGAGCATCAACGCTATCGCCGCCGAACTGGGATGCTCGAAACAACTCGTGCATTACATCATTCGAAGGGCGCTAGGAAAGCTGCGCGCGCAGCCGGCCCTGATGGCGGGCTTTCGTGAGGCCGTTGGGTTCGAACGCCGAAAGATCGGCTATGCCGTGGGACCGTGGAATGACATCGATGCGGAGCTGGATATCGAGGGTAGCGCAGACCTCCGCGTTTGAGGTCTGCGGCAGTTGTCGAAAGTCAGCGCATCCGCCTTGGGCGGAAGCGCCGTAGCGCAGACCTCCGCTTCTGAGGTCTGCGGCAGTTGTCTTCGAACGAGGTGAAACATGAGTCCGAAATCCACAATCGAAAATCGAGCTGGTAGCGCAGACCTCCACTCTTCGAGGTCTGCGGCACTTCTCGAAACCTGGCCGGAAGCGGATTGCGCCATGGCACGTTACGCGGCGCTCTCCGCGGGGCGCGACGAGCTTCGAGCGCGCCTCGAGGGAGAGATTGCCGTGGTGCGCGACCGCTACGCCACAACGCTCGACCGGCAAGAGTCCGAACTCTCGACGCTCAGCGCGCAACTCAAGAAGTTCGCTCAGGGGCGGAAAACGGAATTTAAGCCTGCCCCCTCGGGCGATGGCCGCAGCTACGAGCACGCCGGAGTCGCTCTGGGGTTTCGCCAGTCGCCCGGCCGGGTCGAGATTCGCAAGGAAGATGAAGCTATCGACTGGCTGCGCGATTATCGCTCGGGAGAATTCGTCCGCATCGTTCACCAGGCGGACCGCGAGAAGCTCCTCGCCGCCCTGCGCGAGGGCGCAGACTCCCGCCTCGTCGAGACGCTGGCGGCACACGGCATCCGCTTCGAGCAGAAGGATAAGTTCTTTGTCGAAGTGGCGAATGAGAAGTAATGACTGACCAGCAAATCCTAAGAGGCGATGCGCGGCATCTCCCCCTTGCCGACAATTGCGTCGATTGCATTGTTACCAGCCCCCCTTATTGGGGACAGAGGAAATACCGAGGGTCGGCGCTTATCTGGAACGCGGAACGCGGAACGATGAACGATGAATGCCGGCATCGGTGGGCAGATCCTAGCCACGCCCATCCGAATGGTAGTGGCGGAGGCCAAGGATTAGACTATGGCAAGCAGGTGACGAATCGCGGTTCCTATGTCACAGATTACCGGCAGCGGCGTCTGAAATCGCAGCGCTGCGGCAAGTGCGGCGCGTGGCGCGGGCAGCTCGGGCTCGAACCGACGCCGGAACTCTACGTTCAGCACTTGGTCGAAATCTTCCGCGAATGCCGCCGCGTGCTCAAGCCGACTGGAACGTGCTGGCTGATCGTTAGCGATTCAAGGCCGTCGGGCAATCGCAAAGATCACGGAACGCGTATCGGCTTCAAGCAAGAAACCAATGCCGGTTGCCTTTCGACCCTCAACTCTCGACCCTTGACTCCCGACTCCCTGAAATATTCCGACATGCTTGGCCTGCCGCACGACTTGGTCAAAGCCCTGCGCGCCGACGGCTGGTACTGGCGCGACGAAATTATCTGGGCGAAGCCGAATGGCATGTGCGAATCGCAGCGCACGCGCACCACGCGCAACCACGAATACGTTTTCCTGCTTACCAAATCCCCCAGCCCGAAATACTTCTTTGATGTTGAAGCGATCATGGAGCCGTGTGCGAGCGGGCTCACAAACATCGGCCGGAAGCGTGGTGTGGGTGGGTTTGTCCGCCTCGGCCGCGAAGGCGTGAACTCTCGAATGCATCAGGATCGGGATGTCTTCCATCCGGCGGGGCGAAAAGCGCGCTCGGGAAACAAAGAGCGGCTGGTCGGCGGGCGTGGGCGAACCGGCAACCATCTGGGCTTCAATGTACCGTGGGAAGGCTTATATCGCCGCAAGCGTTCCGTCTGGTGGGTTGCGGTGTCGAAGCCGCGCGGCATCAAGCATTACGCCACATTCCCCGAGAAACTTATCGAGCCCATGATCTTGGCGGGCTGCCCCCGAGGCGGCTTGGTGCTCGATCCCTTTGCCGGAAGCGGGACTACGGGCGTTGTGGCTCGGCGGCTGGGAAGGCGTTTCATCCTGGTGGATCTGGCCTATCAAGCTATGCAACGGAAAAGGCTGAAAGCTGATGACTGATGACTGATTGCTCCCAATGCGATGGCACCGGCTGGCGACACGTCAAGAGGCAGGAGGCAGGTGTCGGGGGTCGGGAATACGATGCCGTCGAGCCGTGCCCCTGTCGGCGCAAGCGTCCCGACGCGCAGCCTCTCTCGCCGAAATTCGAGCCGGTAGGCCCTGGCCTCGAGGGGATCGTCGATCGCCTAGGCGATGCGGCGCTTCTGCCGCTTGATCGACGCCTGGCGACGATTTTGAGAAACCATCGCGGGCGCGCGAGCGCCATCCGCTCGGCGGAACTTGCGGCGCTCGTCTTTGACGATACCAGCGATCCCGCGCGTAAGGAAGAATTCCGGCGTGGCATTACGCAATCGATCGAGCGCTTGCGCACCTTCGCGCGCTTGCCCATTGCCGCCACCAAAGAGCCGCCCTACGGCTACTTCCTGGCGGAGACGGACGCGGAATGCGACGAGATGCACGAGCGCTACATGCGCGAGCTGATTCGTTGCGCCGCCCTGGCGCGGCTGTTTCGTCCGCAGGCGGATATCGTGCAACGATTGCGGGGCCAGCTCGAGCTGGGGCGCAAGGGAACGATGAACGCGGAACGATGAAGGATGAACGGAAGGCTGATGGGTGACCGCTGAAGGCTGGAATCTGGAAATGAAACAGGAATCCCTCTTGCCGCATACTGACGCCATTCCGAAGCGCACGCTGGAATGGACTCGCTACCACGGCAAGCATCTGGTGCGCTACAAGGACGGACTGGGGTACGTCCATCGCACTCTGACCGCCGACCGCGCCCAGGCGGAAGCCGCTTTCGAGCGCTATCGCGAGCAATACAGCGCGAAGTGAAGTCTGAATCTTGAAGGGGGAAACATGCAGATTACTTATGAGGCGAATTCGAATTCCGTGAGGCTGGATGTTCATGGCGAGACGCGGGCCGAGCGGGCGCTGCTCAGCCATTTTCAAGAAGGCCACGTCGCATTGCTGTGCCAAGGGCAATTCAAGGATGACGGCGTTCGGGTCTTCATCCGCGAGAAATCGATGGGGGAGCATAAGGCTGAGATCGCCGATGAATTCGGGCGGAAGAAGATGCTCGAGCGGCGCCGCGCGAAGAGGCGCAATCGGAAATGACGACCGCCGCCCAACCCGACAGCCGACACCCGAAACCCGAGAGCCGTTCTGCCGCCCAGCGGCTCCCCGGGCATCTGCTCAAGGCATTACACGCCGAGTGGCGGAAGTTCTCGCCTGGACTGCAAGGCAGTGACGAGTGGCAAGTGACGAGTGACGAGCCAGACCCGGAACGCGCGCTGCGCCTGGCGTGGACGAATCAGGTTCTGCAATCTAAAATCCAAAATCTAAAATCTAAAATCGAGAGCTGGTCAGAACTCACGGTCGGCCAGGCGAGATATCTGCTCAAGAAGATGCGCGCCGAGTTGGGCGAGTCGCCACTCAATGACTACATCGCGCGCGCCGCGCTGCGCCTGTTTGGGTCGGGCTGGAATGAGGCCTTGGCGGAGCGCATCGGCCAGCGCTTCCATCGCGGCCCGGAAATTCAAGCCCTGGAATTCTGGCAGAAGAAGGCGCTCTTCGAAGAGCTGGTGGGAAGGATGGCGCGGCAGGACCAAGTAGCGCCGACCTCCGCTTCTGAGGTCTGCGGCACTTCTCAGCCCTCCGCCAGCGCACTGGCGGCGCGGACGGAAGCCCTGCGCATGGAAATCGTGAGGCAGAAATCATAAAGGCGATTCACCGCAGAGGCACAGAGACGCCGGATCGTCCAATAGAATGCCCCGCGCGGCGGCGGGAAGGGGTCGTCAGGCGATGAAGAGCGGGGGGCAGGTGTCAGGGGAGGTATCAGGGGCCGGGTGCCAGGAGAGGAATCAGAAACCATCAGGGAGGCCGTGGCGTGAGCGAAGCGGGTAGCGCAGACCTCCGCTTCTGAGGTCTGCGGCTTGTCGGCCAGAAAGAAAGAGCCGCGGACCTGAAACCCGCAGGTCCGCGCTACCCGCTGCGGGTTGTTGACAGCAGGGTGCGCGGCGGGCGAAGAACCCGATATATTTTGTGCCGGACATGCGGCCAGACGTTTCGCACCTCCCAGATTGTCATAGCAAGAAATTCATCGACCCCCTTGGACTTCACAAATTTTAGATGTATACCTAAAGATGCGAGGCAATTCCAAGCCCGACGAGTCGCGCGGCAGAAAAATTTCAATTCGCAGTTGATCCGACCGCGCCGCTCAGAATGACAGTGGACGAACTGATGCGGAGAATCGTTGCGGCGCATGGCGGGGTTCGGAAGGTTGCGGCGCGTGCCGTCGGCATCAGCGCCGCCACAATTTTGAATCGCCTGAGGGCGCGCAATCCGAAACCCGAAACCCGGATTCCGGCACCCGAAGTTGACAAAGTTCGCCGCGCGGAGGATTCGGCAGCCGCCGGAAAGGCGCCCGGCGATCATGCGGAGTCAGCTCCCCTCGCTCCGCGCGGCGAGGAATCGTAGGTTGTAGCGCAGACCTCCGCGGTTGAGGTCTGCGGCTTGTCGGCCGGAAAGAAAGAGCCGCGGACCTGAAACCCGCAGGTCCGCGCTACCCGCTGACGAGTGACGAGTGACAAATGAAAGATTCGCCGGATGCCTGAGAGCCCGGCGAAGATGGCCCACTGGACCTTCGAGGGACCCGGTGAGCTGAGGCGGCGGCGGCCCCTCGAACGTCGCCGACGCCTTTTGGTCACGACCGAAAACCGAAAATCCGTCGTCCCCGCGGAAGCGGGGACCCAGAAGTTGGATTCCCGCCGCCCCCCGGTTAAACCGGGGGGCGGGAATGATCAGGGCTCCCCCTCCCACGCCGAATTCCGCCTGATGAATCGCATTCATCGGCAATGGGGCGCCGCCATTGACGCGGCCTGCCAATACTCCAGCGTCCCTCGTGCCTTTCTTGCCGCACTGATGGCGCTCGAATCGGGCGGCGACCCTGCCGCGAAGCGCTTCGAGCGGCACGTCTATAACAAACTCATCAACGTCCAGCGCGGTTTTGCCGACCACTATGGCGCGCTCTCCCACGGCGAGCTCAAGCGCTTCTCGAACGATGGCATTCGCAATTTCGCGACCAGTTGGGGTTTGACCCAGGTGATGGGTTACCACGTTGCCCGCCGTCCCGGCGGGATCGAATTGCTCATCAATCCTGAGACGCATCTCAAGTTCGCCCTGGGCATGCTGGCGGAATTCGCCGAGCGTTTTGGCCTGAACGCGACCCAGGAATTCGCCGAACTCTTGCGCTGCTGGAATACCGGCGCGCCTTATGACGATCCCTCAACGCCGCGCATCGAGGGCCGCACGCACGATCCGCATTATGTCGCGAACGGCCTGCGGCGGATGGAGATCTACAAGCGGATATTGAGCGGGGGAAACAAGGCGTCAGGAGAGAAGCCGGTCGCGATTTTCGCCACGCTGGGAGGTCAGACCTCTTGAAGGAATTTCTAAAACAGCTTTTCAGTGATGCTCCAGGGGTGAGCTTTGGCCGCGCCGCGACGGCGGTCTGTCTCGTCGCCGGCATCGTCTGGGTCACGCGCGTGGTGTGGATTACCAACGCCCTCCCAGCGCTCGATGGCGTGACGTTTTGGGCGCTCTCGTTCTACGTGGGCGGAAAAGCCCTGGGCAAGGGCGCGGAAGTATTGAGCGCGTTCGCGCTCAAGCAGTCAGCCGTCAGCAGTCAGCAGACAGCAGAGAAGGGTCAATGAATTCTGGGATTCTGAACTGGGTGCGGGCATGGATCATCAGAAACGCCGCCGCGATCATTTTCGTTGCGCTCGGCGTTCTCGGCGTCTCGGCGGTCTTCTTCGGCTGGAAAGCTTCGCTCGTCCGCAACGCCCAACTCGACTTGCGGATCGAGCAAAAAGAATCTCAGATTTCAAATTTGAAATCTCAAATTGCCTCAGCCGAAAGCCGCGCTGATGCCAGAGAGCGTCGAGTGAAGGAGTTGGAAGCGAGAGAAGAGCAGCTCTCAGCCCTCAGCCGTCAGTTGTCAGCAAAGCTCGAAACAGCCAAGCGTGAAGCAAAGAGACGCGAGGCGGAGCTTGCCGCGCTTCCCGCCGCGCAAGTCCATGCCCAGATCGAGGCGGAAAAGATCCCGGCATTTGCCGGGATGACTGAGGGGCAGGAGCGTGCCGCGGCGGGAATCATCCTGGCGCGGGATAACTGCCGCGAGCAGTTGGGACTCTCAGAAGCGCAAAACGAAAACTGTGAGGGCCGTGCGGCCAACTTGAAAGAACAGCTCGAAGAGCAGGTAAAACAAATTTCCAGTTTCCAGTTTCAAGTTTCCACGCAGGCGGAGGTGATGCGCCGCCAAGACGAGCTGCGCAAGCTGGAAGTCACGCGGGCGCGCGGCGCGTGGTGGCAACGCCTGGGACGGAATGCTAAGTGGTTTGGGTTAGGAGTCCTGGCGGGGGGCGTGGCCGCAGGAATTCTGGCGCACTGATTCTCGAACTGCATCGCCGCGCGGGGAGGCAAATTCGCAATGACCCTGTCGCTGATCGGGCTGTGGCTTCAGGCAGCAAGCCTCGAGCTGGGATGGATATTGGCGGGCTTTGGCGCGCTCGCCGCCGGCCTGGGAATCTTTCGCGCGGGATTCGCCCTGGGCAAGAGCGCCGGGGAAATCACGCGTACATTTCAGGAATTCGCCATGCACCACAACCAGACCCAGGAGCAGTTAATCTCCCTCGCACAAGAAGCAGTGACCGTGCTGCCGCGCATCGCCACCATCCAGGAAGGCCAAGAGCAGATGCGCATCACCATGCGCGCCATGAACCGCAAGCTCAACCGGCTGACGGGAGCCGATGAGGGGATGGAATGATGAGCCACGAGACCAAGAGCCAGGCACTGCACGAAATCGAGCGCGGCGAAATCTTGCGCTTTCTGGCCGAGGTCTATCCCAACCCCGTCACACCCAACATGCTCATGCATCATCTGGACGATTCCGCCTACTCCGTGGACGACGACGAATTGGGATTCCATTTCGCCTATCTCTTCGAGAAGGGCTACATCGCCCTGGAGGAATTTGCGCGGCGCGCTGGCGAGAAGCGCCGCATCAGGTGGGTCAAGATTACGGCGCGCGGGATCGATCGGATTGATAACCGGCCTCCGGAGAGCGATGGAGTGAGGATTTGATTGAGAATTCAGCCCACAAGAATCGAGCAGCTGGACGCGAAGCATCCCGGCCTGCGGCTGGACGTGGACTTGATGCTCGACAAGCAGGCCACGCTCGAGGCCATTGCCGCGCTGGTCAAGGAAAAGACCGGCGAGACGCTGAGCATTCAGACCATCTCGAATTACAAGCAGCGGCGCTGGCTGGCCAAGAAATTAAGACTCGAGGAATTGCGCGAGATATTTACGACCCTCAAGGCCGAGTTGGGCGAGGCGGCGATCTCGGAATCCACTCAGGCGCGCCTCTTCGAGCTGGTCGACCAGGCCATGAGAAGCGGAGCCGCACTCGATCCCCACTTCCTACTCAAAGAACAGCGCCTCTGGGCATTACAGGATATCTGGAAGCAACAGAACGAGAGGCTGAAACAGAAACTCGAAATCGAGCTCGAAAAGACGCGGCGCGAAATGAAGGATTCCGTGGATGAGGCGGAGGCCAAGCTGCGAGGCGGCGAATCTCTAACGGTGGGAGACATCGACAAAATCCGCGAGCGGGTGTTTGGCCTCCCGGCCGCGAAAGGCGGCAGCGAGTGACGGTCCAAGTGGCACGGGCGAAATTGCCTCCGGTGATTGCCCTCCGGCCGTACCAGCGGCGCTGGGTCGACGATCCGGCGCGCTTCAAGGGTGCGGTGAAGTCCGCGCGCATCGGTTACAGCTTCGGGACGGCGGTCGAGGCGGTGCTCGACTGCCTCGAGCGGCGCACGACCTGGACGGTGCTCTCTGCCTCCAAGCCGCAATCCGTGGAGTTCATTCAGGAGCACGTCGGGAAAATCAAGGAGGCGATGCAGCTCACCGCCGAGCTTTTCCAGGAGCCCTTTGCGGACGATCTGGGTAAGACCGACGTCATGGTGCAAGTCGCCAAATTTCCCAATGGGTCAAGAATCCTCGCCCTTCCCGCCAATGCGCGCACGGCGCGCGGCTATCCCGGCAACGCCATCCTGGACGAGTTCGCGCATCACGAGGATAGCTACGCCATCTGGGCGGCGATTACCAGGCAGCTTGCCCTCGGCCACAAGATTCGTTTGCTCTCGACGCCCAACGGTGAGCAGGGAAAGTTTTTCGATCTGGCGCGGGAATTTGGGCTGACCGATGGCGTTGCGCCCGCGTCGAATCCCCTCAAACTCAAGTCCTGGTCCTGGCACTGGGTCGATGCTTACACCGCCGTGCGCGAGGGCTGCCCCATCGATATCGACGAGATGCGCGACCTGATCAAGGACGACGACACGTTCAGCCAGGAATTCCTCTGCGTCTTCCTCAAGGCGGTGGGCGCATGGCTCGACCTCGAACTGATCGCGCGCTCGGAATCGGATGAAGCGACGATGGATTGGCCCGCCGGATATAAGGCCATCGGGCCACTCTATTTCGGCCTGGACGTGGCGCGCGATGGCGACCGCACGGTGATGTGGATTGACGAATTACTGGGCGACGTTTCGATTTGCCGCGCCGTCATCCGCCTGCACTCGATGCCCTTCCCGCAGCAGGAAGAAGCCCTCGGGCCATGGATCGAGATGTGCTCGCGCGGCGCCATGGATGCCACGGGCATGGGCGTGGGGATGTATGACCACCTCAACCAGGAGCATCCCGGCAAGGTGATGGGTATTAACTTCGCGGGCACGAACGATGCGGGCGTGAAGATCAAGACCGATATGGCCATCCGCATCAAGAAGCGCATGGAGCAAGCGCGCTCGCGTATTCCGCGCGACCCGCAGGTTCGCCAGGCGCTCCAGGCGATCAAGCGCGAAGCGACTTCGACAGGAGTCAAATTCGATGCGCCGCGCATCGAAGTCGATTCCGCAATCGCGGGCGGCAAGCGAAAGAAGATTTTCAGTCATGCGGATGAGTTCTGGGCCAAGGCCATGTGCGACCTCGCCGCCGAGCAGCCGGTCAGCCATCTGAGCGATGGCGCGATGATCGGCCGGGCGCGCGGGAATGAGTGGCAGCCGGAGCCCGTAGGGCTCGCTGAATTTTAGATTTCGGGGCCCCGCCTCGCGGGGGATTTTAGATTTGCGATTGCTGAAAGCTGAGAGCTGAGAACTGATGGCTGCAGTACTCGAAACAATTCGACGGTGGGTGGGAGCGGGGCCGGGCAATGGCCATGGCCGGGCGGCCGCTCTGGCGGAGCCGCAAGAGCCAAAGCAGATTCTTCGCTCCGCTCAGAATGACAACCCTGGGGATTCTTCCGTCAAGGGCATTGTGGGAACGCCCAACTGGGCGGGATGGATTCAGGATCTCGGGGAATACAACTCGAAACTCGCTCCACCCACCGCCTTCACCACTTACGAAAAGATGCGCCGCTCGGATGCGGATGTGGCTGCGGCGCTGCTCGCTTGCGATTTGCCTATCAAGGCGGCCGACCTGCAGGTTCTGCCCGGCGTGGATAAAGACAAGCCAAACTACCGCAGAGCCGCAGAGATCGCAGAGTTTGTGGAAGACAACCTGATCGGCGGGTTGGAGATGGACGTCGGCGGCCGCAAGGTTTCTCAAAGCGTCGATCGCGTGACGGAAAACGCGCTCATCATGCTGCCCTTTGGCTGCGCGGCGCATGAGCCCATCTACGCTGTCGATGGCGGCAAGATCTGCATCGCGCGTTACGCGCCACGCCTCCCATCGACGTTCTACAAATTCACTCTCGGGGCGGATGGCGAGACGCTTGCTTCGATCGACCAGCAAGGCTATTCGGCGGACGGTTGGAAGACCGCCACGCTGAGCGCCGACTCGGTCGATTTCTTCAGCTTTCAGCGTGAGGGCGCGAACTGGTGGGGCCGGTCGATTCTGCGCACTGCCTACAAGCATTGGTACATCAAAGAGCAGCTCGAACGCATTGACGCCATCGCCTGCGAGCGCAATGGCCTGGGCGTGCCGACCATCACCCAGGCCGCCAACGCTTCCAAGGAAGACCGCGAAGCCGCAGAAACCTGGCTCAAGAATCTGAGCACGCACGAGCAGACGGGATTGTCATTGCCCTTCGGATGGACATTCGCGCTCAACGGCGTGGCGGGCCGCCCGCGCGATGTTCTCCCCTCGCTGCGATATCACTCCGAAGAAATCGTTCGCTCGGTGCTGGCGACGTTTCTGACGCTGGGAACGACCGAGAGTGGCTCGCGCGCCCTGGGGCAATCCTCGACCGACTTCTTCAAAATCTCGCGCGAATCGACGGCGCGGCTGATTGCCGAGACGATGACTCAAGGCTCGATTCGCAACCTGGTGCGATTCAATTTCGGCGATGTGCCGCCCGAGCTTTATCCCTGGCTGAGCTTTCAGAACATCATGTCGCTCGATCCGGTCGAGATTCTCAAGGTGGTCGGGCAGCTCACGCAGCAGGGCGTGATCGAGATGGACGATGACGCGGAAGCCTGGGCACGCGAGAAGCTCGGCATGCCGGTGAAGGGGACGCCGCGCGCGGCGCCACTGCCGCCGCAGGGGATGGGGGAAGAAGAAAATCAAAAGGCAAATGGCAAAGGGCAAAAGGCCGAAGGCAACGATGAAGGCGGAACGCAGAACGATGAACAGAAAAATAACGTCTCGGCCTCTGACGTTCATCGTTCATCGCTCAGCGTTCATAGTTCCGAGCGAAGCTCCCGCGCATCGCGGCGCGAGCTGAAAGCCTTCGAGCAGAAAGTGGATTACGACGCGCTGCGAAGAAGGCAGGACGCCACGGCAAAGAAAGTGGCGCGACTGCTGCGCGCGGCCAAGCCCGAAGCGATTAAGCAAGCGGCGCGCATGGCCTCCATGATGCCCACGGTGCATCTCCAGGGCTTGGCGCTCCCCGCTGATCCGAGAGTGATCAGCCAGATCGAAGAGGCGGTGGGGCCCGCGTTCGATTTTGGGCGAACGTCGGTGCGGCGCGAGCGGATGAAAGCCACCGGGCGGAGAGGGAATCGGCCGGCGGTGCAGCTCGTTGAGAAATCCTATAGCGCCGGCTTCCAGCCGGCAGGCCGCCAGGATGGCGGCGCTACTCTCCTTGCAGATCGATTGAGCCGCGCCAAGGATGCTCCACGGCTGGTGGCGGCGGCGACCTGGGCGGACTTTGCCAACTGGATTGCGCCGCGAGCGATTGCGGCGGCGGTAGACGCTTCGAAGCGCGGCATTGTCGGCGAGGCATTGGCGGGGGCGATCGAGGGGGCGCTCGACGAGCTGGCCGACCGCGGCCTTGACAGTATCGGGATGGAAGCGGGGCGCGGCGCGGTGGCGGGCGGCAGGTATTCGACGCTGGCGGAATTTGATGCGGAGATCAGCCGCTATATCCGCACCGAAGCCGACGACGATCGAACGTGTGAGATCTGCAACGCCGCCGATGGCACGGAATGGAATTCGCTCGATGAGATCGACTGGCAGCCGGGCGACGATTGCCTGGGCGGAGATTTATGTCGCGGGCAAATCGTCGCGGTGTTCGCGGACGAAGGGAAGGTAACAACGCAATGATGAACGATGAACGCGGAACGATGAACGCGCTCTTGGCGGAAGAAGTTCCGACACCCGACACCCGGCACCCAATCCCTTCCATTCTGCTCGATGTTATGCCGGCGGCGGGCGCGGACGGCCTGATCGAGATCCCGATTGCCGTGACCGGGAAGTGGAAGCGCGGCGAGATGGAGTTCTCGAACACCAGCGACGACCTGGCGGCGATGGCGGCCAACTTCAAGAAGCGCAAGAACGGCGAGATCAACATCGATTACGACCATGCCTCCGAGATGCCGGAAGTGGCGCGGGGAGGTCCGGTGCCGAGCGCCGGGCGAATCCTCAAGATGCGCTCGAATGGCGCGCTCTATGCCAGCGTGGAATTCACCGCGCGCGCGCTGGAATTGATCAAGGCGAAAGAATATCGCTTCGTCTCGCCCGCCATCGGCTACGGAGTGAAAGACAAGCAATCGGGCGAGGACCAGGGGACAACGCTAACCTCGCTCGCGCTCACTAACCGGCCGTTCCTGGAGGAGCTGCCGCCACTCCGCTTATCAGAGATAAGCGGGGAAACTCGAAACTCGAAAAACGAAACTCGAACCAATCAAGCCGTCGAAGGAGCGAAGCACGATCGCATGAACGCTCGGGGGGCGGCAGGAGAAAACACCATGTTGAAACCCAAGAAGATTGAAGCTGGCGAGCATGCCGGAAAGTACGGCTGCTATGAGGGTGACGCCCTGGTTGGCGTCATGGAGGAAGCGGACCTGCCCGTTGTCCATGACGGGAGATTCTCTGACGAATCCTTCGCCGCCTTTCTGACCGACGTGGGCATCCCGAAGGAAGCGCACACACCGGACAAGCTCAAGGCAATGCTGATGGCCGGAGAAGCGGCGCAGGCACGCGCCCAGGCGGAAGACTCGCGCCGACTGCTGCTCACGGAAGTGATCGAGGGCGGCAAGGTGAACGCAGTATTCGCCGCCAACTATCTCGCTGAGCGCAAAATCACGCCCGAAGATTTCAAGGCGGGGATCGCCGCCGAGCGGCGTGTGGACGGCGCCATCCAGGCCGGGAAGCTGCTGCCCCGCCACCGGGGCGAGGGCATTCGCCTGGTGCTGATGGAGACAGACAGCTTCAAGCCTTTCAAGGCTTTCATCGAGGAAGGCCGACCATTGGTGAACCTGAACCCGAAAGGGCTGGCTGTGAGCGGCTCGTCGGGAAATGCCACTACGGATCTGGTGAACCTGGCGAAAGCGCGGATGGCGGAAAAGAACGTCCCCTACAGCCAGGCGCTTACCGAGGTCTCGCGGGAGAACCCGCAGCTCGCCCGCGAACATCGCGAGCGCGTGACGGGCGGAGAGAAGTAGTCGCCGCCGAGGCGGCGAAGTGTGAACGCGGAACGATGAACGCGGAACTCCGAATTCATCGTTCATCATTCATCGTTCATCGTTAAGGAGGAAGGAATGCCAGGAGCCACTTATGTTTTGGATAAGACCTACAAGCAGATAACGGCGGCAGTAACGAAATTCCGCGCCGTTGCCTTCGGCACCAACGACGGCGAGTGCAAGCTGCCCGCCGCCGCGAACGACGCCTGCGCCGGGATCACCCAGGAAGCGCAGGCGACGGTGGGCCAGAACGTTGCAGTCCGCGTGCTGGGAATCTCGCGCGCCTACGCCAACGGCACCATCACCAAGGGCGACTGGGTCGAGATCGGCGGGACCGCCGGCGATCTGGTCAAGGCCACGCTGACGGCCGGGACGTACACGGTGCACAACATCGTGGGCCAGGCGCTCAGCTCGGCAGCGAGCGGCGAAATCTTTTTCGTCCTGCTGACGCCCGCGCCGTGCATCAATGCGGCGTCCTGATTTTGGATTTTTGATTTTGGATTTTGGCGTCGAATCGAAAATCGGCAATCCAAAATCCAAAATTGCAACGCGGGTCCGGTCTCGAGGGGCAGTCCTCGGGATACTTCGCAAGCCGGCACGGTGCGTGCCCCATTGCCGGGGCGCGCGGGCTAACCCGCCTCGCGCGCATAAGCCGTGCTGAGCTTCGGAGCAAACCATGCCCGACATCTCTGTTGTACACATCGACCAGGCTCTGACCGATGTGTCGATTGCCTACCGGAATCTCGATTACGTGGCGGATTCGCTTTTCCCGCCGCGCCCCGTGGACAAGCAGTCCAACAAGTATCTGATCTACTCCAAGGACCGCTTCCGCGCTATCGACGATGCCCGCCGGCCCGGCGCTCGGGCCAACGAAATCGAGTGGACGCTCTCGACCGACACCTACTACTGCGAAGGCCACGCGCTCGCCCAGGCCATCCCGGACGAGCTGCGCGCCAACGCCGACGCCGCCCTGGACATCGACATTGACACCACCGAAACGCTCACCGATCTCATCTACCTGCAGCGCGAAATCCTGGCGGCGGCGAAGGCGATCAACACCACCACGTTCTCGGCGCAGCGCAAGACGGCTGCGGCCTGGGATACGTCGCCCTCAACCCCGATTAGCGACGTTGAAGCCGCGAAGGTTGCGATCATGCTGGCGACCGGGAAGATGCCGAACAAGCTGCTTCTGAGCTATCCAGTCTTCCAGAAGATCAGGAACCACGCTTCCATCATCGCTCGCGTGCAATTTGCGCAGCGCGCCCTGCCGGCCGACATCAGTTCGGCAATGCTCGCGGCGGCCTTCGACGTCGAGCAGGTGCTGGTGGCCAAGGCGATCAAGAACACCGCAAATGAAGCCGCTGCGGACAGCATGGATTGGGTCTGGGGGAAGAACGCTTTCCTGTGCTACGCCCCCAGTGCGTTGGGACTCCGCACCGTCTCGGTGGGAGCGCAGTTCCGCCTGAACATTGGCGGCGGCGGGTTCGTGGTGAAACGCTACCGCGACGAATCGCGCACGGCGGACATGGTTGAGGCCCAGCTCTATCACGACCTCAAAGTTGTCGCTGCCGGGGCGGGGTATCTGTTCGACGCTTGCATTTCGTAAGTAAAGCTCTCAGCGCTCAGCCGTCAGCTTTTAGATGGCTGACGGCTGAATGCTGAAGGCTGATGATCGAAAGGAGAGAACGATGAAACGATTCTTTGACACACTTCTGATTACCGCGCTGATTGGCGCCGCGGGCCTGTTCTTCAACGCCCAGGCCGTCGAAAGCTGGACGCAGACGCTGATGAATGATCTGGCTTCGGGCGCTTCGGCGAAGGGCGCCGGAGTGCTGCAGACGGGCGAAGTCTCAACGCTTTCGGCGGTGGCCTCGAACACAACCCTGGTTGCCTTGGTCGCAGCGCCCGCCAGCGGCCAAACCTACGTGCGTGGCATCTGGATCGAAAAGTTTGCGACATCTACGGGCGCCATTACGCTCACTTCCGGAACGACCACGACCACGGAATGCGATACGGGGGCGGCGACAGCCTTCACCATCAGCGCGGCCGCTGCACAGCTTCCGCCGTTTGGTTATCAGCCCATCGGGATTCGCATCCCGGCGGGGAAGAAATTGTGCGGCTCGACGGAAGGGACCAACACGGCGTTTCGAGTGTTGGCGCAGTAGGCGCGCGACGCGCGCACCCTGAGCCCGTTCGCTTCGCTCAGGGTTAACTTCGCGAAGGGTCTGTAGTTGAGCTACAGATTCTTCGCCCGACGAAAAACGTCGGGACTCAGAATGACAAAGGAGAAAACGATGAACCGATTTCTGAACGCTTTGCTGATTGTGGCCCTGACGGTTTTGGCTGGGGTGTTCTTCCAGGCGCGCGCCATCGAAAGCTGGACCCAGACCCTGATGACCGACGTGATCGTTGGTCCGATGGCAAAAGGGAACGCGGTCCTGCAAACGGGCGAAGTCTCGACACTCTCGGCCGCGGTGGCCAGCGCGACGCTGACTCAGGTGGTGGCCGCGCCGACGGCCGGGTCGATCTACCTGCGCGGCATCTGGATCGAGAAATCGACTACGGCAACAGGCTCGATTCTGGTGCGCTACGGCACGGGCACGAATTGTGGGACTGGCACCACCACGCTGCTCTCGCTGACCGCAGCGACGGCGCAGACTTTCCCGTTCGGCTATCAAGCTATCGGCGTGCCGGTGCCGGCGACCAAGGCGCTCTGCCTCGGCACCGATGCCGCCACGACGAGCGTGCGGGCGCTGGCACAGTAGGCGAAGCCATCAGCCTTCAGCTCTCAGCTTTCAGTTGTTGCTGGCTGAGGGCTTCGACGGGAGGTCGAAATGGCGAAATATGTAGTCGAAATTCCGGCGCCCTGGAAGGACGATCTCCACCAACCAGGCGCGGAGCTCGAGCTGACACTCGAGGAAGCCTTGTCGGCGGAACTCGTAGGAAGGGTGCGGGCCATCGAAGAGCAGAAGGCAGAAGGCAGAAGGCAGAAGGCAGAAGGAAAGACAAAAGCAGATCCTTCGCCTGCGGCTCAGGATGACAAGCCCGAGGCGCCGACCCCGAGTCCTGAACCCCGAATCCCTAATCCCGAAAAGCGCCGGAGGCGCTGGTAATGGGCTATTGCAGCGTCAGCGAAGTCGTCAAACCCTATCCATCGTTCGTGCGGAACGCTCCGGGATCGGTTCAAGACAGCGATATCGAGGGCTGGATCGAGGCATGGGCATCGAAGATTCATTCCGCCTTTCTCACGCGCGGCGTTGATCTCGATACGCTGACGCCCACTCAGCGGCAATCGGCGTTTCTCGGCTCGATCAATATGGATGGCGCGGCGGCGGATCTGGGCCAGGCGCTGCAAGGGCCCATCACTTTGCAGCCGGGGGAATTCTCGATTCCGGCGGCGCGGCGCCGCTCGGCGGAACGCATGCTCAAGGAAATTGCCGAGGGAATGCACGATGCGCTCTTCGGCCTGGGGGGCGGCGCGACGGCAACCTTTGGCGGAGTCGGCGGGGCGGAAAGGGCCAAGGAAGATACGCCCGAAGCGCTGGATGAGAACAAGAGCTTCGGGAAGAACCAAAAATTTTAGATTTCTGATTTTGGATTTTGGATTAAAAGCGCGAGGCACAGCCGTAATCGGCAATCCAAAATCTAAAATCCAAAATGGAAACATGGGCGCATTTCTCGATTTCCGGCTGAAGTGGCAGTACCAGGGCAAGTCCGGCGAGATCAAGGCCGGGCAGGAATCCCTTTTCCATCGCGCCTTCCTGAATCTTCGTCACGAGTTGGTGGACTGGGCGCCGGCATTTCAACTGATCGTGGAAGACGTGCTGGAGCCGTTCGTGGAAAAGCAATTCCAGTCGGAAGGCGCGGCGGGGGTTGACGTGGTGCGCAGCGACAAATCCAGCGGCACCGGGCTTGATTGGCAGGAGCTGGCGGAATCGACGAAGCGCGGCCGCGCCGGGACGACGATTCTCTACCGTTCGGGCTCGCTGGCCAAATCGTTTCGCAAGGGCGGCGGAGAGCATGTCGAAAACATCACGCCGCAAAAACTCCAATGGGGCTCCAGCAAGCCTTATGCGCTCTTTCATCAAACCGGCACGGGCAAAGGCTTTGGGCAGGAGCGCGTCGAGACCGGTCCTGGCACGGGGCGCGGCATGGCGATGCGCAAGATCATCGTGCTGACTGACCGGGAGAAGCGCCGGATGAGCCGCACCATGACCGGACGGATCGCCCAGGTGGCGCGACAGATCGGCTTTGGCATTGCCGGACATGACAGGATCTCGGCGCAGGAGGCGAGAAGGATCGGGAATATCCGGCTGGGGTTGGCCTAACGATAGGAAGTAGCGCCGCCATCCTGGCGGCCTGCCGGCTGGAAGCCGGCGCTACGGTGACAGATGTCTTGGACGTCGAGATGGAACGCGAATTTTACCAAGCCGCTGGTGCGGCAGATCGTCGCCATCATCCAGCGCGATCAGCGCGCCGCGCTCGACTGGGTGGGGGGGGCAAACGTGCTGCCCTCGATCGTGGAATTCGATTTGGCCCTCGTGGCCATCCGGCAATTCCCCGCACTGCTGGTGACGCCCTTGGCGGACGATTTCGCGCTCGAATCCTCCGACACGCGCCAGCAATCCGTCCGCCTGGCGGTCTCGATTGCGGCGACCGATCAGCGGCCGGGGGCGGTGGTCGAGCTGGTCGAGGATTACGTGCGCGCCCTCGATGCGGTTCTTTTGACGGTGCCGCTCACGGATTTTGCCGCAGCGCTTTCGCTGACCCTCCCGCACCTGGGAACGATCAACACCACTCCACTGGCCGCCGGGGTGGTGAAGGATTTGGTTGTCGAGGCGCACGCTTATGACGAAGCGCGAGCCTTGCGCGGCAACATCTTCGCCATGACGGCGACCCTGGGCGTGCGCGTCGAGATGGAAGAAATTTAGTGATTTTACGATTTAGCGATGAGCCGATTTGCAAATCACCAGATCATTAAATCGCTAAATCAATCAATCAAGGAGGCAACATGCCAGTCTCAGTTCAGTTTTCAATCAATGGAAGAAAGATCCACCGCGGCACAGGCTACGTTTTCTACAACGTCTTTCGCCCGGCGCCGGGAAGGCGCATCGTGCTTGACGCCGGCAACCCGCCCACGGTCACCGACCCGACCGATCCGGCGGCCTGGGCGGCGACGACCGCCTATACCCTGGGCCAGCTCGTCAAGGGCGCCAACGAATACATCCAGCGCTGCATCACGGCGGGAACTTCGGGAGCCTCCGAGCCGACTTGGGGCTCGGTGATTGGCGGCACCACGACCGACGCTACGGTGACCTGGCAGAACATCGGCTACTTTCCCGGAATCACCCGCACCAATTCCCAGCCCTATCTCGAAGATGATCAGATCCGGGACACCAACAACAATATCCAGCACTGCATCGTTCCGGGAACCTCGGCGGGTTCGGCGCCGACCTTCTCGACCGCCCTGCACGAAATCACGCTCGATGGCACGGTGCAATGGATGAATCTCGGGCCGACACTGGGAATGGGAGCGCGCGAGGGCGCGGTGGAAATCAACGCCGAGGGCACCACCGAAGCGGTCGAAGCGGACGAGGAATTCAGTCCGCTGCGACGCGTGCTCACCGCGCAGAAAGTCGATCTCTCCGCCACGTTCAAGCAGCTCGATGTCAACCTGATCGCCCGCGGGCATCCCGACGTGGCCTACCAGACAGGGACCGACGCGGCGCTGCCCTCGGGCGCGCAAGCTTTCGCCGAGCTGACCAGCGGCGGCTTAAGCGTGATTCCGACGCCCTGCCTCGCGGTCGTCGCGCCCAAGGGGGACTACTCGAATCCCTACAAGAATTACGTCTTCGAGCTTTACAAAGGCGCGGCAGAAGGCGCTCCAGGTCTCGGCTTCACGCGCACCAAGGAAAGTTCCTGGAAGGGGAAGTGGTCAGGGCATGCCGTGCTGACCCGGCTCAACAAAGACCGGCTCTGGAAGTTCTGGGAGCAGACGTAATTCGCCCTGGGCGAATTACGCCCTGATGCCGCAAGGCGGCAGAAGGGCCTCGGCAGTTCGAGCTACGGAGATGCTTCGTCCCGACCAAAAGCGTCGGGACTCAGGATGACAACCGGGGGAGGCGAGTCATGGACCAGAAAAGCAACGGCATTGCTAGGGCGGAAGATTTCAAAAAGCTGGCACAGGCCGGAGCCTGGGAGGAGGCGGAGCGCATCGTGCTTCCGGCTTCCGGCCTGGCGGTGATGTTGCGGCGGCCGCGCCCGCAGGCGTTCGTGCTGCTCGGCCGACCACTGCCGCAATCGCTGGCGGCAAAACTTCAGCAGGAGGGTGGATTCGCGCAAGCGACTGCGGAAGAATTGGTGGAATTCTCGCGTTTCTGGACTCAAGTCTTCCAGCAGATGTTTATCGCGCCGCGACTGAGCTTGGAGCCTGGCCCCGACGAGATTCATCCCGGCTGGATTCCCGAGCAAGACCAGATATTCCTAATGCGATGGGCGGTGGGCGAGGTTGCGAGCGATGGCCGCGACCTCGCCGCCTTTCGCGGCGAGCGACGACCTGCTGCTCCTGGCGCAGATGGCGGAGACGTGGCACTCGCGCCCATCGGAACTCCTGAAGTCGAACGTGGAAGCCTTCCAGATTGATCTTGCGGCGGCCGTGCGCCTCTGGCAGTGGCGGGAAGAAATGACCGAGCGGATGGGAAGGATGAACGATGAACGATGAATGATGAACTAAAGAGCGAGCGGCGGAGGCATTCCGCGTTCATCGTTCCGCGTTCATAGTTTCAAATATGGGCGGATTTGGAAATACTGTCGCGTTGTTGTTTGAAATTTCCGCCGACCCGAAGAAGGCGGAAGCGGCGATTGCCGCGCTGGGCGCGACCATCGAAACCAAGCTCGGTGTCGCCCACGGGACGCTCAAGAATCTGGGCGCGGCCTCCCTCGCTGCCGGGAAGGATTTGCTTTATCTGGGCGGGGTAGCGGCGGGCCTGGCGGCGGGGGCGCTGGCGCTCGCCAAGCGCTGGGCGGATGCGGGCACGGAAATCTTCGAGGCGGCCGAGAAGACCGGGATCTCCGCCGAAAAGCTTTCCGGGCTGCGCATCGCGGCGAAAGAAAACGAAGAAAATTTCAATGCGCTGGCAGTGACCATGGCCCGCATGGGGCGCGTGATTGCTTCCGGGTTGAGCGACCCGGCCAGCGACGCGGGGAAAACCCTTCAAGGGCTTTTCAAAAACACCGAAGAACTGCGCACGCTGGGGCTCAAGCCCGCCGAGGACCAGGTCGCCCTGGTCACCAAGAAAATCTTCGAGCTGAACTCGACCACACAGCAAAACATCCAGCTTAATACCTTTGCCGGACGCGGCTATAACGAGCTGCGCTCGACCCTTCAGGACCTGGGAACGGGGGGCTACGATCCGCTCATTGCCCGCGCCAAGCAGCTTAACCAATTCTTCGATGCTGAAGCCGCCGCGCGCGCTCGCCAGTTTCGCTTCGAAATGGCGCGGATGAAGATTGAGGTTGAATCGCTCGGCCTGGCAATCGGGGCGAGCCTCGTTCCGGCGCTGACCCAATTGGCGCTTCTTACCGAAGTCAAACTTCAGCAATCTCTCGGGAAGAATCTAGTGCAGGCGATTCGGGACGCAGGGGTAGAGCTTGGCCGCATCCAGCTAATGCTGATGTCAGCGGGCACAAGCGAAATTTTCTTCAAAGACCAACTGGATAAGGTCGAAGTGGCACTGGCCGGCGGGAAAGAAGAGACGCAGGCGCTCACCGATGCGCTGGTCAAGCACCAGGCGGAAGTTCAGGCGCTGATTGAGCAGCAAAAGAAGCAGCAAGCGGCGGGGCAGGGCGCGGCGGATTCGCAAGAGAAGGCAGCGAAAGCGACGCGGCAGCTTGCCGGCGACATGAAGGACGCCACCATCATCATGCCGCCCTTTATCAAGTTCCTCACGGATATCGAGCGGTCGCGCGCCGACGAGCGATTACGGGCGATTGCCGAAGCCATCGAGCGCATCAAGCCGCCGCAACTGCCTTTCCCAGGGGGTGGGGTGCCCGGAGCGCGCGAGCCCGCCATCCCCGATTTAAGCCCTAGCCTGCGACGTACCAACGAGACCTTCGACCAGGTCATCGCGCGGCTGAACGTCGAGTTTCCGCAAGCGACTTCCATCGCTGGGGAAGCGCTGGAGTCGATGGGGCTGACGTTTGAAAAGACGGCCCAGCGCTTCAGTGAGGGCATGGGCCAGGGTATTGCCCAGGCGATTCTTTACGGGCGTTCGGTCGGGGAAGCAATGCGTCTGGCACTCAAGGCCACCGTCGCATCGATTGGGGCGGAGGCGGTAGTGCGCGCGATTTACCAGACGGCCATGGGCTTTGCGGCACTGGCTAGTTTGAATTTCTACTCTGCGGCGATGCATTTCAAATCGGCGGCGCTTTTTGGCGCGGTAGGCGGCGCGGCGCTGGTGGTAGCGGCGGCCATTCCCGGCGCCAAGGCGCAAGGTCCTGCCGGGGCGGCGGCGGGGGGCGGAGCAACCGCAGGGCAAAAGGCAAGCCCCACGCTCGCAGGAAGCGCTGAAGAACGTTCTGGGCCGATTGTAAACGTTTATTTTTCCGGGCCGGTGTATGGCGGCCAGGAAGGCATCCGCGAGCTGGTGGCGGATATCAGCGACGCGGTGAACAGCAGTGACGTGCAACTGCACGCGACTTCGGCGAGCCTGGTAAGGGCAAGGAGTTGAACGATTTTGGATATTAGATTTTGGATTTCAGATTAGTAGCACGAGGCAGATGGTTGAATCCAAAATCGGCAATCCAAAATCCAAAATCAAAAAATGGCCTTTCCCAAGATCGAATACGGCGGCGGAACGAATTGGCTGAATTATCCCAGCCAATTCGACAATGCGGCGTGGACGAAGACCCAGTGTTCAGTGACCGGGGCAAACGCGATTGTGGCCCCGGACGGCACTCTAACCGCCGACCGAGTTACTCCGGCCGGAGCCGCCACCGACGTGCAAGTCAGTCAATTCCCGTCCCCGCTTCCTTCACCCCTCGTAGGCTCCACATTCCGCGGGAGGGCTTGGCTAAAGGCCGCCTCGGGAACGCCGACGATCAACTTCTTCATATGGGACAACATCGGCCAGGACATAGTCCAGGCCGCATTAAATACCGGCTGGCAGCGATTCAGCGTAATCCGCACAAGTCCTTCGGGCGCAACCAGCATTGCTCTCTACGTTGGCGGGTTCGTCTCGTGGGTTGAGGCGGAAGGCGCGGTCGATATGTGGGGTGCGGAGCTTTACTTCCTGGCGGACGTTCCTTCCGTGCTCCAATTCAAGCGCCCTAACCGCTTCCTGCCACGCTACCTCAAGGAAGCGGTGCGGCACGACACGATTGCCTCGGGCGGGGCGAAGCAATCCATCCTCGAGCGCCTCGACCAGTTTCTGGAATTCGATATGCCCTGGATCGCGGAGGGCGCGGACGCCGGAGCATGGGAAGCTTTCCTCGACCACGCGCTCGCCGGCGGCGAATTCGATTATTACCCGGACGCCGACTTGCCGGCGTTGACCCGCTACACGCTGGAGAACATGGACGCGCGCCTGACGCGGAAGACGCCGGGGGAATGGGCCGTGACCGGGCTGCGGTTCAGGAAGGCGGTCTAACGCAGAGACGCGGAGAGCGCAGAGAATCATGATTACCGCCAATGCCAACTGGCTGGCCGCCAACACCGCTCGGGCCAAGCGCCTGATCTTCCTGTTTGAGATAGCGGGCTACTCACCCGTCTTTACTTGGACGGACTCCGGCCAGAGCGGCCAGGAAGCCTGGATCACCAAGCTCGAGCCGATGTCGCAGACGGTTTCGGCGTTGGAGGGAACCTCGCAACTCTCCGGCCTGGCGGTCACGGTGCTCGACAAGGGGCGGGGAATCACCGCAGATTTCCCCACCTTCATCTTCGAGGGCAAAGCCGCCACGCTCAAGGCGGGCTTTGCGGGTTTAAGTCAGGCGGATTTTGTGACGCTCGCCACCGTGATCATCGATTCCGTCGATCATTCCGATCGGAACAATACCTACATCTTCCGCTGCCGCGACAATTTCCGACGGCTCAAGCGGGTGATTTGGCGGACGGCGGACGATGGCCGGTCGACTTCACGCGACCATCCCAAGACGCTCGACGCGAACCCGATGGACATCCTGCTCGAGGCCATTCAGACGGAGGCGGGGCTTTCAGCGGGACAAATCAACACCGCCAAAATCACCGGGTACAAAGACGGCCTCTTCGCCGGCG
>ERZ1292632.816-Hain-H43-01um-R2-816-length-33605-cov-19_pt1 | contig 33605 bp, 30 predicted proteins | sample MGYA00564407_ERZ1292632 | MGnify/ENA primary metagenome ERZ1292632 (study PRJEB36523, sample SAMEA6512637) | groundwater metagenome | collected 2019-01-08 | study: AquaDiva: Metagenomics assemblies of 32 groundwater samples | reverse complement strand
GGATGTGGCCCTGGGCACATGCGGGAGGGTGTCGTGCTTCGGCCGTTAGTGGAAGTCCGGATGAATAACGGCGACCGCATTATGGCCAAGTATAAGCGAGAGGAGTTCAGAGAGACAAAAACTCCAAGAACTATTACTCCTGCGGACAAGCTGCAAGTGCTGGCGGATGCTAAAGGGGTGGCAGAAGAATGGGTAACGATTGAGCGTATGTCGCACGTATTGGATGCCTTGGTGGCTGAAAAGTTGATAGCTGTACCCTATGACATGAAAGACACCGGCCTTGTGATAAAAACGGTAACTGAAGACGTGCTACGCGAAGGGGTTAAAGAAATCGCCGAGAGCCACGATGTCAATCGTGCTATCGGAAAAGCAGCAGCCGTAATGTTTAAACAACGAGTAATGGAGCAATTGAAATGAAATATTGGGACGAATTTCAGGATAAGTGGGGGTTTAATGACGGAGACTCCGTACCCCCGGATGCCTGGCAGATACGCTGGGGTTGCTTAAACTCGGCAATTAAACGTTGGATAAAAAAGGAGAAACACATATGAAAAATAAATTAGATAGAAACCTACCGAGAAAGTATCCGAATATCTTTAAGGCAGAACAAGGTCCAGGGGCCAGGGTACGCCTTTGTTTTCCGTTTGAGTGTGACGACGGGTGGTATGCTTTGTTGGACGATTTGTGTTCTATATTAAGCGTAATCTCGAAGGCTAGCGGGGTTCGGATAAGGGCAACTCAGGTTAAAGAAAAGTTTGGAAGCCTTCGGTTTTATACCACATTGGATGGAGCCTACGTTAAGAAGGACCAAAAAGCGTGGTTTTCTATAATTGAGGACGTGATAAACCATGCAGAAGACAGGAGTTCCAGCGCTTGCGAGGTTTGTGGAGCTTATGGAAAGCTGTGTTCCTCTAAAACCGGATGGTTGAAGACGTTATGTAAAAAACACTTTAAAGAAAGAGGGTACCTTGAGAATAAGTCCAAGTAAACTCGATAATTGGAGCGTGTGTCCATGTTTCGAGTACGTTAGTAACGATAAACAGAGCGACACCGCGAGTGAAGGCACCTTGCTCCACGAAGCTATGGCCAAGGACGACCCCTCCAAGTTGGAGAATGAAGATCAGAAACTTCAATATGAAAAGATGCAGCAGTATCTCGGGGGACAGCGGGCGGAGTACGAGGGAAAGATGGTCTTGGAGTTTAAAGAACTTAGACTATCTATCATAGAAGGGGTTAAGGGATCGTTGGACCACGCCCTCGTCAACGTCACGGATCGCAAAGCCAAGATACTGGATTGGAAAACGGGGCGACTTGGTTTGCCTGTAGCTGCCAAGGACAGTTATCAACTTCGAAGTTACTTCCTGGGCTTCATGCGATCGGAGCACGGAAAAGAAGTAGATGAAGTCGAAGTACATCTGGTATGTCCCCGGACGGATGAGGTTGAAGTTTTTATTTACAAAGCATCCGATGTGTCTGCGGTCATGTCGGACATCATGGCGCTTGTAGCAAAAGTGGATGACCCATTCAAGAAACCTTGCAGCAGTAAACCCGACATGTGCGGTCATTGCGGTAACGCCGGTCGTTGCCCGTTGGTGAGCACGGCTCTAACCCCTGTGGTTCAAGGCGCTATTCCTACGGCCGCCCCGCGCATATTCGCCCCGGTGGAGACGTTCAGCCCCGAAGAGCTGGGTATGTTTCTTACCGTGGAGAAGTTGGCGGGCGAGTGGTTCGAACAACGTAAGAAGGCGGTTACGACTCGGGTGTTTAGTGAGAGCATCGACGTTCCAGGATATAAGCGGGTCACTCGATCTGGAGGCACTCGACTGACGGACGAGTCCGGAGGGTCCATGGTGTACGACACCCTCAAGCTGGTCCTTACTTTGGACGAGATATTGGAGTGTTCGAGACCCGTTCTCTCCAAGTTACAAAGTCTGGAGCGGGATAATGTCATGGCGGCATTGGAGCCGTTCTTGGAACGCGGACAGAATGTCACGTACTTACAGAAATCAAGAAAAACAAAAGCAATCGAATGAACAACCCCTTAGTTATATTAAAAAACCCTGATGGAACCCTCGATATGGATGGGCCTATAAGTGTTCGGCGTCCCGATGGAAGCGTAGTGTCCTATATGTTCGGGGAGTGGGTGAGCCCCACTAAAACAAACCTTACTCGATGGAGAGAAGCTAAACAAGCGGAAGGCAATACAGTGTATGAAAAACAAAAGACTCCCTGACGGAGTCCATGAGATCTGCGCCCAGTGCGCCAAGAAGCATGGGGGCCGGTGGCCAGAGGGCCACGTGGCCACCATGTGGTATGGATCATGCGACGTGTGCGGAGAAGAAAACTCTTTGTGCTCTCCCTCAGACTACTTGTGGGGAAGGGATGTGGAGTTAAAGGAGTGGGATTGACATGAGCACAGTAATTAAGGTTCACAAGTATGAGATTGGGGACGTTAGCTTTCACCCCTTGTACCTCGGTCGTAATGGGACAGGGTTTATCACTGGCCTCAGCGTGTACAGACCCCTGGGCAGCGATACGTTAACTCTTACTCCGGTTAATTCCAAAGGTATCTGGGCCAGATGTTTTATGGAGATACCCTTAGTAGCAATCCCGGAGTTTATAGAGGCTCTTAAAAAGGAAGCAGGTTTAGCATGCTAACCACCAAACATTACGTGATAATGGTTTTCGAAGACCTACACCCAGTGCTCTATGGCGACTATGCAACCTCTGAGATGCGAGACTTCAAAGCTAAGAGGCTTAAGAAGCTTCATGGAAACGAACACGGCATATACTTTTTGAACGTGGACACCAAGGGATTGGCGTCCGTCGGTTCATACTGCGGAGGTTTTGAGGAAGAGAAGGAGGATTAATATGAAAGTACATAACATGGTAGGTAGAAAAGGGAACGCGGTGGCTAATCAGTTCCGTATCGTAGAGGATGATGGGACCGAGTGGTTCCAAAGTTACGACACTGTGATCGCACGAAAACGTGAAGGCCACGTGACGTTGGATGAGGCTAAATGGAACTATAGTCGCACGACCAGCAAGTATCGCAACCAGTTCCTCGGAGAGTCTACTAAAGAGACTCAGGCTAAAATTGACAGCAGAGAGTATTTTATGGCGGACTTAAACGAATAGGAGCGCTTGATATGAGCGATCGTTGTTACATTCAAGCCAATCTGCGTAAAAAAGACGCGGTTCTATGGGAACAAGCCTTGGGCGACAAGTTAAGTACGTTTTCGAAGACGGAGTCCAAAGAGGACAAGGGGGTGTGGTCTATATTCGATGGTGAAGCTGACTACGCTTGGCAAGAGGAGTTAAATAACATAGCGGCGGCCGGAGGCGTGTTCACTGGGTTTCATGCCCAAGGGGATAACTACCCGGCCGAGGAGTTTGCTGGAGTTAATGGACGAGTTTGTTACTGGGAAGTGGCGAACGACGGCGAACACCTCGTTCCTATTAATAGAAACAGCACCGTATCCCCCGAGCGGTTACGTGCGCATAGAAAGTATATGCAATACTTTAGGCAAGCAGTTAAACAAATAGAGGAAAAGAAACATGGCGTCCCGACTCATTAACTCATCGGCGATCAAACAATTCGCCCTTGACGAAGCGCAGAATCAAGGTCGTCCAAGATTCACGAGAGTCTCGGGCGATCTTTATCCGTTTATCGACGCTCTCATACGAGTGAAGATTAAAGCGATAGTACATGGAATCCCGAGCATGGGGAAAACGATCAGCGCCCGGGGGTTCGATTTTATGCTGGACAAAAACGGCAACCCGGGGTATAGTGATCGTGAAGAGTTAAGGAGAAAGGAGGCCCCGAGAGTCACTACAGTTAATAGACGCGATGCAGTCAGTGTATACTAGAAAATAGAATAACAAGAGGTGAAGAGTGAAAGAATCCTTCAAAGACGCAGCGGCTAAAGCAGAGTTGGGTCCTCAAGAGGGTGTCCAGGTGGACGATGTGGATTCCTCGGCGGCAATAGCGTTGCGCGGAGCGATGGCCTTGGGACAAATCACGGGAGAAATAGATGTCCGCGATTTTAAACTTCCTAGGTTGAACATCGCTTACGGAGTCGGTAAATTTGTCGGGAAGTTTAATCCCGGTAGCCTGGTGATGGGAGACGACAACCTGCTCGTCAATGTAAATACACCCTTAACGGTTACCATCCTTTCCGCCGTAAAGTATTGGAAAGAATGGATTAACAACGCCCAGTGGCAGGCGGGAATCAAGCCCCGGGTGTTTATGACGGGGAAAGAAGTGCTGGCAGTTGGAGGTACAACGGACTATGGGGCGGACGGAACTCCCCCGAGTTTCGCCCCGGCTATGGACCTGAAGCTCCTCATCCAGAAACCAACGGATATTTCCTGCGGTCTCTTCGGTGTGGATCTTCCGGACGGAGTGTACGCACCGGCCATTTGGACGGTCGACAAGACAGCCTATAAGAGGGTGGGTCCGGTCGTTCTTTCAACCCAGGAGTTCGCTTTGCGGAAACGCGGATTGATCTCCGGGGTCTTCGAACTGAAAACAGTAGTCGAGAAGATCAGGCAGAGCAATGTGGTGGTTCCCAACATACGGATGGTCGCTCATAGGAACGACGAGTTCATCGAGAACTTGAAACGTGTGTTCGGCGATGTGAAGTAACAGCGGAAGGTGTAGGGGCCGGGTGGCGTTTTGTAGAGGGCGTCACTCGGTCCCTTTTTGTCTCTATGAAAATAGGAAACATAACGATCAGCGAGGGAAATGACAAGATAGGCAATACGCCTAATGTGTCGTTGCTTCCGATCATCACGTGCCCCGAATGCACGGAGTGCAAGAAAGACTGTTACGCCTTGAAGTTTGCCCGCATGTACCCCGGTGTATTGGCGGCTTGGGCCGATAATACTTTGGAGTATTATAAGAGTTTGGGGTCATATTTCCTGGCGATAACCACTTATCTCCGCGAGAAGAAACCTAAGTATTTCAGGTGGCATGTCGGCGGGGACATCCCCGACATGCTGTATTTCATAGCTATGATAGCTGTAGCCAGGGTGTACTCGAATACCCGGTTTCTTGCGTATACGAAGAATACGGAGACCGTGTCCGCAAGGCTTAGGTCGGAAGCGACCTCCCCTCTCCCTAAAAACCTGTCTATTATAGTAAGCAGGTGGAAGGGGGACAAGGAGGATCCGGCGTTGACGAAAGGGCTACCTCAAGCCTGGGTCCATGATCCCAGCGACCCAGATACAAGAATCCCTAAACGGGCGATAAAGTGCAAGGGGACGTGCATGGATTGCAGGGTCTGTTGGAACCTGAAACCAGGACAGAGTGTAGTGTTTGAAAAACACTAGGGGGACGTATTATGGACGAAGGCTTTGTATACAAGATAGTGACCGAAAGCTATCCTATTATGTTTGGCGAAGAGGTTACTCGTAAGTTGGCAGAGGGGTGGACGTTATACGGAAGTCCGTACGTGTTCACAGAGAAGGGAACGAGCTCCTGCTTTTGTCAAGCCATGATTAAAGGCATGAGTTTCAATATAGCACTTAAAAATAAGTCATGAGCCTTAAGTCACGGTGGAACACCTATTGTGTTCCATTGTGACTTTTTTCTTTAACGGCTGAGACATGGGGTCACAGAGGTCTTTTAAAAAATCGCTTGCCAAAAACAGTCCTCGTGTGGTATGGTATTCGTGAACAGGAGACACAGGTATGAAGCGCGACGTATTCTCGATCGACTTCGAAACATTTTATTCCACCGACATCTCACTTAAGATAGTGCCAACGTGGAACTATACGTTTCACCCGGAGGCCGTCCCCTATCTTATGGCGATTCACAATGACAACTACCAGTGGGTGGGGGATCCAAAAGATTTCAGAGATTGGGATCTGCTCAAGGGAGCCGACCTGTGGGCGCACAACGCCCACTTTGACGGTCTCGTGTGGAAGCGTCTCGAACGAGACGGGATTCTTCCGAGCGCGGTGGAGAAGAGTGTAACTTTTTACGATACCGCCGACATGGTAGCCTATCTTCGTCTTCCTCGATCTTTAGACCGTGCGTGTGCCGTGGTCGTGCCCGAACTCAAGTTGGAAAAAGCGTGGCGGGATAAGGCCAAGGGCAAAACAGTGTCCGATATGAAGGCTGAGGGCTGGTGGCCTGACATGGTTAAGTACGGAGCCGGAGACGCCGTCGGATGTACACTTCTCAGGAACAAACTCGCCGACCAGTGGCCAGAACCTGAGCGTCGTCTTTCCCGTATCAACCGGGAGTCGTGCTGGAAAGGTCTTCAAATAGATGTAGACCTTACGAGTCGGAACAAGGTGGTTCTCGATGAGTTTCTATGGAACGTAGAGAAGGATATCCCATGGGAATGGGACCGCAAGGCCGGTGAGACTCCTCTCCGTGTTACCGAAATACGTGCGGCCTGTCGCAAGGCGGGTATTACCTGCCCCGCCTCTTTTGCCAAGGATAGTCTCGATGCCTTGGAGTGGGAGGATACTTATGCCGGGCAATACCCATGGGTGCGGGGCATTCGGTTTTGGCGTAGAGCGGGTTTCATACGACACAAGCTTTATCAACTCCTCAACGGAATGGACGAACACGGGGTATACCATTATGACTTACGGTACTGTGGAGCCGACACGGGGCGCTATGCGGCCGGAACGGGACGACGAGAGGACTTCAACAGGTTCAGTGTACACGGGATGCCCAAGTCTCCTATCTATGTGGACCCCAAGAACGTTCGCTTCCATGACGGAGCGCTAGGAGCCCCGAAAGGGGAGGGGGCTGACGGGTACGTACGTATTGACGTACGTCACTCCATACGGGCAAGAGACGGTCATTCATTTGTCATCTGGGACTTCGCTCAAATCGAACCGCGTCTCATGCACTGGGTGGTGGGGAATACCGCTCTCTTAAAAAAGATCAAAGAGCGGGGGATTAGCGTGTATCAAGCCGAGGCCGAAGAGTCGTACGGGTGGAAGGGCGTGGATTTAAAAAAAGAAAATCCGCAAATGTATTTTTACATTAAAACCGAGTACCTTGGCGGACAATACCAGATGTCAGGAGAGAGACTTTTCCTAAGGGCTGAACAGTTCGGAATCCCCCTTAAAAAGGAACAAGCTTTTCAGATCATTCAGGACCTACGCTCCAAGAACCCGGGGTTCCCGGCCTTGTGGCATCGGCTCAATACGCTGATAAAGATATGCGCTGTTCGGAACGAAGATTTCTCTTTGGAGCTACCTTCCGGAAGGGTCCTTACCTATTACAGCCCTAAGAACCGCAGGAAGGACGAGCCCAGCAACGATGGGTATAACCAATTCGAGACCGTAGCCCAGTTCTTAAAGGGAGACTCCTACTATAAGGTATACGGGGGAGTCCTCACCAACAATCTTATTCAAGGCACGGGGCGCGATGTGTTATGCGCCAAGGTTCTTGATCTCGACGACACCGAGTTTCATGCTCCACTGTGGACTATTCATGATGAAGGAGTCAACGAGATCCACGACTCGCTCATTCCGAAGGTGCCGGAGCTTAAAGAGATCGTAGAGCGGGATGTTCCCTGGCTCAAGGGGCTCCCCCTCGCGTCCGAAATTGTTGTGAGTAAACACTATGTGAAATAGTAGTTGGAGGAAACTCACGTGTTTTACGCTATACCAAACCTGTCGTCGATATCGGCGAGGAAGCTGGAGAAGCCGTGGGAGTACACGGAGTCGGCTATCCCCGATACGGTTACTTCCAAGGAAAAGTTTAGAACGTGGTGCATGGACACGAGGACGCATCATGCCTTCATATCTCCTTACGAGCCTATGACTCCCGAATTGCGGGTGTCGAAGGACAGGGAGAACTTTGTCATAGGGGCCTATGGATTGCTGGTAGATTACGATAGTGACGTATCGGACGATATGTTTCAACAGTGCATAGACCGCCCGGTGTCGGAGTTTCGTCCCGCCTACGGGGTGCGGACGTTCAGTGGTCATGCCAGACTGTGGTGGAATTATGGGCGGCTCATCCGCTTTACCTGCGACGAACAAAGGAAAGAGTTTCTTAAGATCGCATTCAAAATATTAAAACTGGACCGGTGGCTTCCGGCGGTGTCGCTAGACGGAGCGGGAGACAGCCTTGACGTGGGGGCCTTCGAGGACACGAGTCATTACTTCGAGGTAGGGAAGAAATGGATACCTTTGTACCCCGACTACACAATTCCAAAACCCGTCCTGGACTTGTGGCTGTGGGAGGCCAGTAAACGATCGAAGTTTATGGTGGGGGGAGACAATTACGAGGTCCCCCTGGAAGATGTTAAAAAAGAGTTGGAGGTTAAGTTTCCCGGACGCTGGTCGGGGCCTTTCGAGTTAGGGTCGCGTGGAGTGCGGTTCTGGGACCCCACGTCTAACGACCCCACTGGCGCTGTGGTCACTCCCCACGGTATGATGGCGTACAGCGGGGAACAGGCCCATATGTCGTGGCGTCAGATCTTCGGCCCGGAGTTCATTCAGCGCTACGAGTCGGCCAAGATAGCCAAGATCGCGGATCAGGCGGTGTACGATGGAAAGAAGTACTGGTTGAAACACGATAAAGAGTGGAAGGACATGGATAAGTCCGACTTTGCCCTTCAATTGAAGCGCATGGGTTTCAGCCAGAAAAAGAAGGTGGGGCACTGTACCGAGATCGAGAATGTTATTACGTCCGTCCAATTAGAACGAAGGGTGTATCGGGCCCTTCCGTTTCAGAACAGACCCGAGGGGCTTATTGTTTATAACGGGGACCAGTATCTGAACATTTCTAAAGTAAAATGCATTCCCCCGGCCCCCTTGTTGCCAGGAGGGAAGAAGCTTGAGTTCGCCGACGGGAAGACGTACTTCCGTACTATTTATACGCTTCTTACCGCCATGTTCTGCGAACCCAACGATAAGTCGGGTCCCGATCAGCTTGAACACATGTTATCGGAGATCAAACACTATTACGAGTGGTGTTATCGTCAGTGCCCCCCTCAAGCCCATGTAATCGTCCTGGCCGGAATAGCTAATGCAGGTAAGACACTCTTTACGCAAAGGGTGGTGGGTGCCATGATGGGCGGGTCCACCGACGTGGCGCACCATCTATCGGAAGGCGACGTATGGACGGAGGATTGCGTGAAGTACCCAGTGCTTGCTGTACACGACCCGGAAGGGTCTTCCAATTACATGTCGCATGCTCGGTTTACTATGCGGTTAAAGCGGTACGCCGCAAACTGCGAAGTAACATACAATCAGAAATACGTGCAGACGGGAAACGTTCCCGTCTTTCCTTTCATCTGGATCACGATCAATACGGATCCCGAGAGTATAAGTTCCATTCCCTCCATGGACAATAATACCAAACAGAAAATAGCCTTGTATAAGACAGGCAACTATGTCCTGGCGTTCAAAGAACGAAGCGAGAACGAAGCCGCTATTGCCAGAGAGCTGCCTTATTTCGCCCGATTCCTTCTCGACTGGGAGTATCCTGAGCACGTTCTATCCGTCGATCGCAGGTTCCATGTAGTGGCCTACCACCATCCCGAACTGTTGAACGAGTCTCAGCAGCAGGGGCTGTGCGGCAGCCTGAGCGAAGTGTTGATTCCTTACCTCAGCAGTTGGAGTAAGGAGCACAAGAACGCCGACACCTACGAAGGAACTGCCGCCGAGTTGTATGCGGAGTTACAACTGTTCAACGGGCCCGTTATGAGGAGCATGTCTCTCCGGGGATTTTCCGTGGCCCTTGGGGTGTACGTTCGGAACGGATACAACCTCGACAAGTATCGCGGATCGGACGGGTTGTACCGATGGAAGATTAATATCAAGTTATTCCACCATCCGGACGAAGCTACGGGGGTCGAGGATCTGGAAGACCGGGACCGGGTATCGGTTACCGAGGAACAGGTGCTGGCGGGCACCTATGGAAAAGTGATAGAGGAGTCCGTTAAAGAAATGTCCGAGGAGAAAGAAAAAGGAACTCCCGATGAAAAACCGGTGTAAGGTTGGGTCGTGGGTGTTGTGTGCAAATTCATTCGACGTGTATCTCTTCCAAGGAGAGGGAGGTAGTTCCGTGTTTCCGGGAAACGGAAGAGCTAAGATGTACATAGAGGTGGGAGCCTGGTCTCCGTGGCACAGGGTGATAAAAGTGTTTCTTCACGAGTTGATTGAATCGGCCCTGTTCTTCAATCGAGCCGTTTTAAACCCTGCATGCGACTTGGCTCCCGCTAACTTGGACAGGTTTACCTATCACTTCGATCATCCTACATTAAGCATCGTGTGCGATGCGGCGGGAGATGTTATGTATAGTGCTTTACCGGCGTTGAAACGAACGTACGTTAAAGTTAGAAAAGAAATGAGGAAGGAGAGCAACAAGCATGCCCGGACAAGGACGTAGTCGGTATTATTGGTCTCGCTATTACGAGCAGAAAGCTATCGGAAAATCCGATGCCTATGCGGCCGAGGTGGCAGCGATAGTGGAGAAGAGACACAAAGCCAAACAAAGAAGGAAACGTAAATGAGGAGAACAGTTATAGCGATAGACCCGGGATCGTCGAGCGGAGCCATTGTCCACTGTGGACCAGGACAGGAGCAGCTTACTGTAGCGAACATGCCCCCCACCCCTTTTGACATATGGAACCACCTCCGTAAGTTGAAGGAAGGGGACGCCCGGGTAGTATGTTACATGGAAGACGTGGGTACCGGGAGACCTGGAAACAGCGCACGATCCATGCACACGTTCGCCGTGCATCAAGGGCACCTTGAAATGGCGCTCCTGGCGACAGGGATTCCCTGTTTCAAGGTCAGGCCGCAGGAGTGGCTCAAGGCATTGTTCGGGGATAAGTATCCCAAGGGACCTGAGAACAAGGATAAGCGGAAGCAGTACGTGTACGATCAAATGCAGAGACGGTGGCCGGAAGTAGGTGGGTTCACAAAGCGTCAGGCGGATGCCATGGCTATTTTTACCTGGGCCGTTGATTTGAAGGAGAATCAAGATGAGCGATAACTGGATACAATTGCATGACGGACAAGTGTTCGATTACGACGAACTTTCGGCGGAGGCACTTACGATAGACAATATCGCCAATGCCTTATCCAAGCTTTGTCGTTTTGCGGGGCATGTAACGAGATTCTATAGTGTGGCTGAACACTCCGTGTACGTGTCGGAACATGTTCCTAAGAAAATGAGGTTGGCGGCGCTCCTGCACGATGCGTCGGAATCGGTGTTGGTGGACGTCCCTCGCCCTTTAAAACGAATGCTTCCTAAGTACTTGGACATTGAGGCCAAAGTCATGGGTCTAATAGCCAACAAGTACGGGTTTCCGTGGCCCATGGCCCATGAGATCAAGGTGGCCGATATCAGGATGTGTTTGACAGAGGGTAGGCTCCTCACGCCATCTAAAGCAGAAGGCTGGGGGTTGAAGGTGCGGCCTTACCGCGACTTTATGAGAGGTGGAGCTATTGGGCTTGGTTCGGAGGCGGCCAGGTTGATGTTTTTGACTGCGTATAAAACTATTACGCGTTGACACGGGGGGTATAAATGAGTAGGATGCTTTTTGTGTGCGATAAAAGGCACGAGACGATCGTTCATACGGAGTCCAAGTGCCCGTTATGTAAAGTAAAAGCGGAGTTGGTCGCTGCTAAAGATACGATAGATACTCTTGAGGAAGAGAAAGGGCCCACTAGACCAGAGGCCTTTATGACAAGGATACGTTAACGAAAGGTGCTTTATGGCAACAAAGTGGATGCAAAAGGCAATGGAAAACGCTCACGGGCAGTTCAGGGAAAAGGCCATGAAAGCAGGAATGTCTACGATGGCTTATGCCAATTTCATTTTGAGAGAGGGATCGAAAGCGGATCTTAAAACAAAACGGCAAGCGGTTGCCGCACGGAACGCTATTAAAGCGTCCAGGGGGAGATAGTACAATGGCTTCTAAATCACGTGGAGTTATGCAGCGCATGTCCTCGGGTACGATGTCCCAGGCGGAACTTAAAAAGCATATGCAGGAAACTAATGCGGGGTCCATGGATTCCGATAGAATGATGGCTTTGAAACAAGCCATGCGAAGAACCAAAGCCCGCGAGGCCGTTATGGGCATGGACTCGGAAATGGGCATGGATGAAAAGTTGGCTTATGAGCACGTAGCCGAAATGGACAGAATGAAAGATAAAGAGATGGGGATGATGAAGGATGAAAAAATGAACGAGACGATGATGATGAAGCATAAGAAAAAAATGAAAGGCATGTAGTCGCATGAAGCCTGTGACGCATATGCACGATAGTGGAAAGCGACAGGAGTTTGTGACGGGGGCCGTGAGGGACACGGCAGAGGGAAAATACCGTCCGGAGTTGATAAGCCCCTTCATGATTAAGCGGCTGGGTCAGTGGCTGGAGCTCGGTGCCCGTAAGTATGCCGATCGAAATTGGGAGAAGGGCATCAGCATGGACCGTACCGTGGCCAGTCTCATGCGGCATACCAATGAGTATCGTATGGGGGACCGCAGTGAGGATCACCTGGCCGCGATTGTATGCAACGCCATGTTTCTTATCCATTACGAAGAGATGATCTCTAGGGGCCTGTTGCCTAAAGAGTTGGACGATGTTCCCAGATACACGGAGACAAAGAATGCCGGAAGCCCTCCCCGCCCCGTATAGTACGACCGACATACGCACGACGCCCGAGAACTACGACCCCAAAGTTCTGGCCCGGGCGTATGAGTTGTACTTGAAGTCTAATAACGACCTGACCGACATCGCTATAGAGCTTAAGTTGGACAGGGAGGTTCTGACTACGTGGGCTTCAAGGGGTAAGTGGAGGACTCGAAAGAAGGAGATGGAGCGGGAGCTCATGATCCTCTCCGAGGCCAAGTTCCGGGACTGGATTTTAAACAATAAACTCGAAACCGCCAAGCGCTTGCTAGCTACCGCTAAAGAAATCGAGACGGCGGTACAAGAGGAGATTAAAAAAGCCAGGGAGGGTAAGGAAGCCTTAAGCGCGGACAGGTTGAAGAAATACGCGGAGGCTTTGTCCCATGCGGCCAGCGTATCGGCTAAGATGACGGGCCTATCTGAGGCTTCTGTGGCCGAGACGGCTACGGGGCGAGTAGCCGGGTCGAGATCTATCGATGTAGACGAAGATGGAGAAAAAGTTGGAAAGATGTTCGTGTTTAATGTTCAGCCCGTGTTACCGGCGGGAGCCGAGACTCGGGTTAGGGAAGCGCGTCCAATAAAGACATTGGAGGCAGTGGTTCTGGAAAAAAGGGAGGATGACAGTGGATCAGCGGAACGATGGGGAAGCGGAGGGGGAGCTGAAGTCATGGAAGGGGGGTCGGGCTCCAAGAATCTTGAACCCAAAATCCCCGAACCGGTTAAACCCGAAATTAGATAAGGAGATCCGGGACGAAGTGTATGAAGAGTTTGGCGTAAGGATAAAACAATAGGGAGTACACGATGAGCAGTATGGACCAGGATCAAATTTTCACGCTTCCGGACATATATAACATAACGGTGGAAAAGTTCGGAGACCCCGTTCACTTCGTGCCTATAGGGGACATCCACTATGGGTCCCCCAAGTGCGACAGGGACAGGTTCTTGGATACCTTGAAGATGTTACAGGAGCCGGAGCTGTCGAAGAATCAGTATATTGTATTCATGGGGGATGAGACGGATTTCGCGTCGGCTACCGACCGGGGGATCATCTCCAACCCCAAGAGCCACAGTGCCACCTTGTCCCAGTTGGACGCAGACGCCCTGAGGGTCAACAAGGAACTTATGCAACACCTCCTGCCCTTCAAAAACCGAATCCTCGGTATGGTTCAGGGTAACCATTACTGGGAGTTTTTGACAAGCCTTCCGAAAGAGGATATCGTCAAGGGCATGAGCAGCACGGCGTGGTTGTGCCGGTCCCTGGGTACCCGGTTTCTGGGTTACTTGGCGTATATGAGAATAATCATCCACTACCTCAACACCACCCAGTGCCTATCGGTCGACATCGTGGTGTGCCACGGTAAGGCCGGGGGTAAACTCATCGGGGCCAGCATCAACCAGGTAAACGATTTGCGCTCCGTGTTTCCGGGGGCCGATGTCTACGTATTCGGGCACGACCATCAGCGGTACGCGGTACCCGTGTCCGACCTATCCGTTACACGAAATGCAAAAGACCCCCTCAAGCTTCTCCTTAAACAGAAGCGTAAGTACCTCGTAAGGTCTGGAAGCTTCGAACGTGGGTACGTTCCGGAAGAGGGTGGGTACGTTATGGGCAAACTACTGAGACCGGCGGAACTGGGTATCGTGGTGTTGAAGCTGGAGGCCGATAGGGTTCGGAAAGACGGGGTAAGCACAACGTTCCTGGATATACATGCCTGGAGTTAAAGAGGAACAAATATGTTAGAATCAAATAGTGTTTTTAGGGGCGATTTTAGTAGACTACATTCCTCCTGTGGGGTGCCGTCCGGTTCGGCTATGATATATAATGCAAACACTATACCTCATGTAGAGTCAATGTTCGTCAGAAAAATAACGCCTACTCGGCATGTGGTCATGCATCACACCACCTGCATTATGGAAGAATACACTCTGGAGGACGTTGGTTTAGTCGAACAGCGTTTTGAGTGGGATGAAGACATTGTCGACTGTTCTGGACGAATGTTAGGTGTAAGTGTTGAGGCCATGTGCGGACACGGGAACGTAGTGTGGACGGTATTTCCAAGTAGGCGATGGAGGAATTTTAGACTAGGTAATATAATACATGATGTTCCTAATCCGAACAATCCGTTGTTATACATAGGTAACCCGGTCACCATGGTACATAGGCCTGAAGGACTTCACATAGGATATACCTCCAAAGAATTTACACTTCGGTCAGGAATGGAGCTTGGGTATTAATTATATGAAAATTAAGAATGATCTTGTGGAAACGGCCCCCTGCTGCTGCTTCGAGCCTGTTGTGTACAAGTGGCCGACGGGGGTTAAATGGAAGAAGTATAAGTGTAAATGGAAGTCAGGACCGGTTAAAATATTGGATGTGCATATAGACTACAGTAAAAATATAACGGAGTAACTTAGGAGGACTAAGATGAATCAGTTTGGAGAGAGTTTTGTTTGGAAAGAAGGTTGGACAGCAGAGGTGTTACGAAAGCACTACGGTGAAAAAGGAGATGGGTGGCACAATAGGGTCGTTAGCTCTAGCCCAGAGCAATCCAGAGTGTGTGCTGAGATGCTCGCCGAGTTGGAGGCCTCAGGAAACATAGACCCTTGTACAAATTGTCCTCATAAAAAGTATATTCGTAGGGGAGGGAGTGGGGTGTAAAAGTATACATAATTGTATATTATTGTATATAAGTTTACACACTACTTTTTCTTCTTGGCTTTGGGGTCGAACTGCGGCAACTTATCCTCGCCCCCTAGAGCTTCTACCATCATCTGCATCTGCTCCGGGGTACGTTGGCTCGAGTCGCCATAGATTCGATCCCGGTTGGACACGGAGGATTTTAGCCCGCTGATTACACCGTTTATCCGGACGATCCTGCGTCCAACTTCATCCATCGTCTTGGAGTCATTGATATTAAGCGCCTTATAGAAGTCGGTGTAAAGGTCTCTTAACACAAGACCGCGAGCCGTCTCTATGACCTTCTTGGGGTCGTAGCCATTGGCTTGCACGGCGGAAAGAAGCTCAGGGACCAGTGACTCTAAGTTATGACGCACAGCCTTACTGGCATTGATCTTGTCATACCGGTACGCATAGTCCCTGAGCACGGCGTCTACGAGTTGAACGGCCCGGGTCTGGCTCATGCCTTTCGATACGGGTCCGAAAAATTGTATGGGGGCGGCGTCGGGGTTCTGGGCCCAAGCCAACGCGGAGAAGGGGAGGAACTTCTGCATGACGTACCATGCCCTGGATCCCATGAACCCCTGTTCCTGGGTGTTGAAGAGTCCAATGAGACCTTCGTTCTTGAACGCCAGGTCCCATTCGCCCCCCGGGCTCCTGCCCGTGGACATTTCCCAGGCCAACCGGGCGAACTGCGATTGTTTGCTCATGTAACTTTGTATCGGGTCTTCCAGCCACCGGAAGACTTCCTGGTACTGTTTTCCGAAACGCAGGTATTGACGGCGTTCGCCCGTAGGGTCGCCCTTGTACCAGGGGAAGTGGCGCACAAGGGGAGTGATGTCGGCATACCACTTGGCAAACTCCCCGCGTCCCTCCTCGTTGTTCCAGATGAAAGGCTGGTCGTACTTAACAATTTCCTTGTCGTCGTCCGAGGCGCTAAACGCCAACCAAATCGACAATTGCATCAGGAAGGGGGCCAGGAAGAGCACATGAAGCAAGGTAGCTGGCCACATTTGTCCGAAGGTGAATTTTGCTTCATCAAGAGTCATGGAATTTTTGAGCAATGGATTCGTAAGGATACCGCCTCCGGCCTGGCTCCATGCCGACAACGTCCACGGCCAGGAGAAGAACATTAAGTTCAATAACTGTTTAAACCCCGGAGTCATATAGGAGAACTTATTAGCGTCGGGACCTCCGATGGAGTGATTGATCGTATTGACCCACGGACGCAAGGCGTCTTCGACATTTAAACCTTTCGCCCGGGCGTCTTCGGTTATGGCAATCACGGTGTAAATTTTCAGGGTATTGAATACCATCCCGAAGATAATGTCGGTTTGTGCCTTGGGCAGGCGGAGCATACGTTTGGCACGAGTCTCAGCCTCCACTCCGAACTTGGTACCAATATAGGTGGCTAGGGCATCAGTGTCCTTGTCGAGCATTCCGGGCATGATATCCAGAGCGTCGGAAGAGTCCGACAACTGTATGCCTACTTTACGCGCAACATATACAATGTCGGCCAGGGCAGGGTCTCCGGCTTTGACCATACGCCAGAGTGTGTTGAGGCTCATCTGTTTTTTACCAACGTATTCGGAGGGGTGGTACATGCGTCGATCGAAATACTTCCGCAGGGTTTCATTGACACCAGGTGCCGTGGTCTTAAGCATATCGGTGTTGCCCTTGAGCACGGACTGTAAGCTTTCGAACCCCGACACCGTGAAAAAGAGACTGAAGGGGAGGGAGAGCGTCTTCATCCAGTTATTGATCCGACTAGTGACCTTGAGTAGATCTATCCCTGACACGATCAGTTCTTTTTCTTCTCCCACTAAATGTTTCAGGAGCCCGGCCACCTCTCCGCCGACGGCGAGATCCAGCACGTTCTCCTCTCCGGCAGGTTCCTTAGCCGCGTAGAATGAAGCGATAGACGGATAGGGGGACTTGACGGCGGTGTACCGGTCGGTCCTGTCAAGGTGCAGGTTCTCCACCATGTTGTGCAGGTTCTGCTTAATGGACAAATTAGGGTTAGGGCGCAAGCCGTAATACTGCGACACCATACGTAACTGCTCCTCGTAGACATACTCCGGGACTATGTTTTCGTTCTCCGGCCGGTCGTAAGTCATATCGGGCTTCAGGACTACGAGCGGACGGCCGCTGAAGTCGGACACCGTAGCCATTTGCGCCAGGGTCATACGGGTTATCGTAGCGGTGAACATGTCGCTGGCGTAGCTATTTAACGCCTCCATAGGGGTCATCTCTTTAGGAAGCAATCCAGACTTCTGATAGGCTTCCCAGTAGTTGCGATACCGGCGGCGGAAGGTGCGCCCACTGAACTCCCGGTCCTTGAACCGGGTAACCAGTTTCCCGGTGACAGCGGCCCAGGCAACGGGGTCTTCAATGGCATCCTCGATGGGGGTATTCAAGTTCTCCCGGGCCAATTGGCGTTCGACCAGCCTGCGCATCAGGTGGACGTGAATAGTCTGTGCAATGTCGGCCCATGTGGCGTTCTCCGATACCCCGAGATCTTCCAAGGCTCCCTTTGTAATACTTTTCCGTGCGGCCTCGGCCGTCGTATACGGGTAGTCCACGAGTTTAAAGAGAGCCTTCAACATGCGGTCGGTTACAAGGCTCAAGGGACGCGGACCCTCCGCCTGCATACCGGCCTGGAACACCTCTTTCGATATCTGCTCCTGCCGATCCCGGGCGATCTCATTGATGGCGCTCTTGACCTGAAGCAGGACCTTCTTGGCCTGTGTACCGATAAACCCGAGACCGTAGATCATGGGCGTTCCATAGTGCTCGTTGAGCCACAAGTAGGGAGAGTCTCCACCCGTAAGGAACTTAGCGTTGTCAGTTATGCTCTTAGCCATGCGTTCGTACATCAAAGCGTTGCCGAGGGTGAGGTTATAGGGATCAATGGTTGCCGCAAGATCCAACGGGTTGGTATCAGATGTCGACTGCATGACTCTTCCAGTCTTCTCCAGCATAGTCCGGATCTCGTTATCGGATTGAGTCCACCATTCATAGATCCAGGACGCCGGAATACCGTACACGAACTCCTGTTTCTCGGTACCTGTGGCCGCACGATAGTACCGGTGGTTAATGAGTCCGACATTGACCAGGTAGAGGTTAACATCGGCGAAGTAGGGTCTCTTCAAACGCCCCCGGTCTTTCTCTTTCATATCCTTGACCTTGACGAAAAATTCATCGTGAGCTTCGATCCACTTGTTGTCGCTGAGAACATTGGGGTTGGCGGTCACGAACTCTATGAAAGCGTTATAACGCTTACGGGCCTTCTCGGTGCTGGTCTTCAGCCTGGCAATCAAAGGCTCGGGGAGATATTCCAGCGCGGCGTCTGGGTTCTTATATGGGTTGAACATGGGGTTCATGAGCACGGAGGTCTTGCCCCAGGCTTCCTTGATGGCATCCCGCATGGGCTTGCCGCTCGCCCTGGCTTCCTTCAAACTAAAGAAAAGGCCGGATATGTCGGCCGCATGGAGAAGAAGGCGAACGTGGGAGAGCTGGCGCTGAGTGTACTGCCCGGCTTTGGCCGCACCGAATAAAGTATGTTCGACGGATTTCCTTTTCTTCATAATGGGCTGCCCGTTGGCGTCCTTGCGTATGTTCCCTGTGACAGGGTCGACGTCCGGGAGACTTCGCTCCTTGAGCCGGTTAATGTCCCCACCAATGCCACCGGTCCCCCAGTGACCGGTAGCTAAGGCGATGTAGGCGTTGGCAAGCCCCTTCTCCGCCCCCGCCCAATTCATGTTGTTCTCCAAGTACCGGTAGATCTTCCTGACACCCAGTGTCTCGAAGGGCATAAGATGAGTACGTAGGACGTCCATAGGGTTAATTAAAGAGGCGGTGTACTCCATGCCAGGGTCGGAGTCTATGTCGTTTGGATCGTACTCACCGGGCTTGAGACCGAAATTTAATTCTATGTTTTCCGGAATACGATCGACATCTCTCTCCGGACCTTGGGTTAGGTCGAGCGACAATTGTTCCTGAGCAGGAGTCATATTATACGCGGCATTGCGCTTGGCGTTGTCGTCGAGGTCGCGGAGTCTCGGGGTAAGATAGTTACCAGGGTAGCTCCGGTCGAGTTTTTCTATGACTGCCGCAGGAACTGCGACAAATTGTCGCTCGGTATCGTCAAGAATGTCCCACTTTGTGTAACGGTCAGGGTCATCGCTTCTTATGTTGACGTTGTCAAAGAGAAGTTTGGTTAACTGGTTCCTGAACTTCTTGATACCGGTTCCCAGGAGTCTCCTGTACTCCAGTTCACTGGAAGGGGTGACAGGGGGAGCAGGGGGGTTGAGGGACGCCGTAACATCCGATCCCGCAGGCACCTTGGGAGGGGAGGCCATAGGCGGTAGCTCGCCCTCCATTACCCACTCTTCGGGGGAGGGCACACTCTCTCTGTTGGGTGACATGATTCGTAACGTTTCGCGAATCGTCGTTTCGAGAATCGAAGGACCCCCTAATGCCTCCACCTTAGCCGCTCCTAGGAGCCTATTAATGGCTTGTGTCACCAGCTTTATAAAAGAATCGAAAACACTAGAAGGGGGCGGCAACGCTCCGACGCGCTCGGCCACATATAGGCTGCGCTTAACGTCCATTGGAGTTGCGAAAGAGGCCAGGAGTCTTTGAAAGTCTCTATTCGAAAAAGATTCCGAGATAAATTCAAATTTATTTTTAAATCCATAAAGGCCACTAAGAGCTTTGTCTCCAGCTACTTGGTTGCGAACATAAGCGTACATTGAATCTATATGGGTCTTAAATAGAGTGTCATTGGCGTAAGCATATACGGAAGCGGCGTGGATCGTTTCGTGTAAAATAACTTGCGCCAGTTGTCTCGGGGTGGCATCTCTCACCGCGTCAGGGTGAATGTATATGGAGTTTGTGGCGGGGTCTAACAACCCCCAGTAGGGTTCTCCTTCCGCCGAAGGGTGGTCGGCGACAATCGATATGGTGGGCTTCGTCTTCCAGACGGGGGAGTCGGACAGAACTGAAAGTAACTTGCTGGCTGCCGGGCTCGAAGCGCGGAGGACTTGCGCCGCTCCCCTTAAGGCGTCCAGGAAAGAGTTGTTCTTAACGCCGATTGAGTTATACATCAGATCGTCATCGGGGACGGTGGGACTTCCAGTTAATTCCGGATATAAATCCAATAGGGTTTCTTTAGTTACTCTGAGCCCTCGCGCTAAAGCTTCTTGGGCCTGTGGGGAGATAAGAGAGGCCGTGAGGTCGCTTTGAGGCGCTTTCATCTCTTCGAACACAATCTGCATGGCTCCCGTTCTCACTTGTCTTGGGTAGACTGTCATGGCGGCTTCCGCGTCCCACCCTTCCAGCTTCGACCACGCTTCGCGGCCTTCCGGAGTGGATAGATCTATGGGCTTAATCGAGACTATGCGGTATAGTTTTCCTGGAATTCCTTGTATTGGAAAAACGTCTCCAACTTTTCCGAAGGGGGCTCGGGTGGTCGCTGTGCGATCTCCGGCCGCAACAAGCACGGACGTGGCTTTCACCCCGTTTGGGTACTTGGAGCGAAGGTCTTTACGAATTTGAGACGCGGCCATCGGGTAGTACATGGGCTGAGCGACAAGTCGTTTACCCGGTGGAGGGGTCTCCAAGGCAACAGGAGGGGGTTCCCGCTCGGGAACAAGAGGGGGGCGTACCCCCTCTTCCTCTACCGGAAGTTCCTGCTCGGGAACATTGGTACTCGTTTCATTCTTCTCGTCCACCGACACCACCGCTGCCCGCATACCGTCCTCAGGTAACGCCGGTCGTTCCTCCGCCAGCCCAAGGGCAACCTTATCCTCCGCTGCCGCAAGGTCCACGCTGCTCTTGAGCTGAGGCACGTACCAGGCATTGGACACCTTGTCTCTGAAATTAATATCGAACAGCGAGCGTCCGGTTCCTATGGCTTCCTGTGTCAAGGCATCCACGAGACCTTGGTCCAAAACATTTTTGTTCCATGAATCAATGACTGCCTGATACCGGGTCGCCATGTCACGATGGATCTTGGCGGGGAAGTACAAAGCGAAGTTGCCGCCGAAGGTGTCGGCATTAACTGGGTACATCTCGGCCAAGTAGAGGTACAACAGATTAACGGCGGTCTCCGGATCGACCTTGACCCCTTTCACGTCGTAGGGTTCGGTCTGGCCCAGGATATCATCGATCCCGGTTTCCATGCCCTTTGACTCCTGTTCGCTGAAACTGCCCGATCGCAGGACTCCATAGATGTCCCTGAAGTTCTTATACTCCATGCCTTCTTTAGTCCTGCCGCTCCGGCGTTGAATCCGCAGGGAGTCCAGGAAGAGATTGGTTTTTCCCTGGCTGGTCTTCCTGTTCATCATGGACAGTAGGAGATCAGGGATCGCCGTCCACTTAAACAGGGAGACAGCCTTAGGTCCGCTGGCTTTGGTGAGTTTACCGGCTAAGTCATAGAACTTATCCCGGCCTATGCGATCTATAATGGCTTCGGTCATGGCCGCCCTACGCATACGAAGGAGGATGTTTTCCTGGTCCCGCATATTGAGCATACGGGGGTCTGGTGGACCCTTCTCGGTGGGTTTTTCCTTTGGAACCCCTCTCGCCGCGAACCCGCCTTTATTCTTATGCAACTTTATGGCCCAAGAATTTTTCTCCAGGAACTCCCTGTTCTCCTGGGTATCCTTCATTAAGATAACACGTTTCAAGGTCTCAAGGACTCCGTCTTGAACGGTATGGGTGGCATACACCTCCCCTTTGTCAGGGTTGTAGAGCGCGTCTCGAAGAAAAGCCAACACCAGATCTGCCTGCGCAAACGCTTTCGTAGAGTCGAAACTAAGGTATTTATTATCGGTATCCCGCAGGCGTTGTCTGCGGTCGAAGGAGACCGCATCCCGTGGCATTCGCTGTACTACGTTGGCCACGGACCCGGCAAACCCGACCTCTCGAGCCAAGTGGTCGAGCCCGGCGAGCAATGTTACAGTCTTCTGATCCTTGGTGGTTTTTCTAAGTTGAGATATGGCCCATCCGGAACGATGGAATCCGGACGTGGTCTTATCCTGTTCAGATAGTAGCCTCACGTACCTCTGCACCACCGGGGAGTTATAGAAATCGGCATACCGGCGCATGAAGTCTTTAATGTTGGCGTCGACCTGTTCCTGTCCGACGCCATCCTTAACGAAGTTTTGCCCCGCCGCCATGACCGAAAATAAAGAAGCCATATGCCACGTAAGCCCCAGGAGTTCGGCCCTTAGTTTTTTGAGATCGTCGATGACGATATTAACGGCATTAGAAATTAGCTTCTGGAGAGCCAGGCTATTGGCCTCGGAGTTCTCCACGTCGCCCCGTTTAACAACGATCGTTTCGTCCTTGTTCCCGGTGGGGATTGTGAGGATAAGAGGTTTAACCTCTCCAGTATCGGTAGTGTAAGTGTACTTACCTTTGCCAAAAACAAGGATGTTAGCCATATTACGGTACGACGCTACTATTCGTCCCCGGGTACTCATGGTTAACATGAGGGCGGCCTGCACCTTTTTCCGGGCTTCAAAAGTAAAAATGTCTTTTTTAAAGACGGTGTCCGAAAAGTCTCCCACTTTTATCAGAGACTCCTCCGGACCTTTTACTTCGACCTCATCCATGAACCCTGTGTCGATCGCCACGTCCAGATGTTCTCTTGCCTTCAACCCTCTGGCATAGGCCAGCATAAACCGATTGCTGATAGCCGCCAGTCTCCCTCGAGGGCCTTTGAACTCAACCCCCAGTACCACTTGGCCGGAAGGAGTCAAGTACAGTACCTGCACGTGCTCTTTGTCTCCATCGAAATCCTCCCCTTTGTCTTTCTGTGTCTTAGGGTGATATGAAATTAAATTAACATCCCCCGGAGCATACTTCCCGCGTTGAGTGTCAAATTTCCATGAAACCGGAGAGGTTATTCTAAAAGCAGTATGGGCCGTAGAGCCGCCGGGGGTGCGCCTACCCAAGCCCAACGTGCCCATCAGGTAAAAGTCACTTATGTCTTGGAACCTATTACTCAGTAAAGCGTCCGTATCGAAAGCCCCATTCTCAAGAAATAGGTCTCCCATGCGGCGGATGTCAAGATCGTCGGGAGCCTGGTCAAGTTCATCGAAAAAGGAGTCCTTGAGTTTTTGCATCCCCCGGGCGTCTCCCCTCCTGGCATCTAAAATAGCCCTAACCACCGCATCCCGATCGGCAAAAGCCCCTTTTCGTATGCGGAAAAGAACACGAGCATCCGACATATTAACTCTCGCCCCCACGTAAGGGTCACCAGGAGAACGATCCCACTGATAGGGGTCTTTCTCGTCACCTGGGCTAACGGCGTTAAATACCATCTTCCCTTTAATTCCCATGCGCCTTTTAATGAAACTTGAAAGCACCAGACGGGTTACATCTTGCAGATAGGGAAACGTAACAGGCGTCCCTGAACGCAACAGCTCCCCTACACGGCTGAAGTCGTCTCTCAACATGTCGGCAACCTGAGGCAATCCGTCCTTTCTCAATGTTGTTATGCGACTCGACACGTAACTCGTTACTTGATCCCACATCTCCTGGCTGTTGTACAGAAACTGCATGTCGTAGAAAGCGGGAGAGGGTACATTCATGTCTTCGGGGGTAGACGTACCCTCCAGGTGAGCGGACTCGAAAAAGTCCGAGGTTTGTACTTCTATAAGATACGCGTCCTCCTTAACCCCATCCACATCTATTACAACTTTCTCGGCTCCTTTGACCTGGTCTAAATTAGTTTTAAAACCCCCCGTGTCCGTTAGCCCGTCGATGTCCAATACCACGGACCCGTCTTTCCGGGTGACATGCTCCCGTAAGGCCGTGAGTAGTTTGTGTTCTCTTCGATGCGCATTGCTCTTGGGATCCTCCCACTCTTTCCAGTTCACGGCGACTGTTTTAAAAATAATGTTGTCTTTCATATTGACCGCAGTGGCCTTGAAAAGGATAGAGTCCTCGATAACTTCCTCCCCCGTTTTCTCGTCAATATGAAATAAACCCCGGCTTCGATTGATCTTTCGCATAGTGTCTGGAATAAAGTAAACAAACCCATCCAGGACTTTACCGGACTTAACCAACACTTTAAAGGTCTTGCCCACTCCGCCTTTGACACCCTGACGCAACCTTGGACCCCCAGGAGTAATGAGGCGAAGGCGTTTAATCAGATTGTCGGTGGACCACGCTTTGACGTCTCCAAGAAGGTGGGTCAATATGTCTCTTGTTACCCTTTCATAAGCGTCGTCGAATGACTCTTTTTCTACCTTCTCCACCCAGAAACCGATCATCTGCGACCTGTCCCCGATAATTGGTAGGTAGAGCCACTTATTCAAAGGCGCAGAGTCCAGGCTAACAGGGTTCTCGTAGGTATCCCGCATGGTATCGAGCAGCTCTTCGTCACCTACTTCATTTCCATCTAACACCTTGGTGGACTCCGTGCCCCCCTCTTCAGAACCCGCTTGGTTCACGGTCCCAGGAAAAGTCTTAGTCGAGGATATGCCAGCAACGTGAACAGGGACGCCATATTTTTTATTAAACTCCGGATCCTTGGATAAGGAACGAAGAGCGGAGTTATATCCGTACCCTGCCATACTGTTCCCCTGGGGGGTGGAAGCCACCGTGACATAAGTGTTGTTGGGAACCAGGGCATACATGGCGCGTTCCAGGGAGGACGGTACGATACCCTCTCCCGCCTCGAACGTTTGCACCGTAGACTTGGATATGGAACTTACGGTGCGCTCGACGTCTTCACTCGCCATGGGCTTATCGGCTCTCGATAAACGAACACCTACGATCCCCAGATCGCTTAGGAATTGACCGGCACTTCGTCGAACAGCAGGGATGTCGGAACTTAGCATCGCAGACCAGATATGAGGCACTCCAAAAATAGTCTGAAGGGAGTTAATGACGTCCCTGCGTCCGCCCCCGGGAAGCGAGGCCAACACCTTCCCCGCAGCCCGCACGTCTTCTGCGCTGGCGTTATTGGACTTAAGCCATTGATAGAACCCGTTCTTGGCGGCGCTGATAAAACGATCGAACGTACGGTTCTTTGCGGACTCTACCTGCACAGCCGTTCCTTTAAGAACGCTCCTGTCTCCCCCTACACTCTTTCGGATAGTGATAATGGGCTTAGGATATATGCCCCCCAGGGCACCAGCAAACTCGGAAGCCAGAGGGTAGGAGGCTATGGACATAACCATATGGAACTTGTCAAGGTCCGGCTCTCTAACCGGATCGAACTCCATGGCCTTGAACAGCTTAAACTCTGCGGCGCTGTTCAGCCACGGAACCCCAAGTTCATCAAGCTTATTGATTGCGTAGAAGGCTATATTTTTCCCGTACCCGGTCCCATAGAAATAATCCAGCACCGACAACAGGGGCTTGAACCTCTGGGAGTTGGCTGACAACAAAGTATCCTCAGAATAGACATCGGCGGCTTTGGACCCGAGTTCCACCGAGTTACCCACGGCGCTCATGGAGCTTTCGTCGTCGTCGTCCTCTGTCACCGTTCCGTCCGGACCTACGTCCGTCGCTTTAGTTATTTTCTTACGGCTGTCCTTATACACTTCCACCAACTGTTCGGCGGTAGCCTTGAGACCGGGTTTCAATCCGAACCTGCGAACGGCCTCTTGCGCCAGGTAGATCAGTCTTTCGTCATCGTCCTCCGGTAACGGGATTCCTTGACGCAGGGATAAGACGTTGGCTGCATTTATTAAAGTAGCGACTTCGGAATAGGTTATCTCGGCCCGATCGAGACTTGCCGTATAGCTGCCGTCGGGGTTTTTAGACTTACCCGCTACCCGGGCACTACTCTCCTCCGGAGTAGTGGATTTATTATCTTTATTCTGATTCCGCTTACTAAACTCTTCTGCGGCCAAGATGGCTTCTTTCCCCGACAGCCTTTTACCAGGAGCCGCTTTCGCCACAGGAGCCAGTTGTTTCTTAAGAATCACGGCCCGTTTCTCTATGGGGATAGGCTTTTTGACGTCTCCAAGTTCTGGCTTAGGCTCTGGAACGGGGGCCACGGGCTTCAGTTCCTCGGCGGGCTTTATCTTTTTCGCTTCTCCTGCCGCCTCTGCAACCGGTTTCTTTTCCGCTTCCGCTTCTCCTGCCGCCTCTGCAACCGGTTTCTTTTCCGCTTCCGCTTCTCCTGCCGCCTCTGCAACCGGTTTCTTTTCCGCTTCCGCTTCTTTAGCAGGTTTCTCTTCCGCTTTAACAGGAGCGGGCACCGATACTCCTACAACTGAAGTAAATTGGCTGGCCGCTATTCTCATGTTTTCAGGAACGTCGGTATTAACATGATCGGAGAACAGGCTTTGAACAGAAATATCCAATAGCCTGGCAATAGCGTTCACGTATTCATTAACTCCGGGGACGCTTATAAGAGTCGCCCGGTTTTCGAAGATATCCTCCCCGTGAACTAAACGACTCTTGTACCCCCATCCCAGAAGACCAAACGCGAATAATTTAATTATGGCCTCCAAGGGATCGTTGGCGGTGTCTTTAAGATATTCCAGGAGACGCTTTTCAGACGGGGATAGTCTATCCTTCCCCTTGGCATTAAGCACTTTAATAAGGTTAGCTGGATATGCGACGAGAGGGCGCATATTCCGCACATCCGCGCCTCTAAGGCCTCCGTGTAAAGCGACTTCTCGTTCAGTAGCGTCCTCTAAAATACTATACGCGATATTAGGCGTCAAAGAAATATACATCTGTCGGGCATTATTCAGGGCTCCGGGAGCCACCTGCATCAAGCCACTGGTGAACGCGCTGTCCCTAGCGAGCTTGCTATCGAGCAAAAGCTTCCTGGCTTTCTTCGGATCTGTTTCGTCAGCCTCCAACCCCAGATACTTCTCCATGAGAGGTAGCTTGATGATCTCTAAAGCTGTGCCCTCTAGGAGTAGGCGGGGACCGAATATTACATCCTCAACTTGTTCCGTGGACCTGTGAAACCCGTCTTTCGCCAACAAGGCGTCTATCTCGGCAAGGGACCAGCCCTCTTGTGTGTCGAGGTATGTATTAGGCATTTGGTCCTGGGACAGCTTATGATACGAAAACCTGGCGGTGCCGTCCGCCTCGCTACCGGAAATCTTAGACGCCATGTAGTAAGGCTCAAGGTTGATATCGTTGCCCGGTTTACGGTACACGTACCGGGTGCCACGGGTCAGCTTCATGTTTTTAATGATGTCGGAAGCTTCTTTCTTATATCTCTGGGAGTCTCCCTCTTTCGCCGGATTAAACCCAAACGCCAACATGAGACGGAAAGCGAAAGGATCGACCACGCCGTCTTTGGCGTAAACCGCAAGGTCGTCCATGGACACGGGGATGTGGGGCACGTTGTCCAGGAAGTCGACTCTTCCAAAATCGCTGATGTTCTGAGGAATTGCCAAACCCTCTGCCGATAACACCGCTATGGTTCTCCTGAAGACGTCATCTTTCTTAAGCACATCGGTCGCATGTTTAAGAATACCGTTGACCGCCGACTCTGCGTTCATCGTGCCTTTTAAGGCCAGTATGTGCCCGCCATCAGGGAACTCCACCCTCATAAAAGGACTCTTGTCCCCCATCTTTTTATCCAACGCATTCATCGCGTCCATAGCTGCATTAGTCTCTTCAACCGTGTCGAACCTACCCACTGCTTTAGCTATCTCCTGGTGAACGTACACGGAGTTCCCATAAGTCTCCAAGATGTGCTGCATGTAGAAGTCCGCTACCTTATGGGCCTTCTTCTCCCGTTCGGCATCATCCACGGGAAGCCGTGCCAACTCCCGGTTATATGTAATATTGTACGCCGAAGCGAAAGGCCCCACTCCTCGTTCGTTGAGGAGAGCATCGAGAACCTGAGCGGGACCATAGTTGGCGAACTGAAAGTAGTTAAGGTTTCCGGAAGCCATTGCCTTAATCATATTAAGAGCGTACATCGCCGCCCGGTTGGCAAACCCGCGTTTGGCCAGGTTCTGAGTATCAGCTACCTCGCGAACGGCTTTTACCGCGTCGGGTATTTTGCCTTTATCGCTTGCCACTGAGATTTTATCCCCGCCTCTGACTATGCGGGTCATATCCGCCAGAGTGCCAGCCAGTTCGTTAAGGCTTCCTTTGTTACCGGACAATCCCGCCTGCATCTGGTTAGCCGCCATCACGGTCATCAACGGCATGGCAAAAGCAAAGATCTCGGCTTTCGTCTGATCGATGGAAGGGATCGAGTTAGCGATGGCGTTAGCCAGCCCCGCCTGATCTCCCTCCATGCCAAAGAGTCCCCGGACGAAGTCCGCATACCGCTCTTCTCCCATTTCCTCAAAGATACCGTCATAACTAACCCGCTTAAGAAGTTCGAACCCGTCGGCCGCATCAATCCCCTTGTCCACCATAGTCTTGGCAAGTTTATCCCCCCAATAAGCGACATAGCGCTTCTTCATTAAGTGCTCACTGGCTTTAGCTCCCTGTTTGGCAAGAATCGCCATACGCTCCGCTTTGTTACCAAACGTACTATCCACTACGGCTCGAAGGAAGTCTCCAGATTCTTTTCCAAGAGTGACGCCAGCAAGTTTTCCAAGTCCGGCGGTAATGGGCTTCGTCACAAAAGCCCCGATAAGGCTGCCCACACTTTCGGAGGAGTATTCAATATAACGATCGGCAAGGTTTGTCCATGCCGCTTTATTGTAGTCCACCTCTTCGCCTTGCATAGCAGAGGAAATCATACGTTCGGCCACCCCACGGCTTGTCATAGCAGGAAGCCCCTGGGCCACGTTGGCAATGGCATTGGCAGCAGTGTCGACAATGGTCATAGCCGCTCCACCCACTGTAACCGCAGCTATGGCTTCCGGGACCTTTGTCTTCGATACATACGTGGAGAATTTGGAGGCATAGTTTCCAACGAGTTGCTTTAAGGTTTTCTGAGCTTTTTTTTTCGCAGCGGTCTCTACGACTTCTTTTCCACCCTTCATTATAAGTTTACGGATTACACCTGCGGTCAACCCCACGAGACTGCCAGGGGGACCAGCTACCGTCAGACCTAGGAGCGTTCCAGCATAGAACTCCGTGGCGAAGCCCGACATTTGGCGAATAATATCCCCGGCGGTGCCTTTCCACGTCTGCGCTTCCCGACGTTTTCCGTCCTCTATGAAAAGGTTGAGGTCCATCAGATCCTGATCTGGGACCTCTTCTCCGTTGCGAAGCTTCTCGATCGTCCTGGGTATCTGCATCATGGCTTTAACGGGAACCACAATACCGACGACATCCCCTATGTAAGGAAGGTCGGTAGCCCCGAAATCGGTAATAGCCTCACCGAACCCACGGCGTCCACGTTTATTGGACTCCATGAGTTTAAGGTAGTTGGTTCCCCCGTCAAGAGCCTCGAAGGCGGATTGCGGCTTGGGGCCTATCCAGTCAGGGTAGGACTGGTAGAAAGGGTCTTGTGGGGGTTGCTGTGACACGGAGGAAGAAATAGAATCCAGACTAGCGAGAGAAGGAACTGACTCCAACTCTGTTAGAGAAGCGACCACAATACTTCCTTGTCGGTCACCCTCGCTTGAGGTCTCAGCTTCCGCTAACGATCTTACCGGAAGGGGCCTGTTTCCAGCTTGGGGACCCATGACATCATCTGCCATAAGTACACCTTATTTAGCTGCATACTTTTTGTCTAGTTGTGGACCAGGATATGGTTTTCCATCGGCTGAGTCAACAAATATTTTTTCCCCAGTGGGGCTCAATCCCTGGTAGGTCACCACGTGTTTGGACGGTCCTAGAGTGAACTTATCTCCTGGTTTTAGCCCAGTAGCGGGAGCCACTGCCGACGGAGGTGTGACAAAAGAAGCCGCAGGGTTTTGATATCTTCCAACCTCTACTGGTTTACTAAAAAACTCTTTCATTGCGACGTCGTCCGGAGACTCGCTCAAGCGAGGCGCGATCAAGTCTTTAAAGATCTGTGGGTAAGAGCTCCTTGTCCCGGTTTCGCCCTCCGCAGCGTATAAGTCGTATCTCGTTATCTGATCGTCAGACAGTGGTCCTTTGTTGACAGCCTCATATAATGCATAGGCTCTTCGGAATAAGTATTTAGATTGGCTGGCCGTCTCCGGGTCTTGAGCCGCCATTGTGGCCAACCTAAGCAGATTTCGAATACTTTTCTCGGCTGCATCATGCTGGGTGACTTTAGGGGCATTCGCCAACCCAGAGATTAAAGCCCCAGTTACCGCCGTGCCAACGGTTGCCGCAGTTCCCAACCCCACTATTGCTCCCCCTACGGGAGTCGTAACGGTAGAAGACGCCACTCCGGTAACGAGGCCTGCTCCCGTGCCCGTCATGCTACCCGCTAACCTCGCCGCTCCGGAGAAAAACTTGTTTTTAAACTCCGACGCGGAATGACCTATGACGTTTACGTTCGTTACGTCTTGGCCCATTTTAATTAAGTCCACATCCGAAGCCAAGGTGCCGGTTTCGGCTACATCTGGGGTTATAGTGGTTTTTAACGACATCTTAGATAGGTAAGCTTTACCGAGTTTCTGTATCAACTTCGCGTCTTCCGGCTTAGGGGGAGCTGTAATCGGACTACGTATCCCGGAGGCTTTATCCGCCACGGTCAACAGAAACCGAGCGGCATCCCTAGTCTGAATGCTCGCGTTGGGGTCAGACACCATACGGTCCAGGGCATCGCGCTGCTCCTTAATGCCGGAAGCATTCTTCAACGAAGATTTTAAAGCGCTGACCACCTGTGGCCCGACGTATTGTCCGATGGTCGTAGGGCTCCACCCCACAAACCTTTCCGCCGCATTGATAACAGGCATCGTCTTACTTGCCCGAGTCTTCCCGTCGTCGTCGATAACAGAACGCACAACGTCCGCCATATCCACAATTTCTCCGGGATCTTGAGCTATCGTCTCGGCCAACTTCTTAAATTCGTCGTTAGAATGAGTAAATTGGGAGGAGGACAGAGCCACAAGGTCGGCAGAGACTCCGTTGAGTTTATGTATAAGCTCTTTCGCTCCTGCCTTTCTCTCCGGGGACTCGTTGACATCTTTAATTACATTTTTAAGCTTTGGAATTAGTTGCGCCGAAGGGTATCCCGACATGTTGCTGCGAAACATCCCGGAGGAGTTAGGGGTGGCGGGATCGAACATACCTGTGCCCCTCAAGTTAGAAAAGTGAGTGTCTTTTAATTTTTCTATCTCGACGTCCCTTTGGGTCTTATTCGCGGGGCCTTGAAGACCAGGATCTCTTTCAATAACTCCCTTGTCTTTATAGAAATTACGCAAAGAGTTCGAAGTGATTCCAGCCGACTTGAGGTAAGCCAAATGGGCTGCCACCTGCCCGGCGTCAGATCCGAATAGCGCCCGTTGCACTTCAGGGTCGGAGGACACGGACTGAGAAGCCTCGGACATCAACATAAGATATTTCATTTTATCTTCGTCCGAAGCTCCGGCATAACGCGCCTTAAGTTCTAATAGAGTGAACCCTCTCCCGTCGGATTCGGGGTCAACGACTATCTTGCTTCCCGCCACCCTCCTGGCGTTTTCTACCTCCGTTTTAACGGCATCCGGAAGTTGGGCATATGTCTTTCGATCCATCGAATCATATAAAGCCAAACCTCCGTAGAAGTCTTCCTCAAAGGTCTTAGTGACTTGCCGCAAGGTTCCATCGAGAACCTGGACCGCCTCTTGCGCTTTAAAAGCTCTATCGCTTTCCATCATTTTATTGCGTAAATCGAGCACTGCTGTTTTTTGCTGCAACTCCTCCCGAGCCATCTGAGCCGTCAACAACATACCTTCCTTGAACTGTTGCCACTCCTGGGACTTTACGGCGCGGTCTTCTCTCAACCTCTGCAAAACAAACTCCTGGTCAGCCAGGCGTTTTTTAATGCGTTCGTCCACATTAGCCATCGCCTCCTGCCGCCTGAGGGCGCTATCCCGCATTGCCACTTCTTCGCTTCGCGCACGATCCTGATAAAGAGGGCCCATTATCCGCATGATGTCCGCCCCAAATCCCAATACCGCTGGACCGGCCCCTCTTTGACTTGGAGGCACGTCATACTCTTTAGCGTCAGCCCAGTCGGAGAGCGCTTCAGCATCCTTGGCGTCTCGGTAAGTGTAATAAGCGTCCGTTCGTCGCGTTGCCATGTTGTTCCCTCCGTTAAATCAATTTAGAAAACTCGGATATCCAACTACTCAACGAGTTCATCGCGGCCGTGGACTCCACTCCCCGAATCGCATACTCCATCTGAAGCTGACTCTGGTGTTTAATAAGATCCTGTAGCGCCCCCGTAATGGCCAGACTCTGCTTGGCATTAAATTGCATTCGATCCTGTTCCAGGCTCAACCCCTGCAAGTTAGCCTGTCTGGTTCTCAGCCCATATTCGGCCACGTTTAAATTCATTTGCTCATTGAATTGCCGGGAACTCTCCGCCAACCTGGCGGACGCTTCTTTAAGCGCCGCGCTTTTAGTCACATACTCGGCTCCCGTTTGTTTCATCTGCAAACTCGTAAGCCCAAGATCTTTGGCCGCCAACGCTCTTCCGGCCTGACCGAACAATCCCTTCGCGGAGGAACTTTCGGACAACGTCATGCGCAACTGGTTCTCGACATCCTTTGGTATTTTACCTTCGAGAAGACTTTTGGACAAGTCATCTAACGTCTTCGCCGATTCCGTCATACCGAGGATCTGAGTGTTGTAAAAATCGGACAGAGTGTCAAGCTTGTCTTTGGGGGTCCGAGTTAGACCCCCCGCCAACTCCTCCGAGGGAGTAATGGCATACTGCTTGAGCGTGTCCCACGTGGAATCCCCGCCGTAGCCTGATTGCGCGTTTTCTATAGCCATGTTAATCCTTCCTCCCTCTTATTGAACGTAAATCTTGGGGTTTACTTGCCCCGCACTGGTGCCAGTGGGAGTGGCTGTGGCGGTCTTTCCTCCACCGCCCCCACCGCCTCCCGCGATCAACGACCTGCGGAACTTACGCTCCTCTTCCGCTTGATCCTTCCGCCACTCGGTATCCTGATATTGTAGATACCTGTCTCCAAACGACAACAGCAACGCGGCCACCGACATGTAGTTCATAAACTTGTCGGACGATCCGCCCTCTTCGGTGCCGTCGGCGTTATGCCGTGTTTTACCGTCGTAATAACTACTGTACCTCATTTTATTGGTGTATGATTTGTAGTCATTGACCGCGTTTCGATATCGCGCAACAGCTGTCTCCTTATCTGACACCGACCCCCCTGTCTCGGCCTTTTTGACGGCGGCTTCAGCTTCCTTTATGTCTTGAAGGTATTCCCCCACATCACTCTCATACTCGGCTTTTATCTTAGGGTTCACAAT
>ERZ1292632.698-Hain-H43-01um-R2-698-length-37351-cov-38_pt2 | contig 33621 bp, 43 predicted proteins | sample MGYA00564407_ERZ1292632 | MGnify/ENA primary metagenome ERZ1292632 (study PRJEB36523, sample SAMEA6512637) | groundwater metagenome | collected 2019-01-08 | study: AquaDiva: Metagenomics assemblies of 32 groundwater samples | reverse complement strand
GCGGAGGAGGAAATCCAACTCCTTATGTTCTTGACGCTTCAAATGTGTCTTTGCCCGATACCAACTACGCCATTTTAGGCAGAGCAACTACTACGGCAACGGGAGGAATAGCTAATGGATATTCTTTTAGTTATCTTGCTTTTCCTTATTCAGGCGCTTCAACTTCGGCAAGTTGGGATTTTTCAATGGCTTCCGGAACAATGGTTTTTGTCTTTACGCAACCGAGTTCAACTGTTACGAATGCCGCCAATGCCGCGACATTCAATCTTTGGACATCAACTTCCACTCCGACAAGTTCAAGTTCGGCTCCGTTTACTTATACGACTTCACCGTGCGGAGTTATAAATGTTCCCTATGCCACGACAACTCAAAACTTCGAAGTATTCAAGACGGTAAATTGCACAGGAACCACTTCAACTACTCCGTTTTTGACGCACTTTATTCTTGAAAGATTTATAGCGTCTGGAACCAATGAAATAGCATTGAAAAAAATCTTTGTATATTAAAATGAAAAAAATACTAATCTCGTTGTTTGTAATAATAATCCTGGCAGGATTTAGATTGGTTCAACCCGCTCACGCCGCCGTCTTGAATCAAGTTACCGGAGCTTCAAGCACTGTGACGATGACCGCAGGCTCAACCGGTATAACGATGATTCTATGGGCTAAAAGGGCTACGGATGCCGCCGCTTTCTTGGGAGGATTTTACGGAGGCACGGCGTTTTACATTTTTGAAATGGACAGGGGAGGAGCCGGGGTCAGCAATAATGTTGTATGCAGGGTGAATGGAACAGCCACATTAAGCGGAGCGGGAATCAAGGCAGGAGTGTGGATGGGATATGCGTGTTCCGTGAACGCCGCAAATACCGTTACCGCTTACCAATTCAATTTGGACGGAACTTTATACACTTCCGGCACCGGCACATATTCAGGCACGGATACTGGGGGTAGTTTTTATTCTGGCGGGGTTCCAGCAGTGCAGACTTGGAGCGGAACTCAAAGGGGATTTCAGGTATTTCCATTTGCAATGACCCAGAAACAGATTCAAAACGCCTTGTTCGCCAAAAGCCCTTACCAGATAGGTTCTCCGAGTCATTTCTTTCCTTTGACTTCTGCCGATGATGTCAGGGGCTGGCTCAACGGGGCGAGATTGGTTCTTCAAGTCTCCACGGCGGGGACTACTGCCGCAGACCCGCCGATAGGATTGCTTCCTTTCTAAAACATGGATATAAACACTATCCAAGAGTTCGAAAAAAGAATTGACTCCAGGGTCTCGTGGACCACGTTTGCCTGGGCGCTCGGGATAGTGCTTGCGGTTGTGTTCGGGCTCGTCGGCTGGATCAACGTCGCGGCGTCCACCAGCCAGAGGGCTCTCGAGAAGGCGAACATGGTCGACACCCGGACGGCCGCCCAGTTCGACGAGATTATGAGGTCGCTGAGTAGGATCGAGAAGGCGACGGGAATATCCAAATGAAAAACATTTTGACTGCGGCCCTGGTCGCGGCCGCGATATCAGCAATAACAACCATGGGAGTACTAAAATATCCACTTGATCCGCAGGACAGAAACATCATAAGAACAGTGATACAGGAAGAATTGCCCGGCATGATGATGAATGTGGCCTGGGAAAATTATTTTTACTATTTTACTTTTTACGAGTCGCTTAAGTCAGCTACAGTTGCCGATGGTAGATGGGGAAGCGCCGTTACCGGAAGCGCCGCTGTTACCGTAAATGCCGGCATGGAGTTGGCGACTGGGGCGACTATATCTTCGGTCGCACGGGTGGAGATGGAAGTATCCGGAATGCCGTCGGCCACGACGATCTTCCGTTGGGACAAGAGGCAGCGCTTCCGGGCAAACATGCAGATAGACAACCTCGCCAATGTGACAGCGTACTTTATTTGTGGACAGCTTAGCAATGACATTTATTACGGATTTAAGATGGTCGGGACGTCTTTGAAGGGCGTGACGAAGAATGAAGGAAGTGAAGTCACGATTAACCTTTTGACGGCAGAAGGCGACACGAACTATAAACTCGAGGCGCGACTCATGCCGAAACGAGGATCGCGTCCGTCGCAGATATTCTTTTACGTGGACGACACGCTGAGAGGGACAATAACCCAAGATGCAGACATTCCGAGTGGCACGTATACCACCGGAACGGCCTTTTTCAATATCCAAATAACGAATGGGACCGCATTCCCGAGGACATTGTATAGCGACTTCCTCGAATATATGCAGGAAAGATAAAAATATGCCCACGATTTACATACCAAACAGAAAAACAAGCAGATACGGGAAGCCTTCACGGGGCGAACTTTTTGGTAGTATCTGGGCGAGTAAGAATATCGATTTTTCATCGAATATCGGCAAGGCCAGGCTGGCCGGGCGGATGTACTCGGCCTATGACTCCGGAGACGATGCCGACTTCGACGTGCCGGTGGCTTTCCTGATATCGAACGCCGACACGACGAACCGAGTCTGGGCGTTGACGCAATCGAATGCCGCCGCGACGAACGATGGTTTGCTTTGGAAGGGAAACGGGGCGGACAAGACAGATCCCTCGTTGGCTTGGACGCAGGACGCGATAGCCAGCAGCCCGACGACCGTTGTCGACAATATGGTCATTTTCGGGCAGGCGTCGTCGTACGACCGGCTGGTGGTGGCCACGCCGACGAACCTCTCCATGCTGAACAACGGGGCCTGGACGGCGAGCTGGTGGCAGGGGACTTTGGCCCAGGCCGCGCTGACGTCGGGCAACCCGCACCACATATATTCGTTCTCAACGTTCCTCATAGTGCCGGACGGCAACGTGATCCACATAATTGATGACTCCCTGGTGGTCGTCACGAACAGGATCGTCCTGCCGAAGGACTACACGATCCTTTGGATAGGGGACGATGGCAACCGAGTGTATATCGGGACGAGGAACAGCAAAGGTGGAGACGGACTTGTCTTCCCTTGGGCGCCTACGGCCGCAGGAAATGAGACGTACGACCGGCCGATGAGGGTTAAAGCAAGGGCATCGTTCGCCGGGGTAGCCCTGAATGGTGTCATGCACGTGATCAACGATAAGGGGCAGCTCCTGGCCGACAACGGCGTGGACTTCGGCGGTCCGGAGGGTGCGCCGCACGTGGCGGCCCTGCCGGTCTACGAGTCGCCCTTCGAGTGGAGGGACGACTTGTCGGCAAACAAAATGGTCCACCCGAACGGGATGAAGGTTATCGACGGCAAGATAAATATGCTTATCAACGCCGGGGTCGTCGTCGCCTCTGCATCACCGACGCAGCTCCTGCCGAACATGCCCTCGGGGATCTGGGAAAACGACCCCGAGCTCGGCCTCTACTGCAAGTACACGCTCGGCCAGTACGACGGGGCGACGAATAACGACTGGGGGGCGAGTGCGATACAGAGGAACGGGGCGCTCTTCGAGTCGACGAAAGCAAAAGGGACGCTCGCCGCGGGGGCGGTTGTCTACACTGACAACGCCACGACCGAGCTACCGGGCATATTCGTTTCTAATGGGAGGTCTACGACCGGCAACAGGGGGTACTTCGTGACCTCGCAGCTCAAGCCGGGACGGGGGCAGATCCTCTTCTCGAGGATGGAGGCTCTGGTCAAGGAGTTCGAGAACTCCGATGACGTGATCGTCATCAAGGCGCGGGCGACGAAGAAGAAAGCTTTTGAGGACGACCCGGACGCATATAGATACATAATTTCGTGGACTTCGACGACGACATTCACGACGGCCACCTCCGGTTTCTCCAACGCGGCCGTCGGCGACGAGGTGGAGGTGGTGGTCGGCAAGGGTGCAGGGGCGCTGGCGCATATATCGGCCATATCCCTGGTCGGCGGGACGTACACAGTGACGATTGATGAGGCGGTCCCGAACGTGTCGGGGACGGCGCAGATCCGCGTGACGAACTTCAAGAAGCTCGGGTCGATCGCGGACCAGGCGACGAAGTCAGCGTTCTTCCGGGTGATGAAGAGGGCGAACTGGGTGCAGTTCAAGGTCGAACTGAGGGGTACGGACACCTCGCCGGAGCTGGAACAGCTGGCGGCGGAGTGGTCCGGAGGTCGGTGATTTTTATAATAAAAAAATGAAAAGCTTCAACACGCTATACGCGACGATGCAGAGGAGGACCGGGGACGAATCGACAGACTCTTTGACGCAGTTCAAGGAGGACATCAACGAAACTAACAAGATCGTGCTGGCGGCGTCCAAATGGAAGTTCCTGGAGAAGACGAGGGACATAACGACGGCGGCGAGCACAGCGAGGTACGAGCTGCCGAACGACTGCGGAAAACTTATTTCCGTAACGACAACGCCGGACTCCGGGACGACGTTGTACCGGCCTGACCCGGTCGACGATCCGCAATACTGGGAATACCTCCAGTCGCTTAACAGGGGGGCGTCGAATATAACGGAGTTTTACTACCGCGAGGGAAATGACCTTCTGATCTGGCCGTCCTACTCGACGGCTTCAAAGACGATCACATTCAGATATAGGAAGAAACAACCGGCAGATCTTTCCCTGGCCGACTACACGACCGGGACGATAACCTCTATCACGAGCGCCGCGAGAGCTCTGGTCGGCGCGTCCACGGTCTGGACCGGGAGGAAGCCGGTCGGCGAGCAGTGGATCCGGATCGACTACACGACAGGGGACTTCGCCTGGTACAGGGTCTCTTCTATCGACTCGGACACAACGATCACGCTCGAGAAGGACTACCAGGGAGCGACGATAGCCGCGGCCACGGAGACGTACACGATCGGGGAGTTCTCGGTCGTCGAGCCGGACTTCCACGACGTTCTCCTTTATCGGCCGATGGCCCTCTATTACGACTCTATAGAGAACCCGACGATGAGCGCGAGATATTGGAGGCTCTACGACGGGGGAAAGGAGGCCGGGCTTTCGCCGAACCTCGGGGGGCTTTTGCAGAAAATGAGGGACAACGACTTCGGGACGACCGAGGCCGGGTACTACCCGCCGCAGGGGCACCACATGCCGACGTCGCCCGAGGAAAGGTCGAGGGATTCAATCACAGGAGAAAGCTGGATATAATAATCAAATGGCTTACATAGTTCAAAAAGGAGACACGCTCTCCGCCATAGCGACAAGGAACAAGACGCGCTTGAATGACGTGATCAAGGCCAACCCGCACATCAAGAATCCGAGCCTGATCGTGCCCGGAGACAAAATAGAGATACCGGCAGCAGGATCCGCCGGGGGAATAGGAACGACTCCGAGGCCGGCCGGCACGAACACCAGGCCGTTGAGCCAGGGAGGGACGGAGCCGCTTCCGAGGCCGGCTGGCACCGCCTACGAGAGAGAGGGCAGGTACGTCGGCAACTTCGGGCAGGACCTCGGGGCGAACCCTGAGGCGATAAGCGAGGAGATAGCTACGCGCCAAAAAGGGGGTGAGGACTCCAGGAACCGGCTGATCGAGCAGCTTCTCTCCGGGATCAAGGGGGTGGAGAGTTTCAAGCCCGAGGAGAAATACAAGTCCCTCCAGGAGGAGACGGGGGTCAAAGGCATCCAGGAAAGAATAGGAACTTTCGACGAGGAGATAAACAAGACCACGGACCTCCTGAAGAAGCTGGAATCCGACATCACGAAGAGGGCCGCCGAGGGAGGGTTCATCCAGAGCGAGTCGCAGAGGCGCAGGGTTCTGGGGGTAGAGCAGAAGCCGCTGACGGAGAGCCTCGAGGAGCTGACCAAAGCGAGAGGACTCGAGACGGAGAGGCTCGGCATGGCGCAGTCCGATCTGGCGACCAGATTCGGTTTCGCCAAGGAGGAGGCGACCAGACCGCTTTCGCTGCTGAAGGAGAACATCTCCATTTCGAAGGATCTGAAGGATCTCTTCTCACCCGACAAGGCGGAAAGGCTGGACACCGATATCCAGGACGTCGGAGGCCGGAAGCTGCTCGTCAATAAGCAGACCGGGGCGACGATCAAGGACCTCGGGCCTGCCGACCCGACCAAGATGACCGAGACGGAGAAGACCAGGGCGCTCAAGATCTCCGCCGCGCAGAAGGCGCGGACGGTTCTCGAGCAGAACGCAGCCGGCAACATCGACAAGAAAGTCAACCCCGACCTCTACATGAGGCTGAGGCAAGACTATGCCGAGGTGGTGGGCGACGCCTCAGAGTTCGACGACGTCTTTGCGCCGATGCTCTCAATCAAGGAGCGGCTGCAACTCGGCGTCGGCAAGACGCAGATTTGATGCCTAACTTCTTCGAGGACATATTGGATAAATACGCAGTGCAGGCGATCAAGCCTAAGGCAGAGCCGCGGCCAGCCGCCCCAGCACCAGCCGCCGTACAGGAAAGACCGCAGACCGAGAAGATCGGCGGGTCCTTCGCTGGCAATTTTTTCTCCGACATAGTGCAGAACTTCAAGCCGGCGGAAATAGTGAAAGCCCCGACAGAGAAGCCAGGGCCGATGGAGGTGACCGAGTCCGACAAGGAAAAAACGCGGAAGCTCATCGAGGGGGTGAAGAGCTTCGCCCGGACATTCCCGAGGGAGGGAGCTGGAGCCGCAATAGAGGCTATAGAGAGGATAACCGGCCAGAGGGGGCTGGAGATAACGCCCGGCGCCGGGGAGGTATTGCCGAAAGAAAAATACGGAGAGCTCGGCTCGAAGGTGGAAAGGTTCCTCTTCGGGGACAAGCCGGTGAGGAGCCTTAGCGAGCAGGGAAAGGAGACGCTGAAAAGCTTCGGAGTCCCGGAAGAGTCCGCAGGCAACTTTGGGCTGACCGCCGGAGCCGTCTTTCTCGGGTTGGACCTGCTGCCCCCGACGAAGTGGGTGAAGGGACTGCTCAAATCGGCTCAGGCGGTTGCCGAGGGAGCGTCTTTGAAGCGGCCGAGGTCCTTCTCGGATATCTCGGAGCCGCGCTCGGCCTCCTCTTTTTTCAAATCCGTGGGGGACCAGGCGAAAGATTCCTTATCTAAAATCTCCACGGAACCCTCCGCGTTCATGCGGAAGATAGATCCCGAGGATACGAAATATCTAAAGTTGGATGAGGCTGCTTCTGTCATAAAAACATTATACAACAACGCCGAGAAGAATGTAAAGGAGCTGGCCGAGGTCTTGAAAAGCAATGGGGTCAAGGGGCTCAGCGTGAGAGTGAAGACCCCTGAGAGCATAGGGGAGAAGATTGTCCGTAAGGCGAAGATGGGAAGGAACTTTTTGGAGGCGCCGAATGACGTCGTCGCGGGGACAATCGTCGTGAAGGACGAGAAGGCGGCGCGGAAACTGGTGAAGGACCTGGGAGAGAAGGTTTCGAAATACGACGATTACTTCAACAACCCGACGAACGGGTATCGGGGAATCAACGCCGACCTGAAAATGAGCGACGGATCTCTGGCAGAGTTGCAGATCCACACCAGGCAGACGCTGGACGAAGTGGAGAATCTGCACGCCGAGTACGACAACATAGTCAAGAAAGCGCAAGCGGCCAAGGGGACGAAGGAGGTCGGAGCGGCGCCGAAAGAGGGGAACTTCTTCGACGACATCAGGAGGACGTACAAGCCGGCTCCCGCCGAGGAAGCGATAGGGAAAATCCAGGGGCCGACAAGGAAGGCCGTCGAGAACGTGCCGCAGCAGATAAAAACCGAGCTCGAGCAGAACATCGGCAGGCCGCTTACGCATGAAGAAGTGGTGCAGGCCGCGAAGGAATCCTCAATACTCACCAGGGCATACAGCAGGGAGGCGGTTAAGAGGAGCGAGGCCGCTCTCCTCCGGACAAGGCAGCACCTCGCCGCCCTGGCCAAGGACAACAAGCTCACTAAGGACTTCGTCGACGCACTGAAGATAGTCAGGCAGGAGGCGAGCAGACGCGGCCGGGAGCTGAACGCACTCGGCATCGAGGCGACTCCCGAACTCGGGAACGTCAAGGCGCAGATAGTGAAGAAACTCATCGACCTAGGAATGGAGACGGAGAAAATAATCAAGGCGGCCGACGGGGTGAACTTCGAGGACGCGGCCCAGGTGGCGGAGTTCTACAGGAAGTTCGTCAAGCCGACGCTGCCGGAGATCATCGACGAGTACAGGTACATAAACCTGCTCTCGTCGCCGAAGACGCACATAGTCAACGCTTTCTCGAACCTGCTCCAGGCGACGGTCCTGAAGCCGGCGACCATGCTGGCCTCCGGAGCGATCGACTGGGTAGGATCCGGGCTGACGGGGGCCGCTAGGAAACACTACGTCTCGGAGGTGCCGGCGTACGCCCGGGGGGCCTTCAGCTCCGTAGGGGACGCGTTCTCTCAGGCCTTCAAGGTCATCCGGGGGCAGCAGCAGATCTACAGGCCGGACGTGACGCACCTGCCGACGAGGGTCAGAATACTTGCGCCGTTCCAGTTCGTGCCGAGGGTGCTCGAGGCGAGCGACGTGTTCTTCCGGAGCATAATCAGAGGAGGAGAGATCGAGGCGGGGGCAAAGGAGATACTCAAAGCGGGCGGGAAACTGGATGACGCGGCCAAGTTGAGGATCGCCGAGAAGGCGGACCGCGAGGCGGCGTACTATGTCTTCCGGCAGGCGCTCGACCCGAGCAACAAGGAAGGACAGGGAACGCTTCTTTCGGCCATCGACAAAATGACGGCGACGGTCTACAAGATGCGCGACGTTCCGGGCGTGAAGTGGTTCATACCGTTCGTGGCGACGCCGATGAACATTTTGAAACAGGGCATCGAGTACTCACCGCTCGGGGTGCTGACGGCGATCAAGTCGGCCGACAAGGCCGAGCAGGTCGCCAAGGCCTTCATCGGATCGACTGTCATGGCCGGCGCCGCTTTCATAGCGGCGAAGGGGGACTCCACCTGGGCGGCTCCGCCGTCCGGCAAGGAGAGGGATTACTTCTACGCCTCGGGCAAGCAGCCGTACTCCCTGAGGATCGGGGACAAGTGGTTCAGTTATTCGCGGCTCGGGCCGCTGGCCTACCCGATAGCGATGGCCGCGGCGATCAGGCACTACACGACACAAGACCCGCAAAGGATCGGCAGGGACAAGCTCGAGACGCTGTCCAGGATCTTCGGCGGAGTGAGCAAGTTCTTCTCCGACCAGTCGTACATGGAGGGAATAGGGGACTTTGTCGACGCGGCGCAGGGCGACCCGTACGGGCTCGGGCAGGCGCTGTCCAACGTGCCCGGCCAGCTTGTGCCCCTTGCCTCGCTTCAGCGCTGGATAGCGACACTCATCGATCCGATATATCGGAAGCCGGGGACGGGGGTGTCAGTCGAGGCGATCGTGCAGAACCTCGAGAAGGGGATCCCTGGGCTGAGTAAAAAACTTCCGGCGTACAAGGAACCGTTCGGAGACGAGTCGACGAGGCAGTTGCGATTTCTGAACGCCCTGAGCCCGATCGGAGTGACAAAGGAGAGGAGCGAGTATTCCGACATACTCGAGGCGATCAGGGCGAAGAAGGAGGCGACGGCGGGGGCCAGGTCAGAGAAGGAGAAGATCCTGAAAGAACTCGGTCTATAAAAATATGATTTTATTTCCAATAAAAAACGGGAGGATAAGCCAGAGGTTCGGCGAGAACGTCGACTTCTACAAGGCGAGATTCAACATCGACGGCGGGCATAACGGCGCGGACGTGGTCAGTTTCCACGGGGACGACATACTCGGTCCGGAGAGGGGGCATATTTTCAAGACGTACGACGGGGCCACCGGCAGCGTGACCAAGGGATTCGGCCTATACATGATCGGGGACCCGGACAGCCGGGGGGTCTGCAATATGTGGTCCTTCTGGCACACGATGTCCGACTTGCTGGTCAAAGCCGGCGACAAGGTGGAGCAGGGGCAGGTCATGGCGCACGAGGGGGCGTCCGGCGCGGTCTACGTCAATATGCAGCCGGTCCCGGACTCGGAGAAGGGGAAGTACCCTTATCGGGGAACGCACCTGCACTGGGGCCGGATGAAGGTTCTCAGAGTCCAATATCCCGACGACGGGTCGAGGGTTCTGTCCGCCGCGGACGGATCGCCTTACCGGGATCCAGAGGGGTTCGTCTACCAGGTTCTCGGAGCCAACAACGCCGCGGCCGGGTACATCGACCCGATGGAGGCCAACCCGATGCAGTGGGAGGCGTGGATGGCGCAGAAGGAGCTGGACGCCAACGAGGCAGCTCTCGCCGACGACACAAAGACGGCCGAAGAGAAGAAGAAGGCAGTGGAGGAACACGGGAGCAAAGCTCTATCCTACATGATTTCGCTCCTGGCCAAGCTAGCGCGCTGGGCCGGGTTCTGACAAAAAGGTCGTCACATTTTCACATAAACATGGAAGAAAAATTGAAGAAGATCTGGGACTGGCTGGTGTGGTCGAGTGCCGACCCGAACAGGGTGGCGATGACGGTCAAGGGGGCGCTCTCGCTGGCCGTCGGGTACGCGAGCTATATTGCGATCATTCCGGGGCTGCACAACGTGACGTCGGGAGACTTGCAGACGGCAGTGGACCTTATCGGTGCCATAGTCAGCGGCGGGTTGCTCGGGCTCGGGGCGTTCCTCGGCGTCTGGGGGGCGATTAGGAAACTCTACAACACGTTCGTGAAGTAAGATCTCCGGCTTCCGCCTCAAACGGCGGAGGCGGGCGATATTGCCCGGGCAACTTGACAAAGGAGACTACCGTGTGGAAACGACTTATCATCGCTGCTGCATTTTTCTTCGGCGTTACGCTTTCCGCTTTCGCCGACCACGACACCATTCCTTTACTGGAAGACAAGACCCCTTATGGAGCTGGGCTGTGCCTGATGAAAGACAACAAGTTTTTTGCTTTCACGACAGGCGGAGTTCTCGCCCCGAAAGGTTCGTTCGTTCTAAAAGATTGCATCCTGTTCGGGAAAAAACCGAGCGTGAACCCGACTTGGATTCTGCTTTTTGACGACAGAGGAAAATCTCTGGAAATCATAGAATGGACAGACGCACAAGGGGAAAGTCCGGCAACGTTCAAAGTTGTTTGGAGGGCAGGAGCTTTGATTTAGGGGCGCACAACAGAAGAACTTGAGGGTAAGAACCCTCCGCCCCGCTTTTTCAGGAGGTCTTATGCAAACATTTCGGCAACGGCAAACGCTTCAGTCCCGATACGAGTGCTATAGGTGCGGCAGGCACTTTTATTATCCCTGCTACGCAAGATTGAACGGACATCTGTTCTGTACGAAGGATTGCCTCGAACGCTACCGAGCGACAGAGGCATATCGCAACCGCTACAAGTTAGGAGACAGAAATGGAAAAAGTGCCGTGTGAGTTCTGCGGAAATACCGAGTATCACGTCTTGTATAAATATGTTGAACAGAAGCCGTTCTGTTCTTCTACCTGTCTCGTGCTATGGAGAGAGGAACAAGAACTGAAACGGCTCAACAATGTCCAAAGGGCGGCGGAAGCGGCTCGGCAAATCCACTGAAAGGAGGTGGTCTTCATCTAGGCGGGCCCAAAAGGCCGGCAAAAAGCGACGACTCAAGAGGCCGTCGCTTTCCTTTGGTTATGTTATAATTCTAAGCATGGATACCAAAGCCGGCTTTATGGCCGGCAGAGGAAAACGGCGGCACGGATCCGCAAAGGTTGGAGCCGCCAGTATATGGCTTATTGTAGGGGTGTTCCTGCTCGCAGGGACGCTTTCAGGCTGGCGTACGGTGGAAGTTAAGGCCGACGAGGAAAGTCTCATTCAGGGGCAGTTTTGGGGCAACCAGGGGGTATACGAGGAAATATGGGCCGTGGTGACGGGATATTCCAGTTCGCCGGACGAAACGGACGATACGCCGTTCGTGACGGCATCAGGGACGAGCACGAGACCGGGGATCGTGGCCTGCCCAAGGAGGTACCTGTTCGGGACGCTGGCGCTTATCGGGGGGAAGATCTACGAGTGCGAGGACAGGCTGAACCCGAAGTACGACAACCGGTTCGATATCTGGCACGGGAGCAAGGGGGAAGCGTGGGAGTTCGGGGCAAACAAGGTCCTGGTCAAGTTATTAAGGCGCAACTAAGAGGTTTTATTCAGGCTGTTAAGAGATTATTAACATTTGCACAATAGAAAGAACTTGTGTATACTGGGAGAATGGATCAAAAAACCGCTATCAAATCCGCCATCAAAATTGTCGCAGACCGGTATGGAATAACTACCGACCAGATTCTTAGCAATTCCCGAGAAAAACATTTGGTGTCAGCGCGGAAGGAAGTTTATTATTTATTAAGAGAAAAAATCGGACTTTCCTACTCGCAAATTGGGGATATTTTGGGGAAAAACCATGCTACGGTAATACACGCACTGAAAGGATATGAGTCGCCAAAAGACATAAATGTTGTAGAGTTTCATATATCAAATCTAAAAAACAGCACGTTTGATAATGGATTCCACCTCGTTCAGCCGAGAGGAGGGAAATGGTCCAGGATATTTAGAGAACGCGGCGCAAAGTGCGAGATTATAGGGTGTGGATTTAATGATGTTCTCGAAGTACATCATTTCATATCGAAAAAAGTAGGCGGTACCGATGAGCCGGAAAACCTGATTTTGGTGTGTCCGAATCATCACACTATGATCCACCAGGATATGGTTAAATTGAACCCCGAGGCATACCCTTTTCTAAAAATACCAAGTTATTTATCAACAAAAGGGTGTGAATAAGTGTGATTTCTGGGGATACATAACAATAATAATCTTATTATATTCTTACTTTGTTTAAGCACTTAATCATGTTAACATAGGGAAATGGAAAAAATCGGAGACATTCTGGAGAAAAAAAGGAGAGAGGTTGTGAGAGAAAAAAATAACCGGCGGCCGGCGACGAAGGAGCAGTTCCTCGCCGATCAGATCTGGACGCACCTAGGGAAGCACGTGGCGTTCCCGAGAATCATGCGGATCATCAAGGAGAAGGGGTACCAGGCCGTGTACGAGATATTCAACGAGGTCCGGAGTTCCAACCCGAGGAACAGGGCCTCGCTTTTTTTGTGGAAGGCGAAGAACGAGAGGATCGTCTGGAAAGAGGAAAACAAAAAGGCGCCGACTCCTTGCGGATTATCAACGGCGCCTAAGGGTTCCACGCCTCGTTCCACCCTATGCTAGATATAACGAGGAAAACGGGTAAAAGTTGCTCTTTTGGCGGGTTTGTGTCGTTGTTTTGGTTGTGGACGGCTTGTGCATAAAAAGGTGCTTGAAATAAGGGGAACGTATGTTATTATTCCAGTGCAGGGGGACACGGACGAGGCTAATGCGGTTTATCCGGTGGGAAGCGAGCGGTGATCCTCTTCGAAAAGGTCGAATAAAAAAATCAACAAAAGAACTGAAATGAAAAAAAATACATACAATTTCCCGGTCGAGATGGTGCCGATAGAGGCGCTCAGGCCGGTGGACGGAGGAAAGGGAAGAGAGCATATCGCGATACCGAAGAGGTTTGCGGTGGTCCGGACTGACACGTTGAAGCCACTCGGGGTCGTCTCCGACAAGTACGGGATAGTGACCCACGGGGCGATGATCGACGGATTCAGAAAGGCGGTTGCCGGGCAGAACGTGGAGGAGAAGATATCGCTGACTCACGGCGGGGCGAAGCTGGCGATGAAGATGACATTCGCGGACGTGCGGATAAAAGTCGACAATGGCGACGAGGTCGCCATGCAGCTGATCGCCAAGAACTCCTACGACGGGACGAACGCGCTGACGATTCTGTTCGGAGCGTTCAGGGTGGTCTGCTCAAACGGCATGATCATCGGCAGAAAGTTCATCCACTTCTCGCGGAAGCACGTCGGCGACGCGGCCGAGGTGAGGGTCGAGGAGATAGTGAAGCAGGTCGGGATGCTGACTGAGGCATTCGAGAGGACCGGGCCGATGCTTAAGCAGATGGCTGGAGCCGGGCTTAAGAACACGGTCGAGGACTTCTTCAGTCCGAAGAGGCTGAGGCTTCCGGAATATCTGGCGGCCGCGGCGAGGACGAGTTTCGAAGGAGGGAAGGATCAGACAGTCTGGGGGGCTTACAACACCCTGACCAGTGTGATCACCCACTCGATGAAGGAGGACGCGACGGAGGACACAAGGATTCGCTATGGGAGGAACGCCTGGGAGGCGGCCCGGCGTGAGATCGGCCTTGTGGAAAAATAGGGCTTGAAACAAGCGAAAAACCCCTCCATAATGGAGGGGCAAAGGTCGAAAAGAAAATTAACAAAGTAATGGCGTATATTCTGAAAGTCGACGGGACGACTGAGCCGCTGGACGACACATCGGCCGAGGCTATCGAGAAGGCGGTCGGCGGGAAGGCGAAGCTGATCGGGACGATGGGCCAGGAGGTCATGTTCGGACTCGAGTGGCCGGACCGAGTGCTTCCGTCGTCGAAGTTCAACCTGGCCGCGACCAGGAGGGCCGGCAACGAAGAGCAGGTCTACGGGACGGTCGTCATCGGAACGGAAAAGGAGTTCGCCAAAGAAGAAGATGGTGATTAGAAAGAAAAACATCGGGCTGTTTATCCGCGAGGTCGAAGAGGACAGATTCGTCGGCGGGTTCGCGGGACCCGTGTACACCGAGCGCCGGGAATACCGGCCCTGGGTGAGGATAGTTTTCTGGAGCGCGTTCATCTACATCGTCTCTCAGGCGATGTGGATCGTGATGTTCGCCCCGAAGTAGAAGTCATCCCCAGACCTTCCAATAAAAAAATCAACAGGTCGGGAAGAAAAAACAGGGATGCAGTGAGCTCAGGGTGACTGGCCGACAGGCGGCATCGCTGGCCGGCTGGTAGACGGTATCGACCCCGAGCTACGCGGTTGCCCGGAGCTCACTAAAAAATTAGAAGATGGAAAAAACAAAAGCAACGCAGGAGATAGAGATCAGCGACGTGGAGAAGGGAGCCGACGTTCCGAAGATCCGGAAGAACGTGGCGGCCGCGCAGAAGTACGCAGAGCAGGCAGTCCTCAAGACGGAGGACGACCACCAGGACGCCATCAAGGCGCTGACCAAGATCGGCGAGGAGAGGAAGAGGATCGACGCGCAGAGGAAGTGGTGGGTGGACCCGCTGAACGAGAGGGTCAAGAGGATCAACGCCATGTTCAGGCCATTCATCGACGGGCTGGAGTCCGCCGAGGTTTTGCTGCGCCGGAAGCTGGTCGAGTACCAGAACTTCCTGGCTAAGAAGTCGGAGGAGGCCAAGGCCGCCGTGATGAAGAAAGTCGAGAAGGGAACGATGAAAGTGGAGACGGCCGTGGCCAAGATCGAGAAGGTCAAGGAGCCGGAGAAGACCGTGCGGACGGAGGAGGCGACCGTCACGTACAGGGAGGTCAAGAAGGTGGTCATCGAGGACGCCTTGAAATTGCCTCGGGAATATCTTATCCCTGACGAGGTGAAGATCAGGAAGGTCGCGCTGGCGGGAGTAGTCATCCCGGGCGTGAAGGTGGTGGTCGAGAAGATCCCATCTGTGAAATCAAACACGTAAAGACATGGAAACCAAAAAAGCGATAACAATCCGGAAGGACACGCAGATCCGCAGCTACTCGCTCGGGAGTCCGCAGCAGCTCAAGGCGATGGCCCTAGTGCTGAAGGATCACATCAAGAGCAACCAGCTCTCGGTGAACATCGTCGGCCGCGACTACGTGATGGTCGAGGGCTGGCAGTTCGCGGGCGGGCTGCTCGGCATAATGCCGAGGATCGTTGACGTCGTCGATCTATCTAAGGAAGGCGAGGTGAAGTGGAAAGCGACGGCGGAGATCGTCGAGGTCAAGACAGGCAAGATAATCTCGACCGGATTCGCCGTGTGCTCGAGCAAGGAGGCGAAGAAGAAAGGGTTCGACGAGTACGCAATCCTCTCGATGGCCCAGACGCGGGCGATAGGCAAGGCCTATCGGAACGTGATCGGCTGGGTCGTGAAGATGGCCGGGTACGAGGCGACGCCGAGCGAGGAGGCCGGGGCGGTAGACAAGCCGGCACCGTCCGAGACATACACGAAGGCGCTCACACTTATAGCGAAGATGACGGACTTGAAAGAACTGGAGAAAGCGCGGGAGAATATAGCGAAGTCGAAGCTATACGCCAAAGATCAACGCGAACAGCTGCTGAGAATAATCGATGAAAGGATCAACGCAATCAAAAACAAAAAAGCTTGAGCCGAGGTGGCCGAGGGACCACTATTCCTGGAGCCAGTACAACATCTGGGTTAACCAGGGGCCGCGGGAGTACGCGCTGAAGTACATCTACGACGAGGCGGCGCGTACGAACCCGCGGATGCTGCTCGGCAAGCAGGTGGCGGAAATGGTGGAGAACGACCTCGAGCAGGAGGACGAGGCGCTCGAGCACCTGCGGATCTTCCTGCCGAGGTATCAGTACCAGGAGTACAAGATCGAAGAGGAGCTCAACGGCATAAAGCTGGTCGGCTTCCTGGACGGGTTCGACGAGGACCCGATGAAGGTCGGCGAATACAAGACGGGGAGGTTGTGGACGAAGGGAATGGCCGACAAGACGGAGCAGCTGCACTGGTACGCCCTTCTTCTGTACCTGAAGTTCGGGGTGGATCCGGGCCGGGTGCCGATGGTCCTCCACTGGATGCCTACGGAGTGGAAAGAAGGAGAGCCGCTGAAGCCGACGGGAGACATAGAGAACTTCGAGACGCGCCGGACGCTGCGGGACTGTCTGGACGTGGGCAAAAGGATAACCGATTCCTGGAAAAAAATCGGAGAGTTCTGCGCGATAGAGTATGCTTCGCTCGGACTCTGAGTCGAAAAAATCAACCAACAAACAAAGAAAAAATGCAAGAGGAAAAAAAGGAAAGCACAATAAGTACAATACCGAACCTGGTCGGAGTCGGAATCATAGTGCTGATGGTGGCGATAGTGGTGGGAGTTGCGGTATTCCTTCCGAAGACAGACCAGGAACAGGCGAAGAAGTACCTGATCTGCCCGACTGGCGGGGACAGGAGAGATTGCCTCAAGGCCGACGCCTTCCAGATCAAGACCGAGGGGCCGTGCATAGTCACGCCGGAGGAGGCGATCTGCGGGGGATTCTCAGTTAAAATACAAAAACCATGAACACATTAAAATTAACAAAAAACCACTTCAAAAAAGCAGACGGATATTGGAGCGATTTTATCGGGACGGAGAATGTTGCCGATTTTGATGGCAACATAGAAATCGAGGGCAACCTCGGCTGGGTAAGATTCGATTCCTTAAAAGCCAAAGGTTACATTTTTGCAGAAGCTGGCTCGGGAATCGAAGCTGGCTCGGGAATCGAAGCTGGCTTGGGAATCAAAGCTGGCTTGGGAATCAAAGCTGGCTGGGGAATCGAAGCTGGCTCGGGAATCAAAGCTGGCTGGGGAATCAAAGCTGGCGAGGGAATCAAAGCTGGCTTGGGAATCGAAGCTGGCGAGGGAATCAAAGAGTGTGGCAAGCTCGAAAAAGGCGAAGTATGCTACGGCGAACTGAAAGAACTCGGATTGCCATACGAAAAGCCGAAAAGAAAAATAAAGGTCAAATTGGCCAACGGCGAGATAGTCGATGGCGAGCCCGTCTAAAAACATGAATCTAAACAAAGTAATTATCATAGGCCGGATGACGGCCAACCCCGAGATGAGGACGTTGCAGAGTGGGGGCGAGGTGACCAATTTTTCGGTCGCCACCTCGCGGAAGTGGAAGGACAAGGACGGGAAACAGACGGAGGAGACGGAGTTCCACCGGGTCGTCGCCTTCGGGCGGACGGCGCAGGTGATCTGCCAGTACTGTGTCAAGGGGTCGCTTCTGGCCCTTGAGGGCAGACTGCGGACGAGGACGTGGGACGATAAGCAAGGGGTGAAGCACTACACGACGGAGGTGATCGCCGAGGCGATCCAGCTCGGGCCGAGGCCGACGCCGAGGCAGGCGGAGCAGGAGCAAAAGGTCGACAGCAAAAAGCAGGAGGACACGGCGGACGAATCGCTCGGAGGAGGCGAGGAGGACATCAAAGCCGAAGATCTCCCGTTTTGAAATGGGATCATGAAAGGGAAAATCGAAATCTTAAGGGAGAGGCTGACGGCTGAGTTCGGCTACGGCGTGGCGACGATAGACCGGATCTTCCAGGAGACGATCGGAAGCGTCGAGCCGGGACGCTGCCTGAACTGCGGCGGGAACATACTCGAGCAGATATTCACCTTCGACTGCCTGGACGCGCTGCTCCTCCTGGCCATGGGCCGGGAGGTGCGCGAGCAGGCGAGGAAAGGGAGGGGATTCACGGAGGCTAACGCCGTGCACGTGCCGAGCCTGGACGCAAGCCTGGCCGTCAGGTGCAGAACGACTATGTGCTCGAAGCTCGGGCTGGTGGCGAAGCTGAAGAAAAAAAACAGGGAGGGAAAGGAAGTCCAGATTCCCGGGACGTGGGCGATAACGTCTCGGGGCTGGGCCGCCCTGCGGGGAGAGAGGGTTCCCCGGAAGGTTGTCGTCTGGCACGGCAAGATCCAGGAAAGGCCGGACGAGACGACGACGCTCGGGGAGGCGCTGCGGACGCACGCGGAGAAGCTGAGGAGGCCGTCGCGGGCGAAGGAAGAGGCGCAAAATACGGCCTACGAGCCGGCAGAGTGGGCGGAGTATGGGAAGGAACATCGGAGATGTGCAAAGTGAAGGACCTGTTCTGGGGCGAGGAAGATTGCGTGGTGCAATTCCACCCGCCGAAGAGCGTGTACGTCAATAACCACGAGTTCGTGTTGCACTTATGGAGAAAGATCGGGAGTCAGTTCGAAACTCCGCCGGGCATATTGGTAGGGATAAAAACATGAATGAGAGCTATCAGAACAAGAGGACGACGTATGTCCGGCACCAGGTGCATGCCTTCTGGGGAGTGTTCTCCTTTGTCAAGAGGATAAGGAAAATCAAGGCCAGGATGGCCGCGATGTTCTTCAAGGACTCGCTCGAGTACCAGATGCAGAACCTTTTGATCTCGGCTGAGTCGCTCGAGAAGCACGTCTCCATATTGAAGGTTAAACTGAATATGCTGCAGGGTGCGCTCAAGAAGAAAGGGGAATTGCGAGTCTACACGTGCGAGCAGTGCAGCAGGCAGAAGGTCGAAACGGGCCCGGAGACATGACGTACCTCAAGAAGTGGCGGGGGTCGCACTCGCACCGGTTCTTCGTGGACGGGAACTCCGGCGATATGGTCTGCCTCTGCGGGATAGTCAAGGGCCAGGGAGAGAAGCGGGCGAAATATCACAACGTGGCCAGCGAGTACAACGGCGTCACTTACCACTCGGCACTCGAGGCGAGGTACGCCGCCGAGCTGGACTGGCTGGTCAAGGGGAAACAGATCAAGGGCTGGGACCGGCAGGTGAAACTCGAGCTCCACGTGAACGGCATGCGCGTGACGAACTACTGGATAGACTTCGTCGTGAGGCACAACGACGGCAGCCGGGAGTTCGTGGAAGTTAAGGGGTACGAGACGCCGGAGTGGACGCTGAAGTGGAGGATCCTGGAGGCGACGTTCGAGGACTTCAGGGAGCATCCGGACGACCGGCTGACGGTGGTCAAGCAGTCATCCTGGGGCAGGAAGCCTGTGGAAAAACTCCTGGCGCGTGGTCCCCGAAAACGTGATAAGATAAAAGCAATAAAAAAATAACGCCATAAAAATGGAGATTGTCCAGGTGAAAATTGAGGAGCTCAAACCAGCCGATTATAACCCCCGAAGGTGGGAGGAGAATGACGTCGAGAATCTGAAAAGAAGCGTCCGCGAGTTCGGCATGGTGGATCCGATCATCGCGAACTCTGCGCCGAAGAGAAAGAACATCGTCATCGGCGGGCATTTTCGTTTGAAGGTGGCGAAGGACCTCGGCATGAAGGAGGTGCCGGTCGTCTACGTCGCGATCGCCGACGAGGCAAAGGAGAGGGAACTCAATCTGCGACTGAACCGGAACCTCGGCAGATGGGACTGGAATCTTTTGAAGGAGTTCGACAAAAACATGCTTTCCGACATCGGCTTCGATACGTCGGAACTGGATGACATTTTCGCTCCAGCTCACGAGGATGACTTCGACGCCGAGAAAGAGTATGAAAAAATTGCGAAACCGGAGACACAAACGGGAGACGTTGTCAAACTCGGAAAACACAGGCTGGTCTGCGGCGACGCTAAAGAAAAAAAGATAATCGACGCTCTGCTCGATGGAGAGAAAGTCGGCCTGATTTTTACGGATCCGCCCTACGGAATAGACTATCACTCGCTCTCAGGCAATTCCTACAGCGAGGGAAAATATAAAAGCAAGAAAATGTTCAACGACAAGATGACCGACGGGCAGTACGGAGATTTTCTCAAAGGAGTTTTGGCCAACGCTTACGCGAACGCAACGAAGGAGAAAGCAGCCCTCTTTTTGTGGCAGGGCGACCGGAAACTCGACGTGGCCATACGGGCCTGCAAGGATCTCAACTGGAAGGTGAACCAGTTGGCCGTTTGGATCAAAAACAATTTCGTGTTCGCGCCAGGATGCGTTTTTCATAAAAGCTTAGAGTACTGCGTGGTCGCCTTCAAAAACGGCAAGAAGCCGCCGCTGAATAAAGACTACGCGAAATATCATACGAACCTATTCGACCTCGACTTCGAGGAGTTTTCAACGCACCTGGAAACCTGGTACAGGGAAAGAGACAAGGCATCAACATACGAACACCCGACGCAAAAGCCGGTACGGCTCGCCGAGCCGGCCCTTAAAGCGCTATCGGAACGGGGGGGGGCAGTCTTAGATTTTTTCGGGGGATCTGGATCGACCTTAATCGCCTGCGAACAGCTGGGCCGGCGGGCGTTTTTGGCTGAACTGGACAGCCGTTATTGTGATGTCATTATAAAAAGATGGGAAAGGCTTACAGGCGAAAAAGCTCAACGAACATGATTACTCCAGAACGAAGAGCAATACTCAACGAGTACACAAGGCGATATCGAGAAAAATATCCAGACCGCGTGGCGGCGACCAGAAGACGGGTTTACTTATCGCGGAAACGCCGGGCAATGGAAATGGCAGGCGGGGCAATTTGTCGAAGATGTGGATGTAATGAGATTGATTTTTTGGAGTTCAATCATAAAAATGGTGGTGGATGTAAGGATTGGAAAAAAAATAGAGGAACGGCGATGATGGATAGAATACTCACGAAGAAACGCACTGCGAAAGATCTGGAGATTCTCTGCCGACTCTGCAACGCTTTAGATTTTTTGGAACGAAAAAATAAGGTTGCAGCGAAATGTTTTAAGATACATTGGAAAAATCGGGAGACAAAGGTCGGGAAAAAAGACAAGTAAGGAAACGATGGAAAGATACGTTGAATCGACAAAAAACATCATCGCGGCCATTTGCGAGTTCCCCGAGAAGGTCTCAGTCGAGAAGACCGAGGACGACCGGGGCATTTTGCTGAAGGTCAAGGTGGCCAAAGCGGATATGAGCCGGGTGATCGGGGCGAGCGGGGCAACGGCTGATATGATCAGGAAGCTGGTCAGGACGGCAGGGATGCTCGAGAACGCGAAGGTCGCCTTCAAGGTGATGGAACCGGACGAAGAATGAGTTTGATTGCGAAAAAACTCGGGCCGACACCGAGGGCAACATACAAGGGGCTTAAAGGGATAATGAAGAAGCCCCCGAAAAAAGGGAATGAGGAGCAGGCTCTCGCGACGATAATGCGGAAGAGGGAGTTCGAGCTCTATGTGCTCTGGCGAAGCTTCCCCGCCGGGCTGCGGGGCCAGCCAGAGGAGATGCTGCAGAAACTCGGACTGACGGAGATGGACGGCTGGGAGTTGCTGAGGATCAGGACGCAGAGCGAGTTCGCGGCGAAGTACGGGCTGAGTCTGGACACGCTGACGAGCTGGAACGTGAAGATCGAGGCCTATCAGCTGCGCGAGAAGAGGAAGGAATGGATGCGGAATCTATTCTCGAACGTGGTCATGGCCCTCTACCGGAAGGCGCTCAGCGAGGCCGACGCCCCGAGAGTGAGGCTCTTCGCCGAGCTGGTGGAAGAGATCGAGCCGGAGCAGAAGGGGGGAGAGACGACGGTGCACAATACGGTGGTGATGCAGAAAATAATTAACATCGGTCGAAAATATGACGGAGACCTGAGAAAAATCTATGAGCAAGAAAACGAAGAATCAGCCAGGCTTCCAGGCCCTAAACGAATACGCGCAGATAGAACCGCTGCGCGAAAAGGACGAGGGAAGGGTGGCGCTGGCGCAGGCAACAAAGCAAAGGGCGGCGAAGGGTAGAGTGATTAGCGCGGCCGAGGGGTCGGCGTTCAAGGCCGGCGACGAGGTGCTATTCAACCCCTATCTTCTGCAAGAAGTCAAGGCCGGGCAGGAGACGCTGTACTTCATAAAAATCAAAGACATCTATGGAAGATACACAACCTAAAGTTCATCAAAACACGAGGGCGGAAGAGCTGATCATCTACCACAACGGCCACATACACGAGATCGTGGCGGCGGAGATCAACCTGCGCGTGCTCGGCAAGCTGCCGCCGAAGCAGGTCCTCGCCGAGAAGCTGGTGCAGATAAACAGGGACGCTGCCCCTATGAGGCAGAAGGTCCTCGTCGAGGACGAAATGAAGAAGGAGCAGAAGAGGTACGACGAGAACCGGCGGCTGCTCGACGCGATCGAGGAGCTGCAGGAGGAAGAAAGGGCGAAAGAAAACAAAAAAGACAAGTCATGAGTAAACAATTGAGTTACGGACAACAGGCGAGGAAGAAGCTGCAGGCCGGCGTCGACAAGGTGGCCGAGGCGGTTAAGGTGACGCTCGGGCCGCGGGGCCGAGCAGTGGTCATAGACCGCGGCTTTCCGACGTTCACGCTCGACGGCGTGACCGTCGCCGAGGACATAACGCTCCGGGACCCGGAGGAGAACTACGGGGCCGAGCTGGTCAAGCAGGCGGCGCGAAAGACGAATGACCTGGCCGGCGACGGGACGACAGCGACGACGGTCCTGGTCCAGGAGATCCTGAGGGAAGGGCTGAAGGGAGTGGAGACCGGACTCGACCCGACGTTGATCAAGGCGGCGGTCGAGAGGGGAGCGAAAGCGGTCCTGGAAGAGGTGAAGAAAGAGACGAAACCGGTGAGGACGCAGGCGGAGATGGAGAGCGTGGCGACGATCAGCTCAAGGGACCCGGAAATCGGGGGCATAATCGGACAGATCTTCAAGAAAATCGGCAAAGACGGGATAGTCAGCGTCGAAGAGAGCCGGACCGTCGGACTCTGGCACGAGTTCGTCGAGGGGATGGAGCTGGACTCCGGCTGGACGGCGCCGCATTTCGTCACTGACCCGGAGAGGCAGCTGGCGGTCATCGAGGACCCCTATGTGCTCGTGACCGGGCAGAATCTGTCCTCCAACCAGGACATATACAACATCCTCCTGAAGATATCGCAGTCGGAGAAGAAGAGCGTGGTGGTGATAGCGGACGACATCACGGGCGAGGCGCTGCCCACGCTGATCCTGAACAAGCTGAAGGGGCTCCTGAAGGTGGTGGCGGTCAAGGCGCCTGCCTACGGCGACAACAAGAAGGCCGTCCTCCAGGACATAGCCGAGGTGGTCGGGGCGAAGATATTCTCCGAGGAGACGGGGACGAAGGTGGAGGAAGCCGAGATCGAGGACCTGGGAAGGTGCGAGAGGTTCGTGGCCTTCCGGAACAGGAGCGTCATCGTCGGCGGGAAGGGAGATCCTAAGAAGATCAAGGCGAGGGCGAAGGCTTTAGAGGCGCAGATAAAAAGCGAGGAGTCGGACTTCAAGAGACAGCAGCTGGAGAAGAGACACGCGAGGATAAGCGGCGGAGTGGCCGTGATCCGGACGGGATCCGTGACGGCTGCCGAGCACCGCGAGAGGCAGTATCGGATCGAGGACGCCGTGAACGCGACGAAATCAGCGCTCGACGAAGGAATAGTGGTCGGTGGAGGGATGGCGCTATACAGGGCGGCGGAAGTCCTGAGGGAGATGATCGAAAAGGAGAAGGACATCAGCTCGAGGTACGGGCTGGAGGCCCTCTACAAGGCGGTCAGGAGGCCGGCGCAGCAGATAATCGAGAACAGGGGGGAGAACGCGGCGGTGATCCTCATGCAGACGGGCGAGGACCAGAGCTTCGAAGGGCAGGGCTACAACGCCGCGACCGGGAAGTTCTGCGACCTCCTCAAGGAGGGAGTGGTGGACCCGGCAAAGGTCGTCAGGGTCGCGCTGGAGAACGCCGTGTCGACGGCTGGGCTGTTCCTCATAACAGAGGCAGTCTCGAGCAGCGAGCCCGAGAAGAAAAAAACAAGCGAAGAATAACAACAAAAATATGTCAGGTGGACGTCTACAGGAAGCTGAGAAAAGCACTGGCGAAACTGGCGGTGGAGTTCCAGATAACAAAAGTCAAAGCGGTATTCGAATAAAAACAAAGACATGAAAAACACAATTGTCAAGAACGACGACTTCGTCAAGGACTTAGTCGAAGGCCTGAAAAAAGAAGGAGAAAACGGGCGGGTGAAGGTGACGGGGGTCGGAGTATTCCGCCTCAAGAGAATGAAGGAGGTTATCCGAAGAAACCCGAAAACGGGCGAACAGGTGAAGGTGCCGGAAAGGTTGAAGATAAAGTTTACTCCGGGCAAGGCGCTCAAGGAAGCGCTCGGAATATAAGCCGTGAGCAGCAACAAAAAACAGCGAGGAATCTGCGAGAGGTGCGAGGAAAAGTTCAGGTCGAAAAACAAAAACAAGAAAATCTGCGGAAAATGCTTAGCGAAAGAAGGATTGGAGAAAAAAGGTCGGCAAGGTCCCTGAAGAGAAAGGGGATAATAAGGCGGCGGCTCGGATGCCACGGCCGGAAGTTCTCCTGCGAGAGGTTGAAGGAATTGGAGTTCCACAAATGACATGGAGACACTATTGACATTTCTGGCGGTTTTGTGCGGGACATTCCTCGGCTTCTCGTTGGCTATGCGGAAGGGAGTCGCCCAGAAGTTCGACGAGGCAATTAGGGCGGGGAAGGAAGCTAGCGAGAGGATATTCCGCAAGCCGGCGGTTTACGTCGAGGAGATGACCGACAAACAGGCAGAGGAGGAGTTCAGGGACGATGCCGAGGACTGGAGGGGATTCAAGGCCGGGATAGCGCCTGGTGCAAAGGCCGAGGAGAAAGGGGAGGAGGGATAAAATTATGGACACTTACCACGACAGAGTTATGCGGCGCGTCAAGGAGCAGCAGGGGCAGCTCGATGACGAGAGAGCCACGAAAAGCAGGTGGAGGGACGCCGGCAAGGAGCGGAGGGCCTTCGACAAGCTGCCGCGACAGACGGATATGGACTTCTGGTGCGCCGAGTGCGAGGAGGACTTCAAGGTCCCGGCGTGGAGGGACTGGATTGACTTCTTCGGCATCGGCATGTGGCGCTCGTTCTGCCCTTATTGCGAGGGAGTGGTCTACCGGCAGATAACGGACAAGGCGGACGACCCCTATTACGACAAGTCCCGGAAGATAGCGGTCATGCGGGCGGAGTTCGAAAAGGACACGCTGCAACCCGGGCAATACGGCTTCGAAACGATGTACGGTAGGGCCTTCGAAGATTGGGAGAGCGGCCGGGAGGAGAGAGAAAGGAGGATCCGCGCAAGGTACGCGGCGGTCGGGTTGACCGGTGTGAGTTTGGCCGAAAGGGACGAGGTAGAACGACTCCGCGAGGAGTTCGAGGGGAGATGAGCTGGCTCGGCGAGGACATAGACGAGGCAGAGGACGAGGACGTCGTTCCGGAGACGTGTCCGGCGTGCCTGCTGCCCGAGGACGAGTGTGTTTGTGGAGAACCGGAAGAAGAGGAAGAAACAGAGGAGGAAGAGTGATGGCCGCAAAAACCAAACATGAACATACAGGACAGCAGCGTGCTCGCCTGGATCCACGAGAACAGGCTGGTCAACGAGATGGGAGAGCCGATCACATTCAAGGACCGGCTTTTCATGTTCGATATCCTGGCCGACTTCAGCCCGAACATCGTGGTGAAGAAGGCCTCGCAGATCGGCGGGTCACTGACGTTCATCCTGAAGGTCCTGCACCTGGCGAGGAGCAAGCTGTACCGGTTCAACTCGATCTATACGCTGCCCTCGGACGCAGACGTCTGGGAGTTCGTGCCGACGAAGGTGGACAAGATAATCTCCTCCAACCCGTCGCTGCGGAAAGACCTGAGCACGGACAAGGTGGAGCTGAAGGAGTTCGCCGGGCGGTTCGTTCACTTCAAGGGGACGCGTTCGAAGACCGCCCCGATCATGACGACAGCCGATCTCCTGGTGAAGGACGAGAAAGATCGGAGCGACCAGAATATCCTCTCGCAGTACGACTCGAGGACAGGCGCCTCGAAGTGGGGTTGGAAGTGGGAGCTCTCGAACCCGAGCGTGATCAACGCCGGGGTCGACCTGACCTGGCAGGTTTCCGACCAGAAGGAATGGCATGTACGTTGCGAGGGCTGCAAGGTGGAGCAGGTCCTGAGGTTTGACAGGAACGTCGACTTGATCAGGGGGATATTCGTCTGCGCCGGGTGCAAGGCCCCGATAAGCGACGAGGCGAGGGCGAGGGGGAGGTGGATACCGCGGTACCCGGGGGCAAAGTGGAGCGGGTACCACGTTAGCCAGCTCATGGCCCCGTGGATAAGCGCGAAGAAGGTCATCGAGGAGAGGGACGGCCACAACGACGAATACTTCCAGAACTTTGTCCTGGGCGAGCCGTACGCAGCCGGGGACGTCGAGGACTTCAGGCAGATCATCCTCGACTGCTGGACGCCGAACGCGATCGCGAGGAAGCCGTACATTCTCGGCGTGGACGTCGGCAGGATCAAGCACTACGTGCTCGGCAGCCCGGAGGGAATCTTCAAGGTGGGAAGGCTGGAGACCAGGGAGGAGCTCGAGGACATAATCGACCGCTACAACCCGATCACGGTCATGGACGCCGGGCCGGAGAGGACGTGGGCCGAGGAGTTCAGGAAGAAGTACCCGCGGCTGTCGATATGCTTCTTCAAGCGCGACAAGGACCGGACGCAGATGGTGAAGTGGGGAGAGAAAGAGGACGCGGGCGTGGTCTGGGCGGACCGGAACAGGACGATCGACGCCGTCGTGAGGGACCTGCTCATGGGAGAGATCCTGTTCGACGTTCCGGCGGCCGATTTGGAGAAGTACATCAAGCACTGGGTCAACATGGTGCGGATGCGGGAGGAGGACGCGCTCGGGAGGGACCGCTACGTCTGGGACAAGTCCTCGGAGTCGGCGCCGGACCACTGGCCGCTGGCGACCGTCTACTGGTGGATAGCGCGGAGCCGCGCCCACCCGGCGCAGTTCGTAGAGTCAAAGGGCGAGGGCAAGCAGAAGCTGATCGTGCCCGACAAGATGGGCGGCTACAAGTTCGCCGACCTGGAGCAGTACTTCGATGAAAAGAACTCTTAAAACCTGGTATACGCCCGAGCAGGAGAGAGTGAGGCGCGTGCAGGCGGCGGCCTTCAAGCGTTTCGCCCTGGTCTGGAACCTCGAGGAGGCCGTCATCGACCACCTCTGGCACGAGCTGGAGAGGCAGCAGTTCAGCGACAAGAAGGCGGCCGAGTCCATGGGGCTATTCGGTTTCAGCTTCTCGGTCCGCAAAGTGCGGTACTTCCGGCGGAAGGTTTTCTTCATGGTCAAAATGGACGGCTGGGCAAAAAAGGGAAAGCGGCCGAAAAACTGGAGCGAAATCATGCGGCGCGAAACATAGGGGCTTGACAAGTTATATCGGACTATGGTATAATGAAATTAGCCCGAGAGGGCTATGCCCCTAAGTCGAGGGGTGAACAACGGGTGAGCGACAGCACTTTTACAACTGCATGAATAAACACTCCTCAGATCAGACTGATAGATGCAAGCGCGGAATCCATAATCGGAAAGGGCAGGAGGTTCGGAAGAATCTCTGGCAGCCCGGAGACGATGGACTGCGCTTCAAGTGGAACAAGGTCGGCGAAGTTAAGGATTATGAGTTTACCTGCGCGGATTGCGGGTACGTTCAACGTTTCCTTCTGCTCTATTAGCGAAACGAGAAACCGCCCACCTGTCGCAGGGCGGTTTTTCGTTCGGCACTTTTGCGCAGGAACGCCTTGATTGTCAGGGTGTTTTTCTTTTTTTTCGGAACAAAACGGGGTTTTTGTCAAAGGCATTTCCTATAATGAGAATAATGATTGACGTCATCAAAACCGCCGACAATCTTCTCGTCGAGATAAAGAAGGATCGCTGGGGCAAGTCCGAGACGAAGTGGTCCGAGATGGAGAAGGGACTCAAGATGAACCTGAACAGGTGGCTCAACTTGCCGAACTGGCTGGACGGCGTACCCCTGAAGAGATCAAAGGCGCGGGACAACCGCAGTTTCCTCGCTGTGGAGTCGGTCAACAACAAGCTCACAGCCAGGCCGGTGAAGCCGGTCGTCCTTCCGGCGAACGACTCGCCGGAGGCGATGGAGGTGGCCGACAATTTGCAGGAGTATTTTCTCTCGAAGTGGCGCTCGCTGCGCGTGAAGAAGAACATGAAGCGGTTCAACCGGTCTGTGTTCTTCGCGAAGATTGGAGTGATTAAGGTGTTCTGGGATGCGGACATCGACGACTTCGGGCTGAAGGCGATGGACCCGCGCAAGGTGCGCTTCGGCGTCTACGCCAACGGCGAGACGGAGTCGGAGTACGCGATAGAGCTGGTGAACGACAAGACGCTTCTGCAACTTATCGATATGTTCCCGGCGAAGAAAGAGAAGATTCTCGAGAAAGCGGGCATCACCGAGGAGAATGCTTTTAAGACGAACCCGATGGCCGAGTGGTACGAGATGTGGATCGGCAACGGACTGGTGACCGTCTACAAGGATATGGTGCTCGACAAGAAGCTCAACCCGTACTGGGACTGGACCGGCCTGAAGATGACGAAGAAGGAGGCAGGAAAGCTCGAGGGACTGAACGGCAGAAAGAGAGAGGCGCTCATGAGCCGGATAAAGATCGACCAGGCGGCGCGAACCAGGACGGAGAAGAAGGTCAACGAGAAAGGAGAGGAAGTGGAAACGCCGGTTCCGTACGCGGATAAGAAGGGCAGGGAGGTCACACTCGAGCAGTATTTTTATAATTATTTCGACCAGCCGAGGAAGCCGTACATTTTCGGCACGGTGCTGGACGTCGAGGACGGGCCGATAGGAGCGACGTCGCTTCTTGAGGAGGTGTCGCCTTTGCAGGAGGAAGTCGACAAGCGGAAGAGGCAGATCAGCGACAACGCCGACTATGTGAACGGGATCACGAAAGTAGACACGAAATTGACCGAGATTACCCTGACCGACGCCAGGAAAATCCATTACGACCCGCACGGGCTCGTCTACGGCCCGGGAGTGATTCCGGGAGTGACTAGGGAGACCGGGCAAAGTTTGCCGCAGATGGTCTTCGAGGATCTGGCGCATTCCATAGGCGAGATCGACAACATATTCGGGACGAACGACACATTCCGGGGAGCGGGGCAGAAAAGCGAGACGGCCACCGGCCGGGCGATACTCAGGGAAGAAAGCTACAGCCGGCTCGACGAGATGATCGACCTCATGGACTACGTCGGCGAGGAACTTTACGGATGGTGGATGCAGTTCATCCAGACGAGGTACACGGAGGCGCATTTGGCGAAGAGGATCGGACAGGACAAGGCGAGCCGGACGATATCGATAATGCAGGACCACCTTCAGCCGGGGATAGAGGCCAGGGTTATTCCGGGGCAGGTGCTGCCGGAGGACCGTCTGTATAAAGCGGAGAGGGCGGCCGAGGACGCGAAGAATGGATTCATCGATCCGCTGACCTATCTCGAAATGGCCGGGGGGTATGACAACCCGAAAGAAGTTATGAAGAGACTGATTATGTTCAAGCAGAACCCGCTGACGATAGTCGACCTCGACGACAAGGATATAGAGAAGATCGTCAGGGCAAACCAGCTCATGGCCCAGATTGCGCCGCAGCCGGCGGTTGCGGACGAGGGGGCCGGAGGAGGAGGAACGGACCAGAAGGCCAAGGCGATTGCCGGGTTCCGCATGGGGATCATGGAGATAACCCAGAGCCCGGAGTTCCAGTCGCTTGAGCCGGAAGAACAACAGCAGAAACTCGCCGAGATACGCGACCAGATGGGCGCGCTCGCCGGGGCAACATAAAACACAAAACCATGTTTGACAAAACAATCAAAAAGGTCGCCAATTTTTTCAGTAAAAACAAAGAAATGGGAAAAGCAAAAACAAACAAGCCGGCAGCCAGCAAATCGCAGGCGCGCAGGCAGAGAGTCCAAAAGGAGAAGGAAGCTGAGGTCAAGACGCACGCGTGCGGGGCCTGCAACGCGCAGCTCAGCGAGGATGAGCTTTCGGACAAGCCGCATATCTGCCCGAACTGCAAGTCGGCGGCCGTCGAAAAAATCACCAAAGAATAAAATGAAAGCAACGGATATGCCGAAGATGCCGAAGCGGATGACGGTAGAGGAGGCGGATAACGGCTACGTGGTGAGTATGTCGGACGGCAAAGGGAATGAGAAGAGGTTGGTCTGCAAGACGATGAAGGAAGCGCACGTGGCGATGGAGGAAATGATGGGCAAAGGAAAGGGCGGCGAGCATGAACGGCTCAAAAAGAAGTTTTCATAAAAATGCAACACGCGATACACAACGAAGTCGTAAGCCGCTCGAGGAAGAGGAAGAAGAAGGGCGGAAAGGTGGGAAAGGTTCTGGGCGAGTTCAAGGCCGGGACGCTGCACTCGGGATCTAAAGGAGGGCCGATGGTGAAGAACAGGAGGCAGGCGATGGCGATAGCGATGAGCGAAGCGCGGAAGGCGGGGCAAGCGTAGGAGGCAGGGGCTCTCCCTAGTCGGGGAAGTCCAAAAAAAACTTTAACAACCAAACATGAAAGCAGACGACATGGGGCTCCCCGGAGGAGCCGCTGACGAAGGAGCCGGAGACGACGTCCACAAGGCAGGCGAAGGGGCCGACAAAGGAAACGACGGCGGCCAGGACGGCGGGGACGGAGCCGGAGACGACGGCAAAGACGGGAGTTCCAAAAAGGATGATGGGTCAGCCGGAGGAGGCCAGGAGGACGGCACTCATCAAGGCAAGGATAATTCGGAAAAACGGATCAACGACTTAATGTCGAACTGGCAGAAGGAGCAGAATCGGGCGAACAAGGCGGAGTCAGAGAGGGAGTTTCTGATGGGCATCCTGAACAAGCGGTTCGGAGGCAAGGGGAATGACGGAGAAGAAGGCGACGTGCCTGAATACCTGAAGCCGGGCTGGGAGCCGAAGACGATGGAAGAGCTCCGGCAAGCGCTGGTCCACGCCGATGAGAGGGCTTTTCAGAGGATGCTGAAGCACTCCCAGGGGCAGGAGCAGGCCAGGGACGAGGCCAAGAAGACAGTCGACAATTTCATCGAACAGGTGAAATCCGCCGACCCGGACTTCGACGAGGACGATTTCTTCGACTACGCCGCCGAGATAGGATTTCCGATCCAGAGCGACCAGCACCTGCGGGCAGTTTACCTGGCTTATTCCAAGGGACTGACTGCCAGAACGGCGACCGCCGACCTCGCGAAGCAGAAGAAGGAAGAGAGGAAGGGCGACAAGGTGAACAAGCCGGGATCGGGAGGACAGCCGGGGCCGGTTATTCCGTACTCGGTCATCTCCGGAGCAGGAACCTTCCACGAAGCTGCGATGGAGGCCCTAAAACGTCACAAGTAATTAACCAAGCAATCAACACCAACAAATGAACTTTAGCGCAACAGTCACTTCGGTGACCCGCGAGGCCATAGTTCCGAAGGTGTACGACACGCTCCTTAAGGGGAACGTCGGGCTGCTTCGGCTTCTCGGAAACGCGAGGCCGTGGAGGTCAGGCTTCCGCTACGACGTGCCGATAAGGTACACCCGGGCGAACACCGGCGGTCTCGTTGGTATTGGCGGCACTTTGGACACATCGAGGGCGGACACCCGCACGAAGATGCAGTTCAATCCGAAGAGGCGCCATAAGCCGGTAGTCATCGACGACGTCGAGAAACAGCTGAACAAGGGGGACGAGCAGGTTCTGGAGCTACTGGCGACTGAAATGGAGACACTGGCGTCCGAACTGCTCGACGAAGCCGGCAACGACTTCTACACGGGCACGGGTTCGGGCGAAAACTTCGACTCGATACTGAACGCGTCGGACGACTCAACAAGCTTCTCGACGTACGGATCGCTCGCAAGGGCAACGTATACGACGATCAAGGGATACCTGGCGACGTCGATCGGGGTTCTGGCGACTTCCGACATGGCCACTGCCTACAACGCCGTGAAGGTCGGGCAGGACAAGCCGAGCGTGATCCTCGCCGACGTGACTTCCTGGACGGCCTACGAGGGCCTTCTCCAGCCGACGGTCCGCGCCGGATACGAGGCCAACGGGTTCCCGCAGGTGACAAGGACGGGAGTGATCGCATCGCAGCGGGCTCTTGGAGGCGACATCGGGTTTGACTCGATCTACTACCGCGGCACGCCGCTCGTCGAGGATGAAAAGTGCACCAGCGGGTACCAGTTCTACTTGAACGAGAAGTACTTCTACTTCGCGGGCGTGGACCTCGACGACTACGAGAAGATCAACCTGACGGGCGACAAGGTGGACGGGCCGCAGAACATTCCGGTTCCGAGGGGATTCAACTGGAGCGGACTGCTCCGGGGAACCCAGCAGCCGGCCGAAGTCGGGCACCTGTACATAATCGGGAACTACATAGCGTACGACCCGAGAAGGGCAGGAAACCTGCAGGGGATAACGGGCTAACGACGGAGAAACAATTCGCCTTTGACCCGGCGGGAGGCGTCGAAAACCTCCCGACCGGAGAGGGAAAAATACAAAGGAACAAAAAAACAACAACGACATGAAAAGATTTGTGCATGAATCGCTACCGGCTCTCAAGTACGGGGCGAAAATCCTGAACTCCGAGATCCTGGGCGCGGGGATGAGTCCGTTCGCCAACTTCTGGTACGTCGACGGCGACAACGGGAGCGACACGGCCAACGGCGGGACGACTCCGGCCGACGCGGTCAAGACGGTACAGCAGGCAGTCACGCTCGCGAGCAGAGGGGACGTCATATTCGTCAGGCCGAAGGCCATGGCGAGCGGCGCCACCGACCCGACTGACTACGCGGAGACGATCATAATCCCGGCGGCCACCGACGGGCTCTCTATCGTGGGAGTGGGAGGGGGCAGGACGCAGGGAGGACTTCCGCAGATCAAGAAGGGGTCAGGCTCGACCGCGCTCATAACGGTGAGGGCCCCGGGGGCGTATATCGCCAACCTGGGCATCAACGGGGCGAGCGCGACGGGGGGAGGAATACTCCTCGACAGCGACAGTTCGACGACGGACGCCAACGGCGCCTGCATCACGAACTGCCACTTCAAGAACTGCAAGGGCTCGACGGCGACGGACGCGAGGACGGGAGGGGCGATAATGTGGGCGGCCACCGGGAACTCCTGGCAGGTGCTCATCTCGGGCAACAGGTTCTACAAGAACGTCGGGGACGTCGTCCTCAAGGGGACGACCAACTCGGTGCCGCAGGACGTGATCATAGAGGACAACATATTCAGCGGCCCGGCCGCGAGCGTGGACTGCAACCTCTACCTGGCCGCGGGATCCGGTATGAACGGGGTGCACGTCAACAACAACGTGTTTCCTGCGATGCCTGCGATAGGATCCGGCTCGGTCGTCCGCTTCGCGGATATGACCGGCT
>ERZ1292632.87-Hain-H43-01um-R2-87-length-87574-cov-7_pt2 | contig 33700 bp, 24 predicted proteins | sample MGYA00564407_ERZ1292632 | MGnify/ENA primary metagenome ERZ1292632 (study PRJEB36523, sample SAMEA6512637) | groundwater metagenome | collected 2019-01-08 | study: AquaDiva: Metagenomics assemblies of 32 groundwater samples | reverse complement strand
CTTTTAGACGCCGATCACCCCGCTAACGGGGTTCTTTTTGCACGCCGATTCACACTCCAGATCCTTCATCCGACGCACCTGGTCGATCTTCAGGCCGCCATATGATAGCAACGCCATCCGCGAAGCTGCTGCGGCAAGAGACGTCTGGGCGAACATTCCCAATCGATCTAACCGCAAGCAGCGCTTCCCCTTCTCCCCATGGCTCTACAAACAACGGAATCTCGTCGAGCGATTCTTCAATTGTATCAAGCAGTTCCGCGGCATCGCCACCCGCTATGACAAAGACCCGGCCAACTTCCTCGCCGCCATCAAGCTCATCTGTGTCCGCCTCTGGTGCAACGCGTAATGAGTCTACGCACTAGCGCATGGCTGGTCTGGAAGCCGGTCAAAGCCCAATCGGCGAACGACGGATTTTGGCGGGACCAGAAGTTGACCGGCTGGGCAGCGAACGACCAGAGCTGGTCGACAGCTGCCGGAAAAGCGGACCGTCGGTTGCTGGGGATCGAAAATCGAGGGCTAAACGACGACAAAGGGTCGTCCATTTCCGCCTGAACCTACGCGCGTTGCAAATCGGCTGCTTTGTCTGGCGCGCGTCTTCCGCGCTCAGCAATACTAGCGCGGCCACAGCTTCGCTTTGCAGAAGGGCGGGCCGATCGTGTAAAGCCGATCACCCGAATTTCTGAGTTACAATGAATTACCGCCATTCCTTCCATGCTGGCAACAGCGCCGACGTCGTGAAGCACAGCCTCCTGATAGCCCTGGTGCGCGCCTTGCAGCAGAAAGAGGGTGGGCTGACCCTGATCGACACCCATGCCGGCTGCGGGCTGTATGACCTTGGCAGCGACGACGCCCAACGCACCGACGAGGCCGCCGGGGGCGTGCTGCGAGCTTTTGCGAACACGAATACCTTGCTGGACTCCTACCGCGCCGCCGTGCAGGCGGTGAATGTCGGCTGCGAACCTCACCTCTACCCCGGTTCGCCGACGATTCTGACGCAGCTTTTGCGCCCGCAGGATGTCCTGATCCTCAATGAAAAGCACCCGAAGGACGTTCACGTCCTGCGCGGCGTGATGCGGGGCTCCAGCGCGGCCATACATCAACGCGACGCTTACGAACTTTGGTTGGCTCTGCTGCCGCCGCGCGCCGGGCGCGGCGTCGTTGTAGTCGACCCGCCCTACGAGCAGACGGACGAGCGGGCTCGCATCACGTCCACGCTGGCCGCCGCTCACCGCAAATGGGCGCATGGCGTGACGATGATCTGGTTTCCCCTGAAAGACCGCGCGACGCATCAGCGGTGGAAGGAGCAACTGCGCAAGCTCGGCATTCCGAAACTGCTGCGGGTGGAACATTGGCTGTACGATAGCGAGCAACCCGGCATCTACAATGGTGCCGGCCTCTTCATCGTCAACCCGCCCTACGCCTTCACGCAGACATTGCCGCCGCTATTAGAAGCATTGCGCGACGCCCTGGCACCAGAAGGCCATAAGGGCATGATCATATCGGATTGGGTGAGCGCTTAGGACAAGCCCTCGTCCGGAACCGGCATTGCTTCGCGGCCCCCCGTTGGCCACTGACGGCGTCGAAAAATCCTGCGGCGGCATGGATGGAGTGAAGCTGCCGGCATACTAAAGGAGTGACATGGTTCAAGCATCCGGCCGCAGCGGGACTGTCGAGATCGACGGTTCCAAATTTGATTGGGAACTGCTGAGCGAGCCTCAATTATCCTCTTCCGAAGGCTGGAAGGGCATGACTGTCTCCTTGCGCCAGAGAGACATGCCACGCGCAGCTGTCCTAGAATTTCCACCCCCCAAGCGCCTGATGAAAGGACTGCCCAAGGGGCGTTTGCACATCAACGATGCGATTGCGTCGCGCGGGGTGCGGGCAGCATTATCGGCAGGATGGGATCCTGCGTCGCGGGGCAAATCTGCGGTTTTCATGGTTGATGCCAACGGCGACTGAGGGGCGTCGATCGGGCCCCATCATCGAAGATTCTAATGGAGGCGGTCGGAAGGCCCCTGAACCGCCCCGGGATTGCCGGAGGCCCTAACTCCTGAGAGGAAAGGGCTACGATGAGCAAGACGACGAACAAGTTTGCCCCTGAGGTGCGTGAGCGGGCAGTCCGCCTGGTGCTGGACCAGGAAGGCGAGCATCCATCCCGCTGGGCAGCGATCACCTCCATTGCTGCCATGATCGGTTGTTCCGGCCACACGCTCCTGGAGTGGGTGAAGAAGGCCGAGGTGAACAGCGGCAAGCGTGCCGGCGTTTCGACCGAACTGGCAGATCGCCTCAAGGCACTAGAACGCGAGAACCGCGAGCTGCGGCACGCTAACGAGATCCTGCACAAGCCTGTCCTGAGCCTGCCGAAGGGGCCTCTGCATATTTTGCCCAGGCGGAGCTCGACCGCCCGTTCAAGCGATGACCAGCTTCATTGATGAGCATCGGGGTGAGTATGGGAGGCGATGAAGCTCGAGGTTCGGCGCGTATTCGATGCCAACTTCAAGGTCTACGGCGTACCCAAAGTGTGGCGGCAGATGCAGCGCGAGGGCTTCGATATTGCCCGCTGCACGGTGGAACGCCCGCGCCGCCTCTTTAAACGGTGGTAGGCATTCGCTGACGTCCGCCAACGGATATTTGATGCTTAGAGCCAAATGCCGACTAAGTGCTTGAGATATATGGTGACCCCTACGGGAATCGAACCCGTGTTTCAGCCGTGAAAGGGCCGCGTCCTAACCGCTAGACGAAGGGGCCACTGGGCGCGCCGCCAATCGGGCAGCGTGCTGAAGCGAGGGCGCAATTACGGGGAGACGGGGACAGGGTCAACCCCTTGGCGTCAAGAAAATCGACGCCTCCGCTCAGTCGGCCCAGGCGGCGTCCTCCAGATGCAGTTCGGCAGCGGGGCGGCTGCCCCAATCGTCGATCTTGGCCTTGCCCGCAACCCAGAGCCGCCGGTCGCGCGGCGCGCCCAAGATCGCCTGGCCGAGATCGGTTTCCGCTTGGCGGAAGGCGATGGTCTTGATCGACCGGCCATCCTCTCCGCTCATGATCGCGCGCAGATGGCCGTTGCCCACCACGTCGGCCTTTATCACCCGCATCGGCCCGGCGGCGATCAGCGGAGCGGGCCAGCCCGCGCCATAGGGGCCGCCCTGCTCGATCGCGGCGACGAAATCGGGATTGACCCCGGCGGGCGCGAGCACCGCGTCGATCAGCAACGCACGGTCGTCGCGCGCTTTCGCAACCGGCGCGGACAGGCGATCGTCCAGATAGTCCGCGAGCGCGTCGATCCGGTCGGCGGCGACCGTCAGCCCCGCCGCCATGGCGTGCCCGCCGCCCGCGACCAGCAAGCCGCTGTCCTTGGCCGCCAGCACCGCCGCTCCCAGGTCCACGCCAGAGATCGATCGCCCCGACCCCTTGCCGACGCCCGTCTCATCCAGCGCGATGACGATGGCGGGCCGCCCGGCCTTCTCCTTGATCCGCCCGGCGACGATGCCAATGACGCCGGGGTGCCAGCCCGGCCCCGCGATCACCGCCACCGCGCGGTTGCCTTGCGCCGCCAGCAGCGCCTCAGCCTGCTCCTGCACCGTCGCCTCAATCGCGCGGCGTTCCTCATTATAGTGGTCGAGTTGCGCGGCGATGCGCGCCGCCTCCACCGGATCGTCGGTCGTCAGCAGGCGGACGCCCAGGTCTGCCTGCCCCACCCTGCCCCCGGCATTGATGCGCGGCCCGAGCGCGAAGCCCAGGTCGTGACAGAGCGGCGCACGGGTCAGCCGCGCGGCGTCGATCAGCGCGGCAAGGCCGATGTTGCGCCGCTTGGCCATTACTTTCAGCCCCTGCGCCACGAAGGCGCGGTTCAGCCCCTTCAATTGCGCGACATCCGCCACCGTTCCCAGCGCAACGATGTCGAGCAGTTCCATCAGCGCCGGTTCGGCCCGGTTCGCGAACCAGCCGCGCACCCGCAGCACCCGCACGAGTGCCGCGCCCAGCAGGAAGGCGACGCCGACCGCAGCCAGATGACCGTGGCAGGCAGCATCGGGATGTTCGTCCAGCCGGTTGGGGTTCACCAGCGCGAAGGCCTCGGGCAACTGGCTCGCGCATTTATGATGATCGACCACGACCACGTCGACCCCGGTGGCCCGCGCCATGCTGAGCGCCTCGAACGCCTGAGCGCCGCAATCGACCGTGACGATCAGGGTCGCGCCCTCCCCCGCAAGCCGCACCAGCGCTTCGCCCGACGGACCATAGCCCTCCATCAGCCGGTCGGGGATATAGGGTTTCGCGTGCAGCCCCAGATCGCGCAGCAGCCGGATCAGCAGCGCCGCGCTGGTCGCGCCGTCGACGTCGTAATCGCCGAAGATGCGGACATCCTCGCCGGCTTGCACCGCGTCGGCCAGCCGCTCGGCGGCCGCGTCCATGTCCCTAAAAAGGCTGGGGTCGGGCATGAAGCCCCGGATCGTGGGGTTGCGATGCGCTTCCACCGCCTCGCGCGCGCAGCCCCGCGCCAGCAATAGCTGGGTCACAAGATCGTCGGGCAGATAAGCGGGATCGCGCCCGTCCGCCCCGCCGCCGCGCCAGCGCCACGGCTGCCCGCTGATCGACCGGGAAATGTTGAGCGCGAAGGTCATGATGCTGCTCTAGCGCCCCGTGAGTCGCGAGGGAAGCGCGGCAAATCATGTCGCAGGTGGAACCGCCGCAACCCCTTGGGCGTATTGGCCCTTCGCCGGGCCATAAGATAAGCGCGGCGCGAAAGGGGCAGCGCGGCGCAATGACGGGACCACAGGCATCTCATGTCCGGTGCATGGCGGCCCTGTTTTTACTGAGCGCGTCGCCACTGCCCCTGCTGGCGCAGACGGCGATGCCACCCGCCCCCGATGCTGCCGCCGAAGACCCGATCCTGCCCGACGACCAGTTCGAAGCGCGCCTGCCCAAGGTGGAAGGCACCGATCCCAACGCGCCGCTGCCCTCGATCGACAGCTGGATAGACCAGCAGATGCCGCAGCAAACGGCCGTCCCGGCCGATCTGCCGCCAGCGATCGAACCGGCCGAGGAGCAGGAACTCGCCCAGCCGTTGCCGCCGCTCGACAGCGTGACCGTGCCCGCCAATGTCGCTGCGGACGACGATCCCAATGCGACGCCGCCGGAAGTCCGCTACGCCACCACCATCGACGGCTTCGGCAAGACGGGACTGGAGGACGAGTTTCGCGGCGAATCCGCTCTGATCGACGGCGAGGGCCGCGCCGAGACCGCCGTGATGGTGCAGCAGCGCGCCGACGAGGACGAGAAGCTGGCGGTGCGCCTGCTCTATTCCGAAGGCTATTATGACGCGACCGCGCTTGCCAGCCTCGATCAGAGCGGCAACGGACAGCTAACGGCGGTCATCTCGGTGACGCCGGGCAAACGCTACAAGATCGGCGCCATCGTCATCACCGCCGATCCCACCGTCCCGCCGACGCTGATCCGCGACAGCCTGCCGCTCAAGACCGGCGACTATATCGTCGCCGCCACGGTCGAAAGCGCCGAGGCCAATGTCGGCGTGCGGCTGCCCGAAAACGGCTATCCCTTCGCCAAGGTGGGGCAGCGCGACATATTGCTCGATCCCGCAACCGTGACCGGCGACTATACGCTGCCGGTCGAGGTCGGCCCGCGCGGCACCTTCCGCAGGATCACAACGTCGGGCGAGAAACAGGCTTTCGGCGCGGATCATATGGAGGTCATCAAGCGCTACAAGCCCGGCGAACTTTATGACAGCCGCAAGGTCGACGATCTCCGCAAGGCGCTGGTCGCGACGGGCCTCTTCTCCAGCGTCGCGGTCGATCCGGTGCGGACGGGCGAGCCGGGGCCGGACGGCACCGAATATGTCGATCTCCATGTCGAGCAGGAGGCGGGACCGGCGCGCACGCTCGCGGCCGAAGGCGGCTATGGCACCGGCCAGGGCTTCCGCGCGGAGGGCACATGGACCCATCGCAACCTCTTCCCGCCCGAAGGCGCGCTGATCCTGGGCGCGATCGCGGGGACGCAGGAACAGGGCGCGTCGGCCACCTTCCGCCGCTCCAACGCGGGCAAGCGCGACAAGACCTTCCAGACCGGCATCACGCTCAATCACCAGAATTACGACGCCTATGAAGCCTTCACCGCCGGCGTGAACATCGGCTGGTCGCGCCAGTCCACGCCGATCTTCCAGAAGCGCTGGACCTACAGCTACGGCGCGGAGATTTTGGGGACCAACGAGCAGGTCGTGATCGACCCCGCGACCGGGGACAAGACGCGGCGGACCTATTTCATCGCCGGCCTGCCGGTACAGATCGGCTATGACCAGTCGAACGACCTGCTGAACCCCACGCGCGGCTTCCGCGCCAATCTGCGCGCCGAGCCCGAAGGATCGCTCCAAGGCAAATTCTCGCCCTATCTGCGCGCGACCTTCGACCTCAGCGGCTATTATCCGGTCATGGACAGCCTGGTGATCGCCGGCCGGGTGCGCCTCGGCACGATCAGCGGGGTCGATCTGGACGATGTGGCGCCCTCCCGCCGCATCTATGCCGGCGGCGGCGGATCGGTGCGGGGCTTCGGCTATCAGGAACTGGGGCCGAAGGACGTGAACAACGATCCGATCGGCGGCCGCTCGGTCAATGAATTCGCGGTCGAGGGGCGCTACCGCTTCGGCAATTATGGCGTGGTCGCCTTTGTCGATGGCGGGCAGGTCTATGACAGCCAAATCCCCAAATTCAGCAATATGCGCTACGGCGTGGGCCTGGGCGGGCGGTTCTACACCAATTTCGGCCCGTTCCGCGCCGACATCGCCATGCCGATAAACCGGCAACCGGGCGAATCCAAATTCGCCATCTATATCGGCATCGGGCAGGCATTCTGATGGCGCAGGACGACAACATCCCCCCTTCAGACGTCGTGGTGATCCGGCAAGGCCGGCCGCTGTGGCAGAAGATCGCGATCGGCCTCGTCGGCCTGACCGTCGCGCTCGTCCTGCTGGTCGCCGGGCTGCTGCTCGGACTCAATACGCAGCAAGGCAAGCGCTTCCTGATCGGCCAGATCGCCGCGCTCCAGCTCGAATCGGGCATGAAGATCGAGGTCGGACGGATCGACGGATCGATCTACGGCGACATGGTGATCCACGACCTCGTCCTGCGCGATCCCAAGGGCGTGTTCGCGGTCTCGCCGCGAGTCCACGTCGTGTGGAAGCCGTTCCGCTACGTCAACAACCACCTGTCGGTCAGTCTGCTGGAAAGCCCACTGATCGTGCTCGCCCGCAGCCCGCAGTTCAACGCAACGCCAAGCGACCCGAACGCGCCGATCCTGCCCGATCTCGACATTGACGTCGACCGAATGAAGATCGCCCGCTTCGTGCTGGCGCGGCCGGTGATCGGGCAGAAGCGCGAGATCGCGATCGACGGCGTGACTCACATCGCCGATGGTCGCGCCCAATTATCCGCCAGCGCGGTGGTGGACAGCGGCGATCGGTTGCAGGCGAAGCTGGACGCCGTGCCGGCGCAGAACCGCCTCGCCATGAGCGGCACGCTGACCGCGCCCAAAGGCGGGGTGATCGCCGCCATGTCGGGCCTGACCGATGGCGTCACCGCGACGCTGGATGGCAAGGGCACATGGCAGGCATGGGACGGGCGGCTGATCGCGCGCTCACCCAAGGGCGAACTGGCGAACCTGGCGCTGGCGGCGCGCGACGGCAATTTCGCGGTCAAAGGCCCGGTGCGGCCGGGGCTGGTCTTTGCCGGCACGGTCGATCGGCTGGCCGGGCCGCAGCTCGACGTCGATCTGCTTGCCGGCCTCAACGAACGGCGCGTAAACCTGAAGGGAACGTTGCGCTCACCCGCGCTAGCCGCCGATGCGCAGGGGCTGGTGGACCTGGGGACGAGCCGCTTCAGCGCGCTACGCATCAACGCGGCGCTGCTGACCCCCGGCGCGATCATGGAGAAGGTGAAGGGGCGCGATGTGCGCGCTTCGGTCATTCTCGACGGGCCGATGGCAACCCCCTTCATCGATTATGACCTGACCGCCAAATATCTGGCTTTCGACGCAACCGGCATCGAGAATCTAAAGGCCAGCGGCCGGGCGGTCATCGACACAGACCGCATCCGCGTCCCGGTCAACGCCACGGCCAGCCGGGTGACTGGCCTCAATGCGGCGGCGGGCGGTCTGCTCAATAATTTGCGGGTGAAGGGCGACTTCGCCTATGCCAGCGGCAAGCTCATCAGCGACAATCTCAAGATCGACAGCGACCGGGTGGATGCGACCGCCATCGTCCTCGCCGATCTCGACAACGCCCTCTATCGCGGGGCGCTCAAAGGTCGCGTCAACGACTATAGGATTGATGGCGTCGGCATCGTCAACCTGAACACCGATGTCGAACTGGTGCCGGGACCGCGCGGTGGCTTCGGCCTGTCGGGCCGCTTCGGCGTCCGCACCGCCCGCTGGGAAAACGCGTCCGTTCGCGACTTCCTCGGCGGCAACGCCGTAGCGACCGGCCGCATCGGCATGACACCCGAAGGCAAGTTCACCCTAGCTGGCCTCAAGGGCGCCGCCCCCAATTTCACCATCCATTCAGGATCGGGCAGCTATGACACCAACGGGCAGATCGCGTTCGACGCGACCGCCTCCTCCCGGCAATATGGCCCGCTCGCACTGACGGTGCGCGGCACGATGGAGCGACCGCAGGCGGTGCTGCGCGCGGCACGGCCCAATGTCGGGGTGCCGCTCACCGATGTCGTCGCGAAACTCAACGGCGAGGCGGGCGGCTATCGGCTGGAGGCGACGGGCGGGTCGCCTTATGGCCCCTTCTTCGCCAATGTCCTTATCCGCACGGCGCAGGGGCCGCTGACGATCGACGTGGCGCGCGCGCGCTTCGCCGGGATCGACATGAACGGCCGCATCCAGCATAGCGCCGCCGGCCCCTTCACCGGGCAGCTCGCCATGAACGGCTCCGGCATCACGGGGCAGCTGCGGCTGGCGGCAGTGGGCAAGGCGCAGGGCGTCGATCTCAACGCCACCGCCACCAACGCGAAACTGCCGGGCGATGCCGATGTCGTCATCGGCCGCGCGATCGTCACCGCGTCGATGGTCCTAACCGACCAGCCGCAAATCCGCGCCGACGCACAGATCGCCAACGCCGCCTATGGCGACTATGTCGTGCGGAAGGCGCGCGGGCGGATAGACTATCAGGGCGGGCGCGGGCGGGCGCAACTGGTTGCCGACGGATCGAGCGGGGTGCCCTTCTCGATCGCCGCCAACGCCGCGCTGCGCCCGAACCTCTATGCCGTGGCTTTGCAGGGCCGGGCGGCGAATATCGACTTCCGCCTGGGCCGCCCCGCCATCATCCGTATCGAGCAGGGCGGCTATCGCCTTGAACCCGCGACCCTGGTGCTGCCGCAGGGCAAGGTCGATCTGGCCGGCCGCTTCGGCGGGACGACCGCATTGCAGGCGCGGTTCAAGGATTTCGACCTCGCTATCGTCAACATCGCCGCGCCGGGCCTCGGCATCACCGGCCGCGCGACCGGCACGCTCGATTACGCGCAGCAAGGGAGCACCTTCCCCACCGCGACCACCCGCCTTGCGATCAACGACTTTCGCCGCTCCAGCCTGACCGCCGTGTCCGATCCGGTATCGATGAGCGTCGAAGGGAAGCTGTCCTCGGCCGGCGGCGACATGCGCGGGTTGATCCGGCGCGGCAATGCGACGCTAGGCCGTTTCGTCGCCACGCTCGCGCCGCCTGGTGCTGGCGCAAGCTGGGCCGAACAGTTGCAGAATGCGCCGCTGGGCGGCGGCATCCGCTATGCCGGGCCGGCCGACGTGCTCTTCTCCTTCGCGGGCCTCGCCGACCAGCAGCTGACCGGCGGCCTCGCCGTGGCGGCGGACTTCGGCGGGCGGCTGGCCGATCCGCGCCTCAACGGCGTGGTCCGCGCCAATGCGCTCACCTACGAGAATGAGACGTTCGGCACGCGGGTGACGCAGATGCGGCTGGACGGGCGTTTCACCAACGACCGGCTGGACATCCGCGACTTTGCCGGTCGCGCGGGCGACGGCACGGTGCAGGCGTCGGGCACGGTCGGGCTCGCGGCGGACAGCGGTTTCCCCATGGACATCGCGGTGAAGCTCGATCGCGCCCGGCTCGCCCGCAGCGAGGCGATCACCAGCGTCGTCAGCGGCACGATGAACATCACCAACGGCGCACAGGCGGGCGGGCTCATCCGGGGCGACCTGTCGCTACCCGAAACCCGCTATCGCGTCGCCTGGCAGGGCGGCACCGAGATCCGCCAGCTTACCGGCATCCGGCGCAAGGGCGACAATAGCGATCCGCTGGCCGCGCGCACCGCCGCGCGTCAGGCGGCGGCTCGCCCGGCCGACTGGAAGCTCGACATCCGCGTGCGCGCCGACAACGAGATTTACGTGACCGGCATGGGTCTCGATTCCGAATGGAAAACCAATATGCGCGTCACCGGCACGACCGCCGCGCCGCGCGTGATCGGCCGGATCGAAGTCATACGCGGCCGCTACAGCTTCTCCGGGCACCAGTTCGACCTGGAACAGGGCATCATCAACTTCAATGGGCCGATGATGAACCCGACGCTCCAGATCAAGGCGCAGACCCGGATCGACACGGTCACCGCCGGCATCCAGGTGACCGGCAGCGCGCAGCAGCCCGATATCGCCTTCATCTCCACGCCCACCTTGCCGCAGGACGAGATATTGGCGCGCATCCTATTTGGCGACAATGTCGCCAACCTCTCGGCGGTGCAGGCGGTGCAGCTCGCGGCCGCGCTCAATGGCCTTCGCGGCGGCAGCGGCGGTCTCAATCCCATGGGCAAGCTGCAAGGCGCGTCGGGCATCGATCGGATCGGCATCGTCGGGGGCGACGAGGCGACCGGGCGCGGCACATCGCTCGCGGTGGGGCAGCATATCTCCAACAATATCTATGTGGAGGTCATCACCGACTCCAAGGGCTTCACCGCGACCCAGCTGGAGATCGCCCTGTCGAAGGCATTGAGCCTGCTATCGCGGACGGGCACCAATGCCGGGTCGTCGGCGAACCTGCGCTATTCGAAGGATTATTGACGGCGCGGGTCAGACCCGCGTCACATTGATCGCCTGCGCGTTCATCGTCGCGCCGCCGAAGATCGTCATAAAGGCGATGTCGGTGGCGTCGCGACCCACGGCGATGCGGACCATCGTTTCCACCGGCGCAAGGCCGGTCGCGTCGACGATATGCCAGGCGCCGTCCAGCCACACTTCCACCACCGCATGGAAATCGGGCGGATCGAGACCCAGCGCATACACCGATACCAGCCGCGCAGGGATATCGCGCGACCGGATCAGCGCGGCGGTCAAATGCGCATAGTCGCGGCACACGCCCTGCTGGGCAACGAACGTATCGGCGGCCGTGGTGGCGACGTTGGAACTGCCCGGCGCATAGACGAGATTGGCGTGCACCCACTCGACCAGCGCCTTTACCAGCGCGCCGCCGTCCAGATCGGGGAAGTGGCCGCACACGAAGCTGACGAAGCGGTCGGCCTCGCAATAGCGGCTGGGCCAGATGAAGGGCAGCACCTCCTCGGGCAGGCTGGGGAGCGGGCTGCGCGGCAGCGCCGCGATATCGACGGGCGCGCGATCGACGTCCACCGTCGCGCGATAGGTGCTGACCATCCGCCCAGTCCCTGTGCGGGTCCAGGTGCGCCGGCCCACGCCGCTGCCCCCGCGTTTGTTGGTCAATGGCCCGGCATTGTCGATGATGTGCGACTGGGCAATAACCTGCTGGTCCGGCAGCGAGGCCGCCTCCACCGCCAGCAGCACATCGGTCGGCTCGGCAAAGTCATAGTCGAGGATCGCTTCAATCGCGACGCGCATGAGGCAGGGGTTCCGCGTGTCAGAGGGGCGGGCCGATTCGGCCGGTGCGCTTAGCATCGGGAGGATGCAGGAGCAGCGCAAGGGGGCCGGCGGGCCTTGAACGCGACCAAATCTTGGAAGAGCGACCTGCTGCCCGATCAGGCAACCTCCCGATGATATCGTCTCTTGGCGGGCAGCCTTCTCTGAAGGCCGCCCTTCACCGCTTGCTTACCATTTTCCGCTAAGCCGCCTGCCATGCGCAAGGCCGATCCCTGTCCCCCCTCCGCCGTCAGCCATGGCGTTGGTATCGCCGGGCTGGCGGGGCTGGCGGTCTGGACGCTGATTGCGCGCCATTTCGGCATGAGCGGCCCCAATGCCGGGCTGGCGGCGGTTGTGGCCTGCGGGCTGCCGATGGTGCTCTGGTCGCTGGTGGTGGACAAGGTGCACCGCCGCGTGTCGACCGGCATCGATTGGCGCGGGCCGGCGCGCCCCTTGCGCGCCGCGCTCGACATCAGCCTCGTCAAGATCGCGGGGCTATGGGCGACCTGGCTTGCCATCGCCATCTTCTATTGCATCGCGCGTTGGTATTGGAGCGGCAATTACCGCTTTTCGATGGACCTGTTCATCGCGGCCGCGCCCTGGCTGCTGGCGGCATCTGTCCCCTATGTGATCTGGATCGACCGGCGGCTGGTCGAGCCGCGCGACGCCTCCTATCATTTCGGCCAGTGGGTGATCGGCGGCGCGGCGGGCGCGCCCGATATGGAGCAAGTGTGGCACCATGCCCGCGCCTGGGCGGTCAAGGGCTTTTTCCTCGCCTTCATGGTGTCGATCGTGCCGGGCAATTTCGCCAGCGTGGTCGAATGGCGATGGAGCGACGCGATCGCCAATCCGGTAGCGCTGGCCGGATTCCTCGTGGCGATCATGTTCATGGTCGATGTCTGCATCGCCACGGTCGGCTATATGCTGACCTTCAAGCCGCTCGATTCGCACATCCGCACCGCCAATCCCTATTTGAGCGGCTGGGTCGCGGCGCTGATCTGCTACCCGCCCTTCGTGCTGATGGGCGGCGGCGGGCCGCTCGACTATCATGCCGGCGGCGCGGAATGGGATGTGTGGACGCAAGGGTCGACGACCCTGCAATGGATATTGGGCGGCTGGCTGGTGCTGCTGACCGGCATCTACGCCTGGGCGACGGTCGCGTTCGGCATCCGCTTTTCCAATCTCACCCATCGCGGCATATTGACCCATGGTCCTTATCGCTGGAGCCGGCACCCGGCCTATCTGTCGAAGAATCTCTTCTGGTGGTTTTCCTCGCTGCCCTTCCTGACCGTCACCGGGTCGATGACCGACATGGTGCGCAACTGCGCGATGCTGGCCCTCACCAACGCGGTCTATTATTGGCGTGCGAAGACCGAGGAGCAGCATCTGTCCGCCGATCCCGATTACCGGACCTACAGCGAGTGGATGGAGCGCAATGCGCCGGTCCCGCGGTTCTTCGCTTGGGTGATCGGCCGCAAGCGGGCGGCGGCGCGGCTGGACGCCCAACCGGCCGAGTAGCTAAAAACTCTCTTCCGCATAGACCCGGCTTAGGTCTCCGGCCCATGTCCCATGATAGCGGTCGAGCAGCCGTTCGGCGTTGGTCTTGCCGGACGCCGCGACCTCTTCGAGGAAACCGAGATAGCCCGTCTCATTGTCGCCCGCGCCGTTGAGGCGCGCGCGCGAGGCAAGGCCGGAACGGGCGATCGCCACGACTTCGCTCGCGATATCGCGCAGCTTGCGGCCGCCGCCGATCGGCGCGTCGAGCCCCAGCTTCGGCACGGAGTCGCGCAAGACCTGCCGCTCCTCCATGGTCCAGTCCTTGACTACATCCCACGCGGCGTCGAGCGCGCCTTGGTCGTAGAGCAGGCCGACCCAGAGCGCAGGCAGCGCGCAGATGCGGTTCCACGGGCCACCGTCCGCGCCGCGCATTTCGAGGAAGCTCTTCATCCGCACTTCGGGGAAGGCGGTGGAGAGATGATCCTCCCAATCCTTCTCGGTCGGCTTCTCGCCCGGCAGGACCGAGAGCTTGCCGTCGAGGAAATCGCGGAAACTGAGCCCCGCAGCGTCGATATATTTGCCGTCGCGGTAAACGAAATACATCGGCACATCGAGCGCATAGTCGGCATAGCGCTCATAACCAAAGCCGTCCTCGAACACGAAGGGCAACATGCCGGTGCGGTGCGGGTCGGTGTCCGACCAGATATGGCTGCGATAGGAGAGGAAACCGTTGGGCTTGCCGTCGGTGAAAGGCGAGTTGGCGAACAGCGCGGTGGCGAGTGGCTGGAGCGCGAGGCTGACGCGAAACTTCTGCGCCATGTCCGCCTCGCTGCCATAATCGAGGTTGGTCTGGATGGTGCAGGTGCGCAGCATCATGTCGAGACCCATCGAGCCGACGCGCGGCATGTGGCGCAGCATGATCTCGTAGCGGCCCTTGGGCATGATCGGCAGGTTTTCGCGGCTCTTGTCCGGCCACATGCCAAGACCGAGAAAGCCCAGGCCCAGCATGTCGCCGACATATTTGACCTGCTCCAGATGGCGGCCGGTCTCCGCGCAGGTCTGGTGCAGATTTTCGAGCGGCGCGCCGGAGAGTTCGAGCTGCCCGGCGGGCTCCAGGCTGATCGTGCCGTCGGCGCCGGACAGGGCGATGATATTCTCGCCCTCGAACACCGGCTGCCAGCCATAGCGGGTGAGACCGATCAGCAGCGTATGGATGCCGCCCTTCTCCTCATAGGAGGGGGCGTGATGATCCGAGCGGGCATAGACGAACTTCTCATGCTCGGTGCCGATGCGCCAGCGGTCCTTGGGCTTTTCACCCTTGGCGAAAGCCGCGATCAGCTGCTCGCGGCTTTCGATGACGGGATCATTGCCCCCTGAGTCGGTTCTGGTGCTCATGCCCCGCCCTTAATCCTTCCCCCCGGCGCGTCAAACCAGAGCGCGCGGGCGACAGATAAGTTGCGCTACGCTCAAGCGCAACAACATAGCGGAATGAAACTATTTTGAGGGGTCAGCGCCAGTCGCCGTTGATCACCATCCAGGCCGAGGTGGCGGCAATGGCCGCCGTTTCGGCGCGCAGGATGCGCGGGCCGAGCGAGACCTGGACGGCTTGCGGGACGGCGCGGATCGCGTCGCGCTCGGTGGGGTCGAAGCCGCCCTCCGGCCCGACGAGGAAAGCGGCGGGGCCGGTATGCGCGCGCAGCGCCTCCTCTAGCGGCGCGCCGCCGGTCTCGTCGGCGAAGAAAAGGTGGCGGCCGCTGGGCCAGTCCCGCAACAGCACGTCGAGCTTCACCATCTCGCCCAGCTCAGGCAGCGCAGTGCGGCCGCATTGCTCCGCGGCCTCGACCAGATGGGCGTGGAGCCGATCGAAATTGAGCTTGTCCACCACCGCGCGCCGGGTGAGCACGGGTTGAAGCCGCGCGACGCCCAGTTCGCATGCCTTTTCCGCGATCAGGTCGATGCGGCCCTTCTTGATCGGCGCGCAGCAGAGCCAGAAGTCGGGCACGACCTCCGGCGGCTTGGTCTGCGCCACACATTCCAGCACAAGATCGCGCTTGCGGATATCGCGGGCGCGCGCCGCCCATTCACCCGATCGACCGTCGAAGAGCAGGACGATGTCGTCCGCTTTCACCCGCATGACGCTGATGAGATAGTGGGCCGGGTTGCCGTCCACCGGCACTACGACCCCTTGCCCCAACTGCGTTTCGACATGCAGGCGCGGCGCGCTTTGCGGCGGCCAGGCGGGGGTGGCGGTCATTTCGTCTCTTTCGTCCGACTGAACTTGCCCGTAGGCGGCTCTAGTCTTTAGAGGAACAGGGAGCTTCGACAAGCTCAGCGGCTTTTGGAGGAAACGGCAGCCGCGACAAGCGCGACGGTCTTTTTGAGGAATGGCAGCCGCGACAAGCGGCTTTGGCGGAGTGAAGCGTTGAGCCAAACCATCGTCCCGGACAGCGAGGCGCGCGGGCTGCTGGCGCGGTTGCCGGAAACGCCGCGCATCCTGGCGCAGCTCGCCCGGCTGGACCGGCCGATCGGCTGGTGGCTGCTGTTCTGGCCGGGCGCCTGGGCGGTGGCGCTGGCCGGCGGCGGCTTCGCGCGCTGGCCGCTGATCGCGTGGCTGCTGCTCGGCAGCATCGCCATGCGGGGCGCGGGGTGCGTGTTCAACGACATCGTCGACCGCGACATCGACCGGAAGGTCGCGCGCACCGCCGTCCGCCCGCTCGCCAGCGGCGCGATCGGGGTGAAGGCGGCCTGGGCGTGGCTGCTGGGGCTGTGCCTCATCGGCCTGTTGGTGCTGGTGCAACTGAACCTCTATGCGCGGATGGTATCGCTCGGCAGCCTGGCGCTGGTCGCTGCCTATCCTTTCATGAAGCGGATCACCGGATGGCCGCAAATCTGGCTCGGTCTTGTCTTTTCCTGGGCGGCGCTCGTGGGATGGAGCGAGGTCAAAGGCGTGCTCACCATGCCAGGGCTGACGCTCTATGCCGGCTGCATCTTCTGGGTCGTGGGCTATGACACTATCTATGCGTTGCAGGACCGGGAGGACGATGCGCTGATCGGCATCGGCTCCAGCGCTCTGTCGATGGGCCGGCATGTGCGCACAGGGGTGGCGATCTGCTACACGCTGGCGCTCATACTATGGTCAGGTGCGATCTGGCAGGTCCGGCCGCAGGGGCTGGCGCTAGTCGCGCTTCTGCCGATGGCGGCGCATCTGGGCTGGCAGGTCATGACTTTGAAGGAGGACGGCATCGATCCGCTCGTGAAATTCCGGTCCAATCGCTTTGCGGGCCTGCTGATGTTTCTCGCCTGCCTGACCGTGGGGAGCGCCGCATGACCCCGCCCCACCCTGGCGAAGATTGCTGGCGCATCGAGCGGGCGGAGAAGGCCAGCGTCATCATCGACGCCGACGCCTATTTCCGCCACGCCCGCGCCGCGATGATGAAGGCGAAGCATCGCATCATGCTGATCGGCTGGGATTTCGACGCCGCGATCAGCCTGATCCGCGAGGATGAAGCACAGGACGATGCGCCTGTGGTGATCGGCGAATTCATCACCTGGCTGGTCGAGCGGACGCCGGAGCTGGAGATTTTCCTGCTGCGCTGGGACGTGGGCGCGATGAAATCCATGGTGCGGCCCACCAACCTCTTCACGACATTGAAGTGGATGGCGCATCCGCGCGTCACGGTGAAGCTGGACAGCCATCATCCGCCGGCCGCCTCCCACCATCAGAAGATCGTGGTGATCGACGACTGTTTCGCCTTTTGCGGCGGGATCGACATGACCGGCGACCGCTGGGACACGCGCCACCACCGCGACGAAGACCCCGGCCGCCATCATCCCGACGGGTCGCCCTACGGCCCATGGCACGACGCGACGACAGCGTTGAAAGGACCGGTCGCGGCGGCGCTGGGCGACCATGCGCGGATGCGCTGGGCGGGCGCCGGCGGCGATCCGCTGGAACCGATCGGGGGCGTGCTCGATTGCTGGCCCGACGCGCTGCCGGTGATGTTCGAGAATGTCGATGTCGCTATCGCCCGCACCGCACCGAAAATGGACGATCAGGAGGAACTGACCGAGATCGAGGCGCTGTATCTCAAGCAGATCGCGGCGGCAAAGCGGCACATCTATGCCGAGAGCCAATATTTCGCCTCCCGCCGGATCGCCGAGGCTATCGCGGCCCGGATCGCCGAACCGGACGGGCCGGATATCGTCATCGTCAATCCCGAACAGGCTGACGGCTGGCTGGAGCAGCAGGCGATGGACACGGCGCGCGCGCGCCTGTTCGAGACGCTCAAGAGCCGCGACGTCGACGGCCGTTTCCGCATCTATCACCCCTTCACCCAGCGCGGCGCGCCGATCTATGTCCACGCGAAGATATTGATCGTGGACGACCGGCTGATCCGCGTCGGCTCCTCCAACATGAACAATCGGTCGATGCGGCTCGATACCGAATGCGACGTCTGCATCGACACCGCGCTGCCGGCCAATGACGGACAGCAGCCGACGATCCTGCGCATCCGCGACGACCTTATCGCCGAACATCTGGACCTGCCGCGCGAGCGGGTAAGCGCCGTGATCGCGCAGCGCGGGCTGATCGCGGGAATCGAGGAACTGCGGCAGAAGCCGGGGCGCACGCTGCGCCCCTATGTAACGCCCGACCTGAACGAGGTGCAGGCGTGGCTGGCCGACCATGAGGTGCTGGACCCGGAAGGCCCAGACGAGATGTTCGAGCCGGTGAGCGAACGCGGGCTGTTCCGGCGGATGCGGGGCTGGTTCGGGCGCAGCTAAAGCGCGGCGAGAGCATCGGCAATGCGGCCGACGGCGAAGTCGAACCCGTCGGTCTGCTGCGCAAAGCCGAGCCGCATGTGCGCGGGATGGCCGAAACAGTCGCCCGGCGCGAGCAGCACGCCCGCGCTGGCAAGCGTCTGGCAGAAGGATCGGCTGTCCCGCCCGTCGGCGAGCCAGGGGAAAGCGGTGGTGCCGCCCTGCGGTCGGACCCAGGCGAGCTTGCCCCGCGATCCTGCCATCAGCTCGTCCAGCAGAGCGATGTTGACGCCGGCCACCGCTTCGAGCCGATCGAGGATCGCCGAGGCGTGAGTGAGCGCGTGGGCCGCAAGACGCTCCAGCAACGGCGATGCGCTGATGGTGAAATAGCTGCGCGCATCGATGATGCGGGCGCGGCGCTCCGCATCGGCGTCGATCAGCCAGCCGGTGCGCAGCCCCGGCAGCGACAGCGCTTTCGACAGGTCGCTGGTGACGATGACGTTGGGGATGCCGGCCGCTGAGGGCTGCGGCGCGCCGAAGTAGAGTGGATGATAGACCTCGTCCACCAGCAGAGGCACGCCACGCGCCGCCAGCGCAGCGGCGAGCGTTTCGATCTCGCCGCGCGGCATGACCGAACCTGTGGGATTGTGTGGCGTGTTGAGGATGACGAGGCGGGTGCCGGCATCGACCTCAGCCAAAATGGCCTCGACCCGCTGGGTGAAACCGTCGGCGCGCTCCAGCCGGTAGGCGCGAGTGGCAAGACCCCATGCCTGCGCCACCGCTTCATAGGCCGGATAGCCCGGATCGGGCACGACGATGTTGGCGGCCGGCTCGGCGGCGAGGCAGAAGAGGATGGAAAGCGCTTCGGACGCGCCGGTAGTGGCGACGACATGGTCGGGATCGGCGCCATGGAAGGCTGCGATCGCCCGACGAAGCGGCGCGCTCCCCTGCGGCGGCGCGTAGCTCAAGACCGTGTCGGTCAGATCGAGCGGCGCGTCGCCCAGCGCTGCGATCTCCCCCACGCTCCAGCGCGGACCGGTGCTCGACGCGAGATTATAGGCGATCGGCGGCGTGGCGAAATCATGAGCGGAGAGCCAGTGATCGAGCGCGAAGGGAGGTAGGTTGACCATGGCCGCTATCCTCCCCAGCGCGCCGGCGGGAGGCAAGGGCCAGTGCGGCGCGGCTGGCGCTTAGAGTCCGAGGACTTTCCGCAGTTCGGCGTTGATGCGGCTCTGCCAACCAGGCCCGGTGGCGCGAAAGGCATCGAGCACCGCCCGGTCAAGGCGCAGCGTCACCTGCTGCTTGGGATCGGGGGAGGGAGGACGGCCGGGGCGAGTAAGCGTGCCGGAAGCCGGACGAACGACCTGATCGTCCATCCGAATTTCCGCATGCCGGAAAAAGGACGCATCCAGTTCAGGCGCGTCGTCCGGATCAATCCAGGGCTGCTTCGTAGAAATGTCTTTCCCGGTCATTGGCATATCTCATTGAGATGATGCGGCGCGTTTCATCACGGGGCGTCCACACCAATATCACCGCACGGTCTTCGAGATAACCATAGGTGATGTAACGGTCCTCACCATAATCATCGCGATCATCGAGCGCGGTGAGGGTCCGCCCGGCGAAAATTTTCGCGGCATCGGCGAAATCCAGATCTCTTTCCTCCAGAGTCTTTCGCCGCTTCGCCGGATCGAAGCTTAATTCCATCTCCCGCTCCCAACAATTTGGATTGATAACTCAGCGGCGGGAATGGAAAGGCCGTAGCTTCTATGCCACTGCAGTGACCGATCGTCAATATCCGTAACTACAACAATTACTCCGCCGCCAGCAATGCCTCGGCGCTTTCCAGGTTGACCGACACCAGCCTGCTCACCCCCTGTTCGACCATGGTGACGCCGAACAGGCGGTGCATCCGCGCCATGCTGACGGCATTGTGGGTGACGATGAGATAGCGGGTGGCGGTCTGCGCCACCATCGCGTCGAGCAGGTCGCAGAAGCGCTCGACATTGGCGTCGTCGAGCGGCGCGTCGACCTCGTCCAGCACGCAGATCGGCGCGGGGTTGGTGAGGAACAGGCCGAAGATGAGCGCGACGGCGGTCAGCGCCTGCTCCCCGCCGGACAGGAGGGTCAGCGCCGCCAGCTTCTTGCCCGGAGGCTGGGCCATGATTTCGAGGCCCGCCTCCAGCGGATCGTCGCTGTCGATCAGCTCCAGATGCGCCTGCCCGCCGTTGAAGAGGGTCGTGAAGAGGCGGCGGAAATGGCCGTCCACCGCCTCGAACGCGGCGAGCAGGCGCTGGCGACCCTCGCGGTTGAGGCTGCCGACCGATCCGCGAAGCTGATTGATCGCGGTCGTGAGTTCGGCGCTTTCGGCGCGGCTGGTCGCCTGGGTGGCTTCCAGTTCCCCCAGTTCCTGCGCGGCGACGAGGTTGACCGGGCCGATCCGCTCGCGCTCGGCATGGAGCCGGTCATGCTCGGCCAGTTCGGTCTGCGCCAGGCGAATGTCCGCGCTGGTGAAGCCCAACCGTTCGGGGAGGACGGGCGGCGGGCATTGGAAGCGCTCGCCCGACAGCCGGTTGGTCTCGATCCGGCGTTCGTCCGCGGCTTCGGCGCGCGCCAATGCGGTGGCGCGAGCTTCGCGCGCGCCGGCCAGCGTCTCGCCCGCCTGCGCCGCTTGCTGCTCGGCGGCGCGCAGGGCAACGTCAGCCTGTTGTTCGGCGCGGCGGGCTTCCTCGGCGGCGTGCGTCAGCGATGCGCCCTGGTCCGCCAGCGCGGCGATGTCCGTCGCAAGAGCATCCGGCCGGTGCTCGATCACGCCGCGCTCGGCCCCGATCTCTTCGGCGCGCGCCACCATGGCGGCGATGCGCCGCGCCGCCTCGCCGGCCCGCGCCCGCCATCCCTTGACCTCCGCCTCAGCCGCGGCCTGCCGTTCGCGGTCGCTGGCGAGAGCCCGGTCGGCGAGAGCCTGATCGGCCTGCAACTGGCTGACGGCAGCGCGCGCCTTCTCGCTCGCTTGCGCGAGCGCAGCCACCAGCGCGCGCGTTTCTGCGCCGTCAGGCATATCAGCGCGCGCGCTCTGCGCCGCCTCATGCTCTGCCTGCGCCGCTGCATCATCCTGCCGTGCTTCGCTCAGCCGCTCCTCGATCCCCTCGCGCCGCCCTGCGAGCCGTTCCAGCGCCGTCGTCGTCTCGTCGGCCGCGCGGAGGGCTGTGCGCAGCCGCTGGTCCGCCTGCGTCAGCGCAGCGCGGTGGGTGGCAAGCGCCTGAGCGGCGGCTTGCTCCTGTGCTCGCGCCCGATCCTGCGCGGCGGCGGCCTCCGCCACGGCCTGCTCGGCGGCGGGCCGCGCGGCCGCCAGCGCATCGAGCCGGTTGAGCCGGATCAGCCGCTCTGCCGCCGCCGCCCCGCCCTCGGCCGCGACATAGCCGTCCCAGCGACGCAGCTGGCCGCCGAGGGTGACGAGCCTTTGCCCCACTGCCAGCGATTGACCGATATCGCTCTCGACCACAGCCACCTGAGCCAGGCGGCGCGCCAGTTCCGGCGGCGCGGCGACATGGTCGGCGAGGGCGGATGCGCCGTCTGGCAGCGCCGGATCGCCCGGAAGCGGCTCCGCGCCGCCCCAGCGTCGCTTGCCCTCCGCGCCGACCGGCGCTTCCAGATCGTCGCCCAGCGCGGCGGCAAGCGCCCGCTCATAGCCGGGTGCGGCCTTCAGCCGGTCGAGCGCACACCCTCGGCCGGCGCCGCCGCTCTCCACCGCGCGGCGCAATGCCGACGCTTCGCTGTCGAGCGCCGCCAGCCCCGCGCGCGCCGAGGCGAGCGCCGCCTCGCCCGCCGCGCGTGCCTCCGCTGCCGCCTGGCGCTGCGAATCGGCAGTGCCGATCGCTGTCTCGGCCGCATCGCGGTCCGCGCTGGCCTGCTGCTGATCGGTCAGCGCTGCGTCGCGCTTCGCCGCCAGCGGGGCGGGATCGGGCAGAGCCGCCGCTTCCGCCTCCAGCCGTCCCCGTTCCCGCGCCGCCCGATCGAGCCGCTGACGCGCCGCCGCCACCGCTGCCTCGGCGACGCGCAGTTCCGCCTGCTCGGCCGCCTGCGTCGCCATGGCGCGGGCAAGATCGAGTTCGGCGTCCCGCGCTGCTGCCTCTGCGACCGCGATGCGCGCCGCGAAATCGGGCCGAAGCTTTTCAGTCTCTGCAATGCGCGCCTTGAGCGTCGCCACTTCGCCCGTCAGCCGGGCAATCGCGTCGGCGGCATCGTTGGCCAGAGTCCCTTCGCGCGTGCGGTCTTCCTCCAGCCGGCTTGCCTGCTGGCTGAGGTCGGCAAGGCGGCGAACCGCTGACTCGCGTTCTGTCCGCAGCGCCGCCAGCCGGTGTCCCGCCTCGCTCGCGGCGTCGCGGGCGGCCTGCGCCGCCGCCCGCCGCTCCGCCAGCGTCGCGACCGCCGCCTGTGCCGCCGCCCCAGCAGCCAGCTGCGCCGCCTGCGCTGCCGCCACGGCCGCTTCCGCCTGCCTCGCCTCGGCGCGCGCCGCCTCGGCGCTCACATTGGCTGCGCGCCATCTTGCGAACAGCGGTCGCGCCTCCGCCACGCGAATCTGGTCGGACAGGCGGATATAGCGCTCGGCCGCCCGCGCCTGCCGGCGCAGCGCGTTGGCGCGGGTGTCCATGTCGAGCAATATTTCGTCCAGCCGCGCCAGATTGGCCTCGGCCGCGCGCAATTTCTGTTCGGCATCCTTGCGGCGGACGTGCAGCCCGGCAATCCCGGCCGCTTCCTCCAGCATCGCGCGCCGCTCCTGCGGGCGGGCGGCGATGACGGCAGCGATGCGGCCCTGGCTGACGAGGGCCGGACTGTGCGGACCGGTCGCGGCGTCGGCGAAGATCAGCGAGACGTCCTTCGCCCGCACATCCTTGCCATTGGCGCGATAGGCGCTGCCGGCTCCGCGTTCGATCCGGCGGGTCACTTCCAGCTCGCCGTCCGCGCCGACTTCGACGGTCGAGAACAGCTCGCCCTGTTCCTGCACCGTCAGCAAAGATACTTCAGCGAAATCGCGCTGCGGCCGGCTGGCGGTGCCGGCGAAGATCACATCCTCCATGCCCGCGCCGCGCATCGACTTGGCGCTGGATTCGCCCATGACCCAGCGGATCGCTTCCAGCAGATTGGACTTGCCGCAGCCATTGGGGCCGACGATGCCGGTGAGGCCCGGCTCGATGCGCAGCTCGGTCGCATCGACGAAGCTCTTGAAGCCGGCGAGCTTGAGCCGCTTTATCTGCACGGGGATAAACCGGAGCAGCCTGCCCCGCCCCCGTCAGCCCCCGTTGCCGATGTCCGCCCCCGCCGGTCCAATCAGATGCCTGCTTCCTTGAGCTTGGGCTGCAACGTCGCCCAGGTGGAGGTGTTCGGCACGATCACCCCGTTCAGCAGGAAGGTCGGCGTGCCTTCGATATTATATTGTTTCCCGGCGGCCTCGACCCCCTTCGCAAGGCGTGTGGCGGCGCCGGTGTCGGCCAGGCACTGCTTCGCCTGATCGGCGGAAATGCCGCGCTGCTGCGCGAATTCGACCAGACCGAGCGCCTGGGCGATGCCGACGGGCCGCTGCGCCGGCGGCATCTGCTCGACCGCCTGGAGTTGCGGCCCTGCCGCCTGCACCTTTTCGAACATCGCGGTCTGGTTGGCGAAGAACTGCTCGGTCAGGGGATAAAAGACATCCTTGCCGCCGCACTGGGCAAGCAAGGCGGTGGTGAGGTCGATCGGGTCGCGCAGGAAGGGCCGGAACTCGTAGCTCATCTTGCCCGTATCCACGATCTTGCGGATTTCCTCCGAGGCTTCGACGGAAAAGTCGCGGCAATGGCTGCATGTGTAGGAGCCATATTCGACCAGCTTCACCGCGGCATTGGGATTGCCCAGGACGAAATAGCCCTCCGGGGTCGCCGCCACGGTCTCCGACCAACTGCTGCCCGCCGGCGCCTTCACTTCGGCGACCGGCGCGCCGCTCGGCTTTGCTCCCTCCTGGTTCTTGCCGCAGGCGGCGAGGGTCAGGCTGAGGGCGAGAATGGGAACGAGAGCGGGCAGGGCTTTCACGGCGGACTAGGCTCCGATTACAGGGTGACGGCGGTTTAGATCAGCGCGAGGCAGGGGGCAATGCGGCCTTCACGACATCCCAGCTCGATCCGTCCACTTTCGCGCCGTTGACGGTGAAGCCCGGCGTGCCGCCGATCTTGACCTTGTTCCACGCCTCGTCGGTCATGGCGAGGATCTGCTTCATCGACGCGGGATTGGCGACGCAGGCGTTGAGCTGGGCGGGGGTGAAGCCGCGCTTGCCCATCAGCGCGTAGAGGCCTGTCTTCTGGCCGATATCCTGCAAGGCCGGGATCTGCTCAGCGGGCTTGGTCGCGTCGCGATCATAGGCGATGATCTGGTCCATCCAGGCGGTCTGGTTGGCGAACAGCGCCTCATGATTGCCCATGAACCGCGCCGGGCCGCCACAGCGGGCGAGCAGCGCAGCGGTCAGGTCATATTTGTCGCGCACGGCGTTCCGCACCTCGACGCTGACGGTGCCGCCCTTCACATATTGGGTCTTGAGCGGCAGGGTCGCCTCGCCGACGAAATGGGCGCAATGCGAGCAGGTATAGCTCACATATTCGACCAGCTTGGTCTTTGCGGCGGGATTGCCCATCACATGCCCGCCGATCGACGACACCGCGATACGGCTTACCCAATTGGCGGCAGGGGCCGCCGCCAGCGACATGGGAATGGCAAGAAGCGCGACCGGCAGGAACTTTCTAATCATGGCATATCCGATAGGAAAGAAGAGCTGAATAGCGGCTAAACCTCAGCCGATCCGGGGGAGGCCGCTGCTGTTGGCGATGCCCTGCGCCAGCGATTCGAGCACCGCGCGCAATTCCGGGTCGCCAATGTCGCGCAGCGAATCGCCGAGATCGACCGGGATCGGCTTGAGGTTGCGGGGTGGAGGCCGGCGTTCGGGCTGGGTCGGGCGGATGTCGCCCTGGCGCAGCGCCACTTTCGCCACGGCGGCATAGCCAAAGAAGCGGTTCACCCGCTCAACGATATCGGGCAGCGCGTGCTGGATCATGGGCGCATGGCCGCTCATCACTGTCAGCTGGAGCGTGCCGCCCGCCTTCTGCCCGACCGGAAAGCGGATCGATTCGGGCGCGGAAATCGCGGCATAATGCGCGCCGACAATCTCCTGCCAGCGGGTGACGATGCTCGACTGGACGAACCCGAACTTGCGGAAGGCGGCGCGGCCGATGTCGGGCATCAGGTCGGCGATCTGGCGCGGCGCGCCGGTGCGCGGCCGCTCTTCCGCCGGGATGGCGCGAGTCTTCATTTTCGGGCTGGGCGGGCTTTCCGTCATGCCCTGCTTAATGGCATAGGGCCGCCATGCGCGTCGAGGGCGGAGACAGAAAAATCGCGGCCGATCTGCTGGCCCATTATGACGTCCACGCGCGCCGCCTGCCCTGGCGCGCGCCGCCCGGCAGCAACGCCGCCGATCCCTATCGCGTCTGGCTGTCCGAAGTCATGCTCCAGCAGACCACGGTCGCGGCGGTCGGGCCGTATTTTGCGAAGTTCACGCAGCGCTGGCCCACGGTCGAGGCGCTCGCCGCAGCCGCCGACGCCGATCTGATGGCAGCCTGGGCGGGGCTTGGCTATTATGCGCGGGCGCGCAACCTCCTCGCCTGCGCGCGTGCTGTTGTGCGCGATCATGACGGCTGCTTCCCCGATACGGAGGAGGGGCTGCGCGCCCTGCCGGGCCTCGGCGCCTACACCGCCGCCGCTGTCGCCGCCATCGCCTTTGGGCGGCGGGCGGTCGTGGTGGACGCCAATGTTGAACGGGTAGTGGCGCGGCTGTTCGCCATAGCGACGCCGCTGCCCGCCGCCCGCCCGGCGATCCACGCCGCCGCCGACCGGATCACGCCGGACGCGCGGGCCGGAGATTTCGCGCAGGCGATGATGGACTTGGGCGCGACCATCTGCACGGCCCGCAATCCCGCCTGCGGCATATGCCCGCTGCGGCAGGACTGCGCCGCCGTGCGCACTGCCGATCCGGCCGCCTTTCCGGTGAAGGCGGCGAAGAAGCCAAAACCGCACCGATTGGGCCATGGCTGGTGGATGGAGCGCGACGGCCGGGTCTGGCTGGTGCGACGACCCGACAAAGGGCTGCTCGGCGGGATGCGCGCGCTGCCCAGTTCCGACTGGAGCGCTGCGCCCGACATTACCCCGCCCGCTCCGGCGCGCTGGACCAGGATCGACACGCCGGTGGCCCATGTCTTCACCCATTTCTCGCTGGCGCTGACGATCCATCATGCCCATGTGGAGACGACGCCGCCGGGCGAGGGTGAATGGTGGCCGGTCGATCGGATCGACGCGGCGGGGCTGCCGACCTTGTTCGCCCGCGCGGCAGAGGCGGTACGAAAGGACAAGGATGCACGGAACCCAAGCGCCTAAACCGCTGCCCGGCTTCGTCGGCGGCACGCTCGACCGGGCGGACCATATCCGCACCAATGCGGCGCTGCTGGCCGACACCTTCGCCGATCCCGCCGCACGGCTGCTGCTGCTCGACGGGCTGGAACCGGTCGCGGCGGACGGGCATCTGGTGCTGGAGCCGCTGGAGCCGGACGATCGGGTCGAGGAGCATGTGTTGCTCGGCATCGATACCGAAGGCCGCCCGATCTTCGCTCGGCTGGTCGCCGATCTCGGCCCCAACCTCATTCCGACGCCGCGCAGCCGCGCCATTGCCGGGGAGCTTCCGGCCGAGGAAGTCGCGCTCTATGGCACGGCCCGCAGCCTCGTCCATTGGCACGCGCGCCATCCCTTCTGCTCGATCTGCGGCGCTGCGACCCTGCCGGCCAAGGCAGGCTGGGCGCGGCGCTGCACCGCCTGCCACGCCGAACATTTCCCGCGCACCGATCCGGTCGTCATCATGCTGGCCGAACATGACGGGCGCGTCCTCCTGGGGCGGCAGCATAGCTGGCCTCAAGGTCGCTATTCAGCGCTCGCCGGCTTCGTCGAGCCGGGCGAGACGATCGAGGAAGCGGTGGCGCGCGAACTGCATGAGGAGGCGGGCGTGCGGGTCCACTCCGTCCGCTATGTCATGAGCCAGCCCTGGCCTTTCCCCTCCTCGCTGATGATCGCCTGCATCTGCACGGCGCAGGACGATGCGCTGACGCTCGACGAGACCGAGATCGAACATGCCTTCTGGTGCGATGCCGCCGGCGTGCGTGCCGCCATGGCGGAGGAACCCGACGCCCCCTTCCTCGCGCCGCCGCAGATGGCGGTCGCCTGGCATCTGCTCGATCACTGGTTGGCCGGCGTTGCCCCCGACGGCCCGAGCGCGTAAGGCCCGGCCTCTTCCTTTCGCCGACATAAGGACTATCTCCCCGCGATGCTCAGTCTAGAAGAAGCCCAGTCGCGCGCGCAGGATCTGGTGAGCGCCGCGCGCAAGGCGGGCGCGGACGCGGCCGACGCCATCTATGCCTGCAACGCATCGACCAACGTGTCGGTGCGCCTGGGCGCGCTGGAGGATGTCGAGCGGTCGGAGGGCGAGGAGATCGGCCTACGCGTCTTCGTCGGCCAGCGGTCGGCGAGCATTTCCGCGTCGGACATGAACCCGGCGACACTTGGCACTTTGGTTGACCGCTGCATCGCCATGGCGCGCGAAGCGCCCGAAGACCCCTATGCCGGCCTTGCGCCCGAGGATCGGCTGCTGACTCGCCGCCCGCCGGCGCTCGACCTGGCCGACGAGGCCGAGCCGGAGCCCGCCGCGCTGCGCGAGCGCGCGCTGATCGCCGAGGAAGCGGCGCGATCCGTGCCCGGCATCACCAACAGCGAGGGCGGCGGCGCGTCGCATGGCCGCAGCCAGGTCGCGCTCGCCACCAGCCATGGCTTTGCGGGGAGCTATGCCGGCACCACCCATTCGAGCTGGGCGAGCGTTCTGGCCGGCAGCGGCGCGCAGATGCAGCGCGACCATGCCAGCCACAGCGTCCGCCATCTGGAGGATCTGGACGATCCCGAAGCGATCGGCGTGCGCGCCGGCCAGCGCGCGGTGGCACGGCTCAATCCGGTGAAGGTCGAGAGCGGGGTGATGCCGGTGATCTTCGATCCCCGCATCGGCTCCAGCCTGCTCGGCCATCTGGTGAGCGGCATCGTCGGCCCCGCGATCGCCCGGCGGTCGAGCTTCCTGCTCGACATGCTGGGCGAGGCGATCTTCGAGACGGGCGTCAGCATATTGGACGATCCGCTGCTGCCACGCGGGCTGCGCTCGCGCCCGTTCGACGGCGAGGGGCTGGCGGTCGAACGGCGCGCGCTTATCGACCGGGGCGTGCTGACCGGCTGGCTGATGGACAGCGCATCGGCGCGGCAGCTCGGGTTGGAGCCGACCGGCCATGCCAGCCGGGGCGGCAGCGGCGCACCGGGCGCGAGCGTCACCAACGTCCATATGGAACCAGGCGCCATATCGCCGGGCGACCTCATGGCCGACGTCAAGCGCGGCGTCTATGTGACCGAACTGATCGGCATGGGGGTGAACGGCGTCACCGGCGACTATAGCCGGGGCGCGGCCGGCTTCCTGATCGAAAATGGCGCGGTCGCCCATGCCGTTTCGGAAATCACCATCGCCGGCAACCTGAAGCAGATGTTCAAGGCGCTGGTGCCCGCCAACGACCTCCAGTTCCGCTATGCCATGAACGTGCCCACGATCCGCATCGACGGGATGACCGTTGCCGGTGGATGATCCCCGGCTGCGCGCGATCGTATTCGCCGTGGCGGACGCGGCCGATCATGCGCTGACCCTGTGGGCCGGGGGCGACACGCGCGTGCGGCAATGGGAGAAGGTGCCCGGCCATCCGGTGTGCGAGGCGGACCTCGCGGTCGATGCCATGCTGCGCGAACAGCTGGCGGCGATCGATCCCGATGCGGGCTGGCTGTCGGAGGAGACCGCCGACACGGTCCATCGGCTGGGCGTCCCGCGCGTGTGGGTGGTCGACCCGATCGATGGCACGCGCGACTATCTGCGCGGCCGGCCGGGATGGGCCGTGTCGGTGGCGCTGGTGGAGCATGGCGCGGTCAGCATCGGCATCCTCGCCGCGCCGGCCCGCAACGAACTCTGGATCGCGCAGGCGGGCAAGGGCGCGACTCGCAACGGCCGGGCGCTGCGGGCAGGGACGCGCACCATATTGCCCGGCGCGCGCGTGCCGGCGGACCAGCTTCCCCGCATCGACCGCGATCTTCTTGCCGTGCCCAAGCCCAACAGCATCGCGCTGCGGATGGCGATGGTGGCGGCGGATGAGGCGGACCTGGTGGCGACCGTGCGCTGGGGCAGTGAGTGGGACGTCGCCGCCTCCGCCCTGATCGCGCAGGAGGCAGGCGCGATCGTGACCGACGCGCTGGGCGCTCCGCTGCGCTTCAACCGGCCGCAGCCGACCGCCTTCGGCCTGCTCTGCTGCGCGCCGGGCATCCACGCCGCCGCGCTGGACCGGCTCGCGCCGCGTGCGCGCGACATATTGGCTCAAAACGCGACGAATTGACCCTGCTCGGCAGGACGCGGCAACATGGCCGCTTGCGGCCCCTTGGCCCGCCATGCTAACGAGCAACCGCACAAAAAATGTCCGCCGGATGCCTGAGCGGATGATGGGTCGCCCCTGCAAGCATAAAGGGGCTGTTGCTATGTCTAACGTCTCAATCACCGGCACGACCGGCACTGCTGGTTCCAATGGATCGAGCCCCGGCGCGTCCGGCGGCAATGGCGGCACCGGACAGTCGGTCAGCGCCGTCACCAGCACGCCGGCGGACGCGGACAATCGCGCTTATGCGCAGGGCGGCCAGGGCGGCGGCGGCGGCAGTGGCGGGGGCGGCGGCACGACCGGCGGCAATGCCGGCTCTGGCGGCAGCGGCGGCAATGGATCGGCGACCGCGACCACATCCCGCGCGGGCAGCGCGGTCGCGGTTGCGACCGGCAGCGGCGGCACGGGCGGCAGCAGCGGCAGCCCCGGCGGCGGCAGCGTGACGAGTGGCCTCGGCGGCAGCGGCGGCAATGGCGGCACCGGATCGGCAAGCGCCAGCGCGACGAACACCGCCGCCACCAGCGACTATGTCGAAGCGACAGCGGTTGCTTATGGCGGCAGCGGTGGCTCGGGCCTCAACGCAGGGCGCAAGGGCGGCAATGGCGCGGCGGCCGGCGCGGCGACCGCAACGGCGATCAGCAACGGCGCGGGCAGCGTCGTCGCCAGCGCGCGGCGAGTCGGCGGCAGCGGCGGTACCGGCTATTCGGGCGCGAACGGGGGCAGCGGCGCGTCCGCCACGACCACCAACGCCGCCACCGGCCGGACCAATGGCGGCAATCTCTACCTTTATAACGACGCGACCGGCGGCAATGGCGGCTATTCGGATGGCGGCACGGCCGGCACGGCGGGGTCGGCGACCTCCAGCCTAACCTTCACCGACGTGCCGAACAGCACCAAGAGCGCGCTGGTCTATGGCCAGATCACCGCGCAGGGCGGCACCGGGGGCAGCGGCAATAGCGGCACGGCCGGCCGGACCGGCGGCAACGCCACCGCATCGGCCTCGCTGACGGGGACGCGCAGCGTGCAGGCGAATGTCTACGCGACCGGCGGCAGCGGCGGCGCGTCCGGCAACGGCAATGGCGCTGCGGGCGGGGCTGCAACGGGCAGCTCGCAGGCGGTCAGCACGACGGCAGGCAATGACACGGTCAGCGCCCTTGCCAACGCAACCGGGGGCTCGGGCGGCTATGCCAGTGGCGCGGGCCGCGCGGCGGGCGGCGGCGGCATCGCCAGCGGCGCGACCGCATCGGCGCAGACGACCGGCACCAGCGCGTCGGCATCGGTAAGCCAATCGGGCGGCGGCGGCGGCTATGGCTATGCCAGCGCGAGCGGCGGCGCGGGCGCGGCGAGCAGCCTGATCGATGCGGTCAGCGGCAGCACTAACGGCGGGACGCTGAACCTGGGGCAGACGGCGACAGGCGGCGCCGGCGGCGGATCGACCGGCGGCACGGCCGGCGGCGGCGGCGCGGCGGCGTCCAGCCTGACCTTCAACGACACCGCCAACAGCACGACGAGCGCGCAGCTCAATGTCGGCGTGACGGCGAACGCCGGCGGCGGGGGCAGCGGCAGCAACAGCGCGGGCGCGATCGGCGGCGACGCGACGTCCGCCGCCACGATCAACGGCGCGCGCAATATCAGCCTGTCGGTCAGCGCCAGCGCCGGCGCGGGCGGATCGAGCGACAATCGCAGCGGCGGCAATGGCGGCGCGGCGACCGCCAATGGCGCGGCGAGCAGCACGACCACGCTCAACGATTCGGTCACCAGCACGGTCTATGCCACGGGCGGCAATGGCGGCTATGGAGACACCGCCACCCGCACCGGCGGCGCGGGCGGCGCGGCCTCGGGCAGTTCGTCCGCTTCGGCAAGCCTCGCCGGCATTGGTCAGGCGAGCGCGACGCTGACCCTGCGCGGCGGTCATGGCGGCACCGGCTATGACGGCGCGGCCGGCGGCGCTGGCGCTGCGGGATCGGCTACCAACCGCGTGACCGGATCGACCAATGGCGGCACGCTCTATTTGTCGCAGAATGTCTATGGCGGGTCGGGCGGCAGCAGCGCGGGCGGCATTGCCGGCACGGCGGGCGCAGCGTCCTCCTCGCTGACGTTCAACGATTCGGGCGCGAACAAGAGCCGCCTCGTCAACGTCTACAGCTCGGCTTATGGCGGCACCGGCGGCGCGGGCAGCTCGGGATCGGACGGTGTGGACGGCGCTTCGGGCACGGCTCTGGCGAATGCGACCGGCAATCGCGAGGTTACCGCCTATGCCTATGGCGTGGGCGGAGGCGGCGGCAGCGCGGGGGCGAACGGATCGGGCGGCGCCGGCGCGGTCGCGTCCGGGCGCGCCTTCGCCACCAGCACCACGGTCAATCTGGAAAGCACGACCGCGACCGCCTATGTCGCGGCCGGCACAGGCGGCTACGCCACCGGCGCGGGCGAGACCGGCGGCAATGGCGGCGGCGTGGCGGGCACGACATACGCCTCGGCAAGCGGTGGCGGCGGCAACAGCAGTGCGACGGTCACCGGCTATGGCGGCAATGGCGGCACGGGCTATTCCAACGCCAATGGTGGCGCGGGCGCTTCGGTCAGCCTGACGAATCGGGTCGACGGACAGAGCCGCAACGGCAATCTCTACCTCGGCCAGTCGCTGACGGGGGGCACCGGCGGCTACAGCTATGGCGGCATTGCGGGCGCGGCGGGATCGGCGACGTCCAGCGCGACGTTCGACGACACCGCCAACGCCACCCAGGCGAAATATCTGTCCATGTCAATCAACGCCGCGGGCGGCGCGGGCGGCAGCGGGCAGGACGGCACCGACGGCCGTAATGGCGGCTCGGCCAGCGCCAGCGCAACCGGCAAGGGGGCCAAGCAGGTCAGCATCAACAGCTATGCGACCGGCGGCACCGGCGGCTATGGCAGTGCCAATGGCAATGGCGGCGCGGGCGGCGCAGCAACATCGTCGGCCAGCGCCACCAGCACCACCACCAGCCTTGTCAGCGGCAGCGATCCGGTCTCGGCCGTCGCCAATGCGAACGGCGGCACGGGCGGCAGCGCCCAGGGCGCGGGCCATGGCGGCGGCGCGGGCGGCGTGGCGAGCGGCGCGAGCGCGAGCGCCCATAGCAGCGGCGTCGCGGCGAGCGCCAGCGCGGTCCAGCGCGGCGGCGGCGGCGGCGCAGGCTATGGCGGCGCGAATGGCGGCACGGGCGCGGCGAGCAGCCTCACCAACGCCGTCAGCGGATCGACCAAGGGCGGCACGCTATCGATCGACCAGAATGCCTATGGCGGCGGCGGCGGCAGCAGCGAGGCAGGCGTCGCGGGGATCGGCGGCAACGCAAGCTCCGCGCTGACCTTCAACGACACGCTGAATGCCAACAAGAGCAACCTGCTCTACGCCTATAGCGCTGCTTATGGCGGCGGCGGCGGCAGCGGCAACGGCACCGACGGCGGCAAGGGCGGGTCGGGCGTCGCAAGCGGGACCATCACCGGCGCGCGGGCGATGCAGGGCAGCGTCACCGGCAACGGCGGGTCCGGCGGCGGCGCGTCCACCGGCGGCGATGGCGGGGCTGGCGGCACCGGCCGGGCCAATATCAGCTTCACCAGCACGACAACGCTTGGCGACGGAGTGAACGCCACTGCTTATGCCAATGGCGGCACCGGCGGCAGCGCCAGCGGCGCCGGCCGGCTGGCGGGCAGCGGCGGCGCGGTCAGCTCCTCCTCCTCGGCCAGCGCACGGAGCGCCGGCACGGGCGCGGTCGCGGCATCGCTCAACCTCACCGCGGGCAGCGGCGGGACCGGCTTTGCCAGCGCGGCGGGCGGCAAGGGCGGGTCGGCGTCGGTCGTCGACAAGGTGACGGGATCGACCAATGGCGGCTCGCTCGCCCTCACCCAGAATGCGATCGGCGGCAGCGGCGGCTATTCCTATGGCGGCACGGCGGGCGCAGCGGGGTCGGCGAGCAGCAGCCTGACCTTCGACGACACCGCCAACGCCACCAAGAGCAACAGCGTCGGAGTCGCGGCCG